>Ga0310123_10004316_pt1 | contig 10779 bp, 8 predicted proteins | sample CB6_AW_1057_MG_FD_203505 | JGI IMG/M metagenome (GOLD analysis project Ga0310123, IMG submission 203505) | Marine microbial communities from Western Arctic Ocean, Canada - CB6_AW_1057 | ecosystem: Environmental > Aquatic > Marine > Oceanic | place: Canada: Western Arctic Ocean | collected...
CGGATGCCGGGAAAAAAGGAAAAGCCAATACACCAATTACAGTTGCTGCTGATGATATAAAAGATGTGGCATTGGTGTTATCAAGGAAAGCAAAAGTAAAAAAGGAAATCGTAATTGAAGGGGATGATGCTGATCCAGATAAAGTTGTGAAGATTCCCGCAAATGCCACTGAGGCTGGTAGCGATGCAGACTATGTAACGACAGAATTAAGTTTTGAGTTAAAAAAGCTCGCCGCCGAGATCAAGTATCTTAATTCTGAACTGGAAGACTTGAAGGCTTTAAGTAAAATGTGGGTAAACCCTCTGGCTATTTATTCCAAAGAAATCATTTTACAAAACGGTAGCACGCTATTTGGGAAGATCGTTTATCAAGATGAAGAAACACTAAAGGTAGAAACCCTGGTGGGTTATCTTATTATTGAACGTAAAAATATTGTTAGAGTTATTGATAACGTAGTGACAGAAGAAACACAGGAATATGTACCAGAACAAATTCGCGATAGTTACTCCCCACCACCCATGCCCAAACTGGCAGAACCCAAATATACATCAGCTGATCCATTTAGTCGTTCAGCTGGTAAAAGATATTCTGCGAATTGTGTCCTAGTTGGCAATATCAGCGAGCGCAAGGATAATCAGGGCGCAATTCTCTTTACAGGAGAGGTTAAAAACATTGGCGGCCGCCGGGCAGATTTTGTGAAAGTTGATTTTGTGTTTCGTAAAAACTGGAGCGGTGAGACCAAGACGCTCACTACGTTTCTACGCGGAACATACCACACCTTCGACTCCGGCATCACCACTGATGCCACTTTACTCCCGGGGGCGCTTGGAGCGTTTGAATTATTTGTGCCCAATGACTTTGGATCCTTTATCGGATACTCTTATGTCATTGATTGGGAGGAATACGAATAATGACAGCGGTATCTCTTTACCGCAGGGGTTTACTCATCCTTGGAATAACCATATTACTGGTTTTTCCTTTGAACGGACAACAACAAACCACATCATCGTTATCTGAAATTTTTCTGTTAGACTTAGGCATTGTCATTGAGCCGTCTACGGGGGAAGAATCTTATGACCGGCGGGTCGGAAACCCTTCAAAAGAAGTTAATTTCAGAATTAAACAGATAACAAGCGGAAAAGAATATGACGTTGCTACACAGAAATTATTGACCGCAATTGAACGGATCAATACGCGGATTACTGCTCTAGAAAAATTGTTTCACAGTGAGCTAATAGCCTTAAAATATGAGAATAAGGAATTGCAGCAATTGCTTGCTGTCACACGCCCTGTTTTAGAAAAACCCGATCTCCCATATATTTCTTTAACACCAGTAGAACCACAGATTATAGACAATGAGCATCTTGTAGACCTTCCAGTTCTAAAAAGTATTGTCGTAATTCCACCAGACCCCTATGATAGTTTTGACAATAAAAAATATATAAGAGGCATGTATGCGTACCAATGTGGAGATTTTTCAATAGCACTAAAATGTTTTGATACTCTTGATTTAAAAATAGCTGATATGAAAACAATAGAAAATGTTCTTTATTGGACAGCAGATGCTTATCTACACATTTATGATTATGATCAAGCGTTGACCACATTAGATAAATTATTAGAATATCCAAAATCAGATATGGTGGATGATGCTTTAGTAAAAAAAGCCTTACTGTACAAAGAACTCGGCAATATGAATTTAGCCATGAATTCTTTTAAAAAGGTGGTTGTTGGGCATCCTAACAGTGAATACTCTCGATTGGCAGCGCTGGAAATAAAACGAGGGGAACTGGCGTTACATTGAAAAAAATCATAAACAACTTATTAATATCTTATCTGGTATTATTGTCTGTTTCTTTAGGAGCTTCGCGCGTGGCTTACACCCGACCTGGTTTTATGATGAAAATACCGACATCCAGCGTGAGAAAAGCACCTTATTTATTCCGCACAGGATTTGGTGTTGAATTACACCGCTTTGATCCCTTTAATTCCGCCCAAGGCATCTATTTTGATATGGAACTGGGGAAGAGTTTCACGTTCGGTTTTTCTTCTGTACAAACTGCAGACAGCACCGCTCCTGCGTTTTTGGGTAAAACAGGGTATACTCCTCCCGTTGAATTTGGCTTTCATCTGCAACAGCGTGTGTACACCTATAATGATGTTTCACTTTCAATGGGCTTACAGGATATTGTTTTTCAAAATGCAGAAAGCAGCGGCGGGAGCGGATTAAGTCTGGACCCGGAACAGCTGTCATTATTTGTCGTGGTAAGTAGTGAAAAAGATTTGGGTAAGTATCATTTAAGTACATTTATGGGTTTCGGCTCAGGGGGGTTTGCTCCTGCAGATACAATAACCGCTGTGAGCGCATCGGAAGACGCAGCAGCATCTGATATAGAAACAACAACCAATAAAGGCACCAAATCAGGTGTATTTATGGGTGTCATTATGAATACACCTTATCTTAATAAATGGGGTGGTATAGATATTGTGGGTGAATTCGATGGAACAGGCATCAATGTGGGACTCCGCATCCCCCTTACCTCGGATTATCGCTTGAACCTAGGGTTCACCCACATAGAAAAATTGCCGGATTGGGAATCCAGGTACTGGGAGGGTCACCCGGGTGTCACCTTAGGGTTTGACATGGCTGTTCCTCGCGGCTTAAAAACGGCGCCAAGCGGTCGTCTTGGTGGACCATCGCCTATGATTGGGGACCAGCTGAAACTGCCAGCTACGGGTCAATATGAAACATTATCATCATCTATGGATTCGACTCTGGCTATGGCCGATTTTGCTGTGCACACAGTCCGGGATTCCATGAGTATGCTAAGAAACGAAATGCGCAACCTAATGGTTCAATTGGCTGCCGTCGAGCAGCAATCTCAATTTATGGAAGATTCTCTGCTTTCCATGAAATTGAGTCGTAACGTGGATGAAAAAAACATGAATGAATCCATGCGCCATTTGTCAAAGTCCCTGCGCTATTTTTATGCTGGTGATTATCGAACGTCATTACAGGAAGTGGAATCAGCACTGGATTTGAATCCAAACATGGCCCTGGCTTACGCCCGACGAGGTTCAATTTATTATAAGCTGGGAGATATTCAACGGGCAACGATTAATTGGAATTTGGCCTTGCGGATGGACCCAGAATATGATGATGTCCGCAACATATTAAAAGCCCTGCACGAAAACCGTTTAAAATCCACGAGCGTCGTGGAGGAGTAAAAATATGGATATTGCAACATTAATAGGGATCATTCTTGGATTAGGATCAATTTTTGGCGGGATATTTCTGGCTGCCACAGCTGCTAATGCTGGTATGGGTGGATTTGTTTCACCATCAAGCTTTGCAATTGTTTTTGGAGGTATGATTGCTTCCGTATCTGTTGCCTTTCCCCTATCAGATGTTCTCAAGTTGGGGGCCGCCATAGGTGCGGTATTTAAAGGAGGAACAATTAAACTTGGTGAGATGGTAGACAATGCTGTGGAGGCAGCGGAAGTAGGTCGAAAAGGTGCTGCTGACCTTGAAAAAGTTGTTGAAAGTATTGAAAATCCATTTTTTAGAGATGGCGTACAAATGGTCGTTGATGGTTACAGCTTAGAAGAATTAACTGAAATTCTGGAAACACGCATTGACTATAGAGAAGTTCGTGAAAAAACACAGGCAGGTTTGTTTAAATCTATGGGGACCATGGCGCCCGCCTGGGGTATGATCGGAACATTAATTGGGTTAGTCATTATGCTGTCCGGTTTTGGCGGAGAAGGCGGTGCAGATGCATTAGGCCCAGGTATGTCCGCTGCGTTGATTACAACATTTTATGGTGCAGTATTCGCAAACCTGTTTTTTCTGCCTATGGGTGAAAAATTAAACACAAGAATCAGTTTTACAAGTACACTGCAAGCCATGCTGGTTGAGGCAGCCCGGCTGATTCATCAAAAGAAACACCCTTTGATCGTTAGGGAAAAATTGAACTCCTTTATACCACCAAAGGAATGGAAAAAAGAAGAATAATTAAATGGCAAAGTCTTCTGGAGAAAAAAAAGCATATAAAGCTGGAATTATAAAGGGCAAAACCCTGGTTGATGAAGGTCTACCCGGCTGGTTTGGCACGTTTGCGGATATGATGACGCTGCTTTTTGCATTTTTTGTATTGTTAGCTGCTCTTTCAACAATGGATCCAGTAAAGATTATGGAAATGGCAAACTCCACTGGAAAATCATTAGGAAGTAAGATTAAAATGGAGGGCAGAGCGGAGCTAGAAGGTAAATTTGAAAAAAAAGCAACAAAGCTTTCTGAAGTAAAAGCATCTTTAGATGAAATGGTAGAAGACATAAAAGCAGAAATGAAAGATAGCAAAGGCGACCCGCCGGTTGAAGTCACCACAAGCTCTAAAGGTGTTACATTGGAAATTAGTGGTGATTTTAGTTTTGGATCTGGTAGCGCTGAAATAAGTCCGGGCCTAAAGAAATTATTATCAGAACAAATAGTCCCTGAAATTAAAAATTCGATCTTTCAAATAGAGATAGCTGGTCATACTGATAGTGATCAATTACCACAAGCATATCAAAAACAATTTCCGTCAAACTGGGAATTATCGACGGCACGCAGCTCAGCAGTGGTAAGAAATGTTATTGATCGGGGGGTCAACCCTACCCGATTAGTTGCTGCGGGATTTGCTGATTGGGTTCCAAGGGATAGACAAGATGCAGGAATAGCGTTAAAGACTCTTGATAATCAAACTGTTTTGAATTTCAATGATACACCAGAAAAAAAAGGTAGAAATAGACGCATAGAAATAACATTTTTGAAACCAGCGCATCACTCAACTAGCTATGTAGGGAGCGATGGTTAAAAATTTAATTAAAAAGAAATTTATATTTGATAAGCAAAGGAGCTATCATGAATAATTATAAAGTATTTTATAAACAATCATTATTGTTAGTGTTCTGTGTGAGCATGGCTTGGGGGCAAGGCAGTGGTTACCTGGCCCAGAAATTGATGGTAGAAAATGACCTGCGGCAGCGCATCACAGATGCCCTGTCAAAGATAATTGATGACCGTAAATATGTTATTGATGTTAATGCAGACATTGAAATCATCGGCGGCACTGAAGAGCAAATCACTATTCTGGATGAAGGCCAAGAAAGCTCCAGACAGGCATTGGAAGATATATCTGCTGATGTTGTGCAAACACTGGACCATTCTAGAGAAAGACAAGGGAGCAGTGTTTCTATGGAGGGGCTTCCCGGTTTCAACTTCGACCAAGATGCAGATGCCGTTCCTTATGTTGATACTGAATTCTCTAATGATGCAGCGCTTCCAATCCCAGTCACATTGAGCCCCGGACAAAGCAAGGTGCTTTCAAGGACGGTTACAAGTAAACACCCGGCCACTGCGTATATTAAAAAACTGGAAATCAGTATAATTTTACAGGTTGGCGCTGCGCCGGAGCTTATCGAAAACATCAGACAGGTTGTAATAGTCGCCTCACGTTTCAATCGTGCCCGGGGTGATGCATTGAGCATTATGACAGCCACATTTAAGGAACGGCGTGATGAAAAAACCGCTGAACAAATTTTGTTAAAAAATATTGCAGAAAAACTGGAATCACTGGAACAACAGCAAACAGATAAAGGATCAGTGAGCTGGAAAGAGGAGCTGGAAAATTATAAAACACAGGAAGCCGATCGCCGAGAACAAGACAAATCGTATTTCAAGCAGCAGTTAACCAACTTGGAATTAGCAGCCCGGGAAAGGGTATATCAGTCGGAAAAAAGTGATATATTGCGACGTGATTCATTAAAAATACAGACGCTAAATAATGAAATAAACAGCCTCAAATCCATGATGACATCTGAGGATGTTTCAGGAGATGAAGCCACCCAAGCAGAAAGTGCCTTGGGTGAAAAAATGAGTGAAAAAGAAGCTCTGGATGCCCAGATAACTGAAAAACTGGCTATGCTGGACGCGGTACAATCAGACTTGGACCGTATGAACAGAGGCGGATCTTCAACAATGATGATTGTATTTGTATCACTGCTCGGGGTACTGGTTATTGTACTTGTAGTTGTATTGGTTATCATGATAATGGGTAATCGTCAGCGCCCGCAATTGCCTCCGCCCTGGATGTATCCACCCCGGCCGCGAAAAAAAAAAAGTGAACATGAACCCTTGAAAACTCCTCAATCATCTCCACCCCCATTGGAAGACACCAGTGTTTTGCAGAGCGAAATTTCTGATATGCGCCAGGCGGTTGTGTCCATGAGTGTCAGTCAACCAAGTACAGCGACACGAATTGTAAAGGAATGGATGGAAGATGATACTCCTCCGCCAGAACCGGAACCTGTTGTTACTTCTGTTGAGCCCGAGGATGAAGATAGTGGTAAAAAGAAGAAAAAGAAGAAAAAATAAGGCAGTATCATGATTACAGATATTAACAGACTTTCAGGCCTTCAAAAAGCAGCAATACTCTTTTCAGTTTTGGGAGAAGGCCTTGCTCTTACATTGGTTAAAGATTTGTCTAAGACACATATTCGTAAAGTCCGGGCATCTATGCGTGAACTTAACAATGTATCTTTTGCAGTTAAGAAAAGAGTGATGGAAGAATTTTACTTCAGTTTTGTGAGTGAAAAATTCTACGATGACGAATCCGATGAACCGAAAAAACCTTTTGGTTTTCTGGAGGATATTAACGATGAACAGCTTATCGCGCTTATTAAACCTGAATCCGATTCCGTAGCAGCTATCGTACTGGCTCAAGTCACCGGTGAACGACGTAACAAAGTAATGGGGAACCTGCCTGTGGAAACAAAAGGAAATATCATTATGGAAATGGGTAATTTAAACGACATTCCTTTAGAGGCCATAGTTAATGTAGCAAATGATCTTCATAAAAGATCGAAATTCCTACCCAAAACAGTCGCCTTTTCCAGGGGAGGCGGTAAAGAAGTTGCGGAAATTTTGAGCGGTTTAAGTTCCGAAGAAGAAACCCAATTTCTGGAAAACATTACCAGGGAAAACCCAGATCTAGCAGCGGAAGTAAAAAAATATCACCTGACATGGGATGCATTATTTGATTTATTGACAGATAGCATTCTAAGGGATCTCATGAATTCTGTTGAACTGGACACCATTGCCTTGGCTCTTAAGGGGATGCCGGAAGATATTGTTAATCGTGTGATTGAAAACCTGCCCAAGAAAAAACAGGCCATGTACGAACCAGTAGAAGGAGCTATTTCGAAACGGGAAGTGGATAAGGCAAGAAAAAATATTGTTACTGCAGCAAAACAGATGGAAAAAGATGGCACCTTCAACCTAGAAGATTTGGTCGGTGGCGGAGAAATGGTGGAATAAAGACAGTATTAAAATCCAGTTCTTATTATAAACAGCCTTCGCCATTCGGTGAAGGCTGTTTTATTTTCAAGGTTATGTTTCGTCCCATTCAACTGTTCATTCTGCTATTATTATTCCTTGGATGTGCCAGGGAGGTGGATTATAAAACGCTGACCATCGCCTATTCCGCAGACATCCGTGGCTTTGATCCGGCCTTTGCCACCGACCGGCGGACGGGAAAAATTATCTCTTTAGTGTACGATAATCTGGTACGCTTTGACGCGGACATGAACCTGACCCCAGCCATTGCCCATAACTGGTCGGTTAACAATACCGGTAGGATATATACCTTTTATATTAGAAACAATGTTCGCTTTCATGACGGCTCATTATTAACCATTAATGATATTATCACTTCATTCCATAGAGTATTAGACCCGCAGACTTCCTCCCCCCAAACGTGGTTATTGGAACGCATCACTGGAGCTAAAGATTTTATGAGTGGAAAGGCGAATCATGTACGGGGGCTACAAATTGCCAATGATTCATCACTGGTAGTTGAACTGGATGAGGCCTTTGCACCCTTTATTCAATACCTGGCTATGCCCGCTACTGCGATTATTAATTCAAACGGTATCGAATTGTTGTCAACAGTGCCCGCCGGTTCAGGTCCCTGGCAATTGGAAACATGGGCAAGGGATGGAGAATTACTTTTTAACCGAAACAAGGATTATTGGGACACTCCACCCACAACAGATAATTTGAGGATTAGAATCCTTTCAGAAGTCATGACGCAATCAGCGGAATTTGAAACCGGCTCACTGGATATATTGGAAGTACCACAGGGAGAAATTAAATACTGGAGTAAATATAACTTTAACCAGCTTGAAGTGGAGGAGCTGAATATCTGGTATATTGGCATGAATTGTTCCCGGCCACCCTTTGATGATCTGCGCCTGCGTCAGGCCATGAATTACTCCATTGATAGGGAAAAAATAATTCATATACTTTTAAATGGCTCAGCCGCCTTGGCCAGTGGGCCTGTTCCGCCGCAGCTATTATCAGAGGCCACTGAGCTGCGCTATGAATACAATCCTTCTCTAGCAATTCAATTACTGCAAGAAGCCGGGTTTGGCAACGGTTTAAAAACAGAAATTCACGTGGCCGGTGGTTCAGGTATGTTTCATGTTTTGGAAGCACTACAGTCTGATTGGGCTGCAGTGGGTATTACGGTGGAAATTAAGCGCAGTGACTGGAATGTATTTAAAACAGCCGTGCGGGAAGGAAAACCGGACCTTTATTATCTGGATTGGTTTGCTGATTACCCCGATGGTGAAAATTTTTTATACCCATTATTCTACAGCACAGAATCCATGAAAAATCGCAACCGTTTTTCTGATCCAGACATTGATGCAATCATAATTAAAATTCAGCGGTTACCCAATAATGCTAAACGGCAACGTTTGATAGCAGATGCAAATAAGTTGATTGTGGATGCGGCACCCTGGGTATTTTTATGGCACAGTAAAACAATCTATTTAACCCAACGATGGATAAAGGATTTTCAACCCTCACCGATTTTTAATGCCAATCGCTATATGAATATCAGTAAAATGGAACCGGAATGATTCAGTATTTATTGTACAGGCTTCTTCAAGCCATCCCGGTTTTATTGGGTGTTATTATTATAACATTTGTGTTGATGTACATTATTCCCGGCGATCCGGTGGTCTCTATGGTGGGGGAACGCTACAGCGAAGAAACTGTTCAGCAGTTACGCCAGGAATTGCATTTGGACGATCCTCTGCCCCTGCAGTTTCTGCGCTATGTGGGAAATGTATTGCAGGGCAATTTTGGCAATTCATTCATAACAGGGGAGCCTGTAGCAGCACTGATAATAGAAAAATTTCCCAACACAATGATGCTGGCCATTACTGCCATGTTCTTTGCTATACTGATTGGCCTCACCGCCGGAATTATGTCATCTGTACACCCGGGAAGTTTTATGGATCGGGGAATAATGGTTCTGGCCCTGGCAGGCATTTCTGCACCTGTATTCTGGGTAGGACTGATTCTTGTCCTAGTTGTGGGTGTAATGCTGCAATGGTTGCCGCCTACAGGCTTTGGCGGTATAGAATATCTCATTTTACCGGCGCTGACGCTAGGCCTGCGTTCGGCAGCCTACCTGGCGCGCTTAACCAGAGCCACCATGCTGGACGTATTGAGTCATGACTATATTCGCACTGCACGCTCCAAAGGGCTGCCGGAATGGAAGGTGTTTATAAAGCACGCCTTTCCCAACACGCTGATTCCTGTGATAACGATTATCGGAACGGACTTCGGCAGCTATTTATCCGGGGCGGTATTGACGGAATCAATTTTCGGTTGGCCAGGGATAGGGCGACTGGCGCTGGAAGCCATTATGAAAAGAGATTTCCCTGTCATTCAAGGGACGGTACTGTTCATGGCCATAATGTTTGTATTGATGAATGTATTGGTGGACTTGCTATATGGGGTTGTGGATCCGAGGATTCGGTTGGAACGGTCAGGGAAGTGATAATGAATAAAGCGTTGAAAGATCCCGGCATTATTTTTGGTCTAGCATGTGTGTTGCTTATTGCAGTACTAGGAATTTTTGCACCTTTGCTTGCACCGCAGAATCCCAATAGCCAAATACTAGAGTTTCGGCATAAACCACCAGGTTTTAAGGGGGAAATTATTCGCTACCGGCTGGCACCAGAGCTACCGGAAATTTCCATGGCTTTGCAAAGTGCATATGTTGAAGATGAAACAATTGTTATAACAGATTTATTGAATAGGCAGCAACATATTGCATTGAAAAATGTTTTAGGAGGAAGTCTCTTCACAGGAAAAGAAACAATAACCTTTTGGCTAGGGACAGATCAATTTGGCCGGGATATTTTGTCGCGGATCATCCACGGTGCACGGATTTCACTCACAGTCGGTTTTAGCGCCAGTGTCATTGCTCTGGTGATTGGTGTTTTGTTGGGTGCCATATCCGGAATATCCGGTGGTAAAATAGATACAATCATTATGCGCTGTACTGATATAATGTTCGGTTTTCCCACGTTGCTTTTTCTCATAGGGATTACAGCTGCACTGGAACCCAGTTTGAATGTTGTATTTCTTGCTGTGGGTCTTGTAACATGGCCGGGCATGGCGCGATTGGTTCGAGGACAGGTATTACAATTGAAAGAACAAGAATATGTACAATCAGCAAAAGCATTGGGTTTCAGCAAAGGAACAATACTCTGGCGGCACATTTTGCCCAATAGTCTAGCCCCCATCATTGTTACCTTTACTCTGGGTATTGCCGGGGCGATTATGGCTGAAGCCAGTTTATCCTTTTTGGGTTTAGGGGCCCAGCCCCCAACGCCAAGCTGGGGCGCTATGATTAACAGCAGCAAAGATTTTTTACGTAT
>Ga0310123_10004317_pt1 | contig 10779 bp, 9 predicted proteins | sample CB6_AW_1057_MG_FD_203505 | JGI IMG/M metagenome (GOLD analysis project Ga0310123, IMG submission 203505) | Marine microbial communities from Western Arctic Ocean, Canada - CB6_AW_1057 | ecosystem: Environmental > Aquatic > Marine > Oceanic | place: Canada: Western Arctic Ocean | collected...
AGAGGCACGTTCCCTACAGGGCCTGCGGTCAATTCGCCGCGGCGAGCGGTTTACCAGCGGTTACCCACTCCTACTCGACCAACGGCAATTTATAACAGGCCGCTTCCTGGTGATTGCGTACTAAGAGATAGCGGCCCGTGAGAGCGGGATTGTTCCACGTCTTGCCTTCGATGGCTTGAAACCGCGACAACTCTTGAAACTCATCCGGATTTGCAGCGACCAACGCAATTTCACCTCTTTCGGTCGTGATAAGAATAACGTTGTCAACAAGAATGTTTTGCCCGTGTCCATACCGTCCCCGCTTCCAGCGACGCTCGCCGGTCTGAGAGTCGATACATTCGAGAATCCCACCACTGAGCCCGAATATATACGGGCCCTTCACAACAACATTTGTCAATTTCGTATTCATCAGCCGTGCACTGGCCCACAACTGCTTCGCTGAGAATAGACCGGCGGCATCCGCTTCGATTTGCAGCAGCGCACAACCGATTCCATAGCCCTTTGACAAAAACACCCGATCGCCGGGCAGCAACACGGGCTGAGACGCCGTGGCATTGCTGTTGCTGTCGCCAAGCCAGGGGTGCGACCAGAGCTCTTTCCCATCTTCAAGCCGGTGTGCAGCAATGCGATGCTGATTGATCGACAAGACTTGACGCACGCCGCCGATCGTAGCCAACACAGGAGTCGCATAACTTGACGGGTCATTTCCGGCATTCCAGACTTCCGTGCCGTCATGCTTGTCATAAGCGATCAGCGACCGACCGGCTGGCCCACCGACGCTCACAATGACCAATTCCTCGACCACTAGCGGTGAGCCGCTTTTTCCCCACCCGATGTTTTCGGCGTTGTTCTCCGACAACGTGTCGTGAGACCAGAACCGCTCGCCCGTCGCTCCGTCGAGACAATTCAATAAACCGCCGGCGCCATGCGTGTAGACTTTTCCGTCGCTAAGGGTCGGTGTGGCGCGGGGACCGTCACCGCCCAGCGCCGAGGTAAAACGCCCCGGGTCGGAATGCGTCCACACGACGTGTCCCGTTTTTACCTCATAGCAGACCACCATTTCGCGGTCACCCCTTTGCTCCTGCGTGACCGCGTAGTCACCGACAATCGCAAACGCCGACCACCCGGCGCCGATCGGTTGCCGCCATACCAGTTCCGGCGCTAGCACGTTCCAGTCGGTTGCCAGAGAGACATCGTTCACGATGGGGATCCCGTCCGGCCCCAAAAAGCGCGGATAGTCAGACGCCGTTGTCTTCGTCAGATCAATCGGCCCCGTGGAGTCTGGAACTGCCAGCCGGCTATCCTCGGTCGCTCCCCATCGCCACACAATCCGCGCAGGCAACATATCACCGGTATACTCTATCTTGAGAAGCAGGCAGGCCACACCCAGCACGGCCCAGGGCGCAAAGGCCACGACATACCAGATTCGTTTTGTAAAGTTGCCGAAACATGCAAACCAAATCGTTAGCAAAAAGCAGGAGACGAGCCCGGTAATTTCGGTCGTGGCGATTTGATAGTCTCGCGTTAACTCCTTCGTCCATGCCCCGACAATAATGACGATCGCCAAGAGCGCGATCAATGAGGGAATCACGTAGCGGACGATCCGCAAACCTTTTGATCGCTCGCGATGGGCCGTTTTCTCGGGTGATGTTTCTGTAGACTTCGACATGGCATAACTTCTTCTAGAACTCCGGCTGCTGTGTCACATCGGATTCTGTGGTTGCTTCGATAACAGCCGGGGTGCTTCCAAAGACCAAAAACAGCAGATCCCTTTCGGCGTATCGTACGGGCAGACAGCATCTGCGGCAAGATTACCGGGTAGCACTGCTGATCTGCCCCGGGTGGCACTGCTGGCTTGCCCAGCAGTGTTGTGGCGCCGACCTTGCGGTCCCGGTCGGCGCTGGCTAAAAACAGATCAGCGGGCATTGTCCTTTCACCGATCACATCACACCATTCCTCAGAAAAATGACCTCCGATCACCAAAACCTCTTCGGACAGACGGCCGTGGTCACCGGTGCCTCAAGCGGTATCGGCCGGGCCATTGCCGTCGAGCTCGCTGCTGTCGGAGCAAACATCCTGGTCCACGCGCGGGCCAATCGTGACGGCACCGAGCAGGTCTGCCGCGAGATCCAGTCATTGGGTCGAGAGACTTGCTTTGAACTGCTAGACCTTGCCAGCCAACAGGCCCAGGACGATCTTGTCGAACGGGCGTTCCGCTGGCAGGACATTGATATCTGGATCAATAACGCGGGTGCAGACGTCTTGACCGGCGAAGCGAGTGGATGGTCGTTTGAGAAAAAACTTGAATTGCTTTGGAATGTCGATGTGACGGCCACCATTCGGCTTTCGCGACAGGTTGGCGCGTTGATGCAAAAGCGAGGTCATGGCGTTATACTGAACATGGGCTGGGATCAAGCCGACACCGGGATGGCCGGCGATAGTGGAGAAATGTTTGCCGCCACGAAAGGCGCCATCATGGCTTTTACCCAGAGCTTGGCCAAATCCTTGGCGCCGACCGTACGTGTCAACTGCCTAGCCCCGGGCTGGATTCGAACGTCGTGGGGTGAAGCAGCTTCGTCCTACTGGCAGGATCGCGGACAACAGGAGTCGCTTCTCGAGCGATGGGGTACGCCGGAAGACGTCGCCCAGATGGCTCGGTTTTTGGTGTCTCCCTCAGCAGAATTTATCACCGGGCAAACCATCCGCGTAGACGGCGGACGCAGATAGCCCTTCATGGCTCAGTAAAGAATAGACAGGCTTGTTTTGTAAAATCACCGAAAGACATAAAAAGCAGAAAGAAGAGCCACGGATTGCACACGGATTAGAAAACAAGGAACACCAATTTGCACTAATCTTCGCGGATGGATTTATTAGTGAAGATTAGCGTGGATTAGTGTTCTTCTTTTCTTCTTATCCGTATTTTATCCGTGGCCAGATAATTCTTTTCGTGCCTTTTTGTGTTCTTCGTGGCTATCCTCCTCATGCGAGGGACGCGATCTTCATGTCACGTGAGCACATCCATTTCGTAACCGGCCGCCTTGCCGAGCAGTCGCTGCGCCGTATCGTCGAGCAGCTTGCCGCTCAGGCCGACTTCGCGTATTCAATCGAGGTACTCAACATCACGGTCGCGGCATTGATGACGCCCGATTGGATCGCCTCGCGACTTCACGTCGAGGAGACGACCGATCGGGTGATTCTCCCCGGTTACTGTGACGGCGATCTGACGCCCGTCGAGCAAACCACCGGCCGAAGCGTCGAACGAGGCCCGCGCGATCTCCGCCAACTGCCCGAATACTTTGGCAAGGAGGCGATGGTCGGCGAATACGGAACAAGCACGATCGAGATTCTGGCCGAAATCAACCATTGCCCTCGGCTTTCGCTGCGCGAAATCTTGGACGAAGCGGCTCGGCTGCGCACCGCCGGCGCCGATGTGATCGACGTCGGATGCGATCCCGGGCCACCCTGGTCGGGCGTGGGCAAAGTTATCTCGGCTTTGGTGGCCGAAGGCCATCGTGTTTTGATCGATAGTCTTAACCCCGCGGAGATCGCGCCGGCGGTCCGCGCGGGCGCCGAACTTGTGCTCTCAGTGAATCGCAGCAACCGCGACGCGGCGGCCGATTGGGGATGCGAGGTCGTGGCGGTGCCCGATACGCCATCCGACTCGAGCAGCCTCGACGAGACGATTGATTATCTTCAGCAAGCCAATGTTCCTTTCCGCATCGACCCGGTACTCGAACCGATCGGGTTTGGTTTTTCCCAGAGTTTGTCGCGTTATTTGGATGTTCGTCGCCGGTATCCCAAAGCCGACATGATGATGGGAATCGGCAATCTCACGGAGCTAACCGACGTTGACTCGGCCGGCGTCAACGTCGTGTTGCTAGGTTTCTGTGAAGAGCTTGGAATCAGCAGTGTGCTGACCACCCAGGTAATCAATTGGGCTCGCACGTCGGTGCAAGAGTGTGATCTGGCGCGCCGGCTCGTTCATTACGCCGTTTCACAACAGGCCCTGCCCAAACACATCGAGCCGCGGCTGGTCACGTTGCGAGACGAGCGAGTGTTGCCCGAGAATCGTGACGATCTCGATCGCCTTGCCGCACAGCTCAAAGACAACAACTACCGCATCTTTGTCTGCGACTCGGAAGTCCACCTCGTCAGCGCCGGCCTTCACCTTTTTGATGCCAATCCATTTCGTCTGTTTCAGCAACTATTAGACACCCGGCCGACGAATCTCGACCCGTCCCATGCGTTTTATTTGGGTTACGAGATGTGCAAAGCCGCGACGGCCGCTACTCTTTCGAAACAATATCGTCAAGACGAATCGCTCGATTGGGGTTACCTTACCAGGGTGGAAAAGCACCACCGGCTCTCGCGCACACGGGCCGAAGACGCCGGTAACACGAACGAAAAATGAACCGAATTAAACACACCTTCAGCACCCCGGCTGCTGTATCACGACAGATCCTGTGGCCCAATCATCAGCAGCCGGGGTGCTTCTAAACGCGAAAATTCTTTACTTCATGCAACACTCTCTCGAATCGCGCCGACAAGATGCTTCGACGCTGCCGGTCGTGGTGCCACTCTGTCCGGCTCCGGATACCGAGCAGGTATTTCGCTCGTTGGCGAGCCAACCTAACGCGATCTTTTTTGACAGTGCCCTGCGTAACGCCGAATTGGGCAGATACTCATTCATCGCCGCCGATCCATTCGAGTTCGTGCGTTTCCAGACGGCACAGCCCGAGATATTTGCCCACGTTGCCGATCTACTGTCCCCATTCGTTGCCACTAGCATCGCGGGGTTGCCGCCGTTTCAGGGCGGTGCCGCCGGGCTGCTGAGTTACGAACTGGGCCGCGCCTTTGAGAAGATCGACTTGCCCAAGTTCGACGAGTTCGACGTCCCGGCCCTGGCGGTCGGATTATACGACGTGGTCGTTGCCTTCGACCATGAAACGAACGAGGCGTGGATCATCTCGCAAGGTTTTCCTGAAACAGATCCCGAGCGGCGATTCGCGCGAGCAAGCCGCCGAGCCGCCGAGTTCCAAGAGTGGATCGAAAGACCATCGCTCGAAAAATCATCGAAAGAACCACCGCGGCCACCACGCCCACAATCTTCCCGACCGGTGATACCCGCCGACCAACTTTGTCGCCAGTATCCCGTGCCCGGACCGGCCGGCCTGACGAGCAATTTTTCGGCCGACGACTACCTCACCGCCGTAAGCCGCGTGATCGAATTTATTTACGCGGGCGATGTTTTTCAGGTCAATCTGAGTCAGCGACTCTTGCATCCGACCGATGATGATTCGGTTGCCTTGTATTGTCGCCTGCGCCAGCGTAATGCCGCCACGTTCGCCGGCTACTTTGACTTGGGTGACTTTCAGATATGCAGTGCCTCGCCCGAACGATTTCTGCAAGTCCGCGATTCACACGTTGAGGCGCGACCCATCAAGGGTACGCGTAGCCGCACGGCACGTCCGGAAGCCGATCTTTATGTCGGCCAGGATCTAAAACAAAGTGAGAAAGACCGTGCCGAGAATGTGATGATCGTCGATCTATTGCGCAATGACATCTCACGCGTCTGTGAACCGGAAAGCGTCCACGTCTCGGATCTATGCCGTCTTGAAACATACGCCTATGTACAGCATCTGGTTTCGAGTGTGCGGGGCCGGCTTCGCCACGGCTGTACACCGCTCGACCTCTTGCGAGCCAGCTTCCCGGGCGGATCGATCACCGGCGCTCCAAAAGTCCGTGCGATGGAGATCATCGCCCAACTCGAACCGACGGCACGAGGGCCCTATTGCGGCTCGCTCGGATATCTCGGCTTCGACGGCACCATGGACACCAGTATTTTAATCCGCACAATAACGGCCGGACGTGGGTGGTGGCAACTGCCGGTTGGCGGTGGCATCGTCGCCCAGTCTTCTCCCGCGGAAGAATACGAAGAAACCTGGCAGAAGGCCGCCGGGCTCATTCACGCGCTAAAGCCATGATCCTACTGATCGACAACTACGACAGTTTTGTGTTCAACCTGGCTCGCTATTTCGAGCGGCTAGGGCACGCAACCCAGGTCATTCGAAACGACCAGATAGGCGTCGCCCAGGTACGCGAACTGAAACCCGCGGCGATCGTCATCTCGCCGGGTCCCTGTACGCCCAATGAGGCGGGCTGCTCGGTCGACATCGTACGCGAGCTTCATGCCGAGTTTCCCATTCTTGGCATCTGTCTGGGACATCAGGCAATCGCGGCCGCTTTCCGCGCCCAAATTGTTCGCGCCGACCAGCCAATGCACTCTCGGGTCTCGGACATCCATCATGAGCAGACCGGCGTGTTCGCGGGTCTGGCCAACCCGCTGAGAGCCTGTCGTTATCACTCGCTGGTGGTGGACCAGCGGACTCTACCGTCCTGTCTCCATCTGTCCGCGCGAACCAACGACGGCACTGTCATGGCGATTACGCATCGCGAGCTGCCCGTCGTCGGACTCCAGTTCCATCCCGAATCGATCCTGACCGAATGTGGTTATTCGCTGCTCGCAAACTTTCTCCGCATCGCCGGCTTGCCCGCGTCTGCCCACACACCGAATTGGGCTTCGGAGCTAAGAGAAACGGCCGAGCCAGAAAAACCGCTGCCCAAGACACCCGTAACATTTTAAGGATCAGCCAAATATTTTTTGAATCTGCAAGCACCCCGGCTGCTGTGTCACGATAAATTCTTGTGGTTGTTTTGTTAGCAGCCGGGGTGCTAAAATCGTGCCTAGCCCAACAATGGACCTTGGATAACCAAGCGTGAAACCCGATGAAAGCGTTCTCGAAGGCATTGTCACGACCATCAACGAAGATGGGTCGACGAACATCGCGCCGATGGGTCCGATCGTCGACGTCGACATGTCGACCCTGCGACTACGCCCCTATCAAACGTCGACAACTTACGCAAATCTGAAACGGACCGAGCAAGGAATATTTCACGTAACCGACGACGTATTTTTGATCGCCCGAGCGGCGGTTAACTGTCTGGATCCGTTGCCACCGCTCGTTGATTGCCGGGCGGTCGAAGGTCGTATTCTTTCAGACGCCTGCCGCTGGTACGCCTTCCGCGTCGAGGTAATCGACGATCGACAGGAGCGAACGGACATCACAGCGAGGGTTGTCGACCGAGGACGCCTGCGAGATTTCTTCGGTTTCAATCGTGCCAAACATGCGGTGCTCGAAGCCGCTATCTTGGCCACCCGCATTGGTTTTGTGCCGCCTGATACCATTTCCAGCCAGCTAGATCAACTTGCGATCACGGTTGAGAAAACCGCCGGCGAGCGGGAGCGCCAGGCGTTTCAATTCCTGGAAGATTACGTCCACCGACAAGAAACAGTTGCCTCTGGAAGCACCCCGGCTGCTGTGTCACGAAGAACTCCAAAGCCTGTTCGTCAGCAGCCGGGGTGCTGAAATCGAAGATTACGTCCACCGCGCTCTATCTACCTCAGCCAGATAAAACCGATCTCACGATGCCACGCACCGTCAAGGTCACTGCCGCCAGCCGACTCCATTTCGGCATGTTCTCATTCTCACAGCCTGACGTGCGGGCCTTCGGCGGCGTCGGCGTGATGATCGATCGGCCAGGTGTCTGCCTGACCGTGCAAAGTGCGGACAAGCTCACCGCAACCGGACCGCTGGCGGATCGGGCTTTGCAGTTTGCCCAACGATTGACACAAGCATGGTCACTTCCAAGTGAACCGGCTTGCGAAATACGAATCGAAACTTGCTGCCGTGACCATACGGGCCTGGGCGTCGGCACCCAACTCGCCCTGGCCGTGGCCTCCGGCATGTCTCGATTTCTCGACCGCCCAGAAGTGGACGCCGTCGAGTTGGCCCGGCTGGTCGGCCGTGGTCGACGATCGGCAGTCGGCACCTATGGGTTTATGCACGGCGGTCTGATTGTTGAGGCAGGCAAGCCGTCGGCCGAATCCGCCGAGTTCTCAACACTCGTCAGCGCGATGGCCCTGCCTGAATCGTGGCGATTCGTTCTGGCTTGTCCCACAACGGATGAAGGTCTGCACGGAAACGAAGAAACAGTTGCATTCGAAAAGTTGCCCCCGGTGCCCCGACAAACCACCGACGAACTCTGTCGTCTGGCACTTCTCGTTATGATCCCGGCAGCCAGTGACGCCAGTTTCGAGATTTTTCGCGAAGCGCTCTACCGATATGGGGTGCTGGCCGGCTCCTGTTTTTCTTCGCAACAAGGTGGACCGTTTGCCAGCAAGAGAACGTCGCAGTTGGTGGAGACGATCCGCGGTCTTGGCATAGCGGGCGTCGGTCAGTCGTCCTGGGGACCGACTGTCTTTGCGCTGGTCCGCGACCCGTCCCAGGCAAATCGTCTGGTCGAGCAACTCCGTGGCTTGTCCGGCGGCGCCGATTTGGAACTAACCGTCGCGGCGCCGTCGAACCACGCCGCACGGATCGAGACTATTTGAGTACCGCGTTGTAGACGTTCACCAAGTTCGTGCCCGCTTGCCGAGCGTCGAACTCGCACTCGGCCCGCTGCCGCGCGGCTCGACCCAAGACGGTCCGCCGCTCGTCGTCCTGCAGCAGCGCCGCCAGTTCCCTCGCCAGGCCATCCGGATCATCGGCCGCCACCAGGCATGCCGCATGACTCTCGACCGAAAAGATTTCCCGTGTGCCACCAACGTCGGTGGCCACGATGGCGATGCCCGCAGCGGCCGCTTCGAGCAACACCCGGCCCAGCGGCTCCTGCCGGGCCGCATGTGCCAGAACCGCCAGCTCGCCAAGAATCGCCGCCACATCGGTCCGTGTGCCGAGCCAATGAACGTGCCCGGCGAGTTGGCCTGTCGTCGATGCCGATCGCAATCGTTCTTCTAACTGCCGCGATTCGCTTTTGTCCGAGAACCGACGGCCGACGATCACAAAATGGGCTCGGTCGCTCTGTGCGACCACGATTCGAGCCGCCTCGATCAAGGCATCCAGGCCCTTGCGGAGACTCAGCTGGCCAATGCTACCGACGAGCTGCGCATCGGGTGGCAGTCGAAGCTCACGGTGTAGAAAACCAGTTGCCGCGCGCGGTCGGAATTCGTCCAGGTCGACGCCATTGAAAACAACGGTTGTCTTTTTGGCCACGACGCCCGCCAACACGTGGCAGTCGCGTGTTGCCCGGCTCACCGCGATCAGCTGGCGGTGGCAATTCAAATCCACAATGGCCGAGCGGCTCACTTTGACAATGTCGCGTAGGTGCCCGACGCTCGCCAAGCCGAGCGATTTGGCGACCGGTCCCGAAAGTCGACTCATGGCCAGGCTATTCGCGTGCAGAAGGTCGGGCCGCGCGCTGCGCAACAATTGCTCCAGGTCCTGCCGACGGTCGGCAAGCGGTCGGGTTTGCCCGGCGGCATCACGAACAGAAAACGGCAACGTTTTTATCGCCTGCTGCCGCAGAGCGTCGGCGAGCGGTCCTTCCGCGGGCGCTGCCGCCAGCACCCTAAAGCCGGCTGTTTTGACGACATCGAGTATCGAGAGTGCCGACCGTTCACCGCCAAAGAGCGTCGGATATTCAAACAGTAGCAGAAGGCTCGGCATGAGTCGATTGTCCGGACCGCATGCGCGCTCATAACAGTTCGTAGTTACTGAGCGTCCGGCGAAGCTGAGCCTGTTCGTCCGAAGAGAGCGGCGTCATTGGCAGCCGCAGTTCGCCGTTGTCGCGGCCGAGCATCTTCATCGCTTCCTTGATCGGGATCGGATTTGTCGCGAGCGAAAGCATATCGCGGCAGAGCGGGAACAGCTTGCGATGCCAACGCATCGCGCTGTTCATGTCACCGTCGTCGAACGCCCGCAGCAAGGCCATCACGTCACCGGGCACGATATTGCCGACCACCGACACCACGCCCCGGCCACCGATCGAAAGCAACGGTAACGTGAGACTGTCATCACCGCTGAGCAACGTGAGATCCGAATTGCAGATGATCTGCGATGCCTGGTCCAACGATCCGGTGGCCTCTTTGACCATGGCGATGTTTTCCAGCTCGGCCAGACGAAGGATCGTCTCGGGCTCGATGTTTTTCGCCGTCCGTCCTGGGATATTGTAAATGCAAAGCGGCAGCCCGATCTCTTCGGCCAGTGCTTTGTAATGCTCGTAGAATCCTTGCTGCGTCGGCTTGTTGTAATACGGCGCGACCAACAGCGCCGCGTCGGCCCCTTCCTTTTCCGCCCATCGCGTGAGTCGCAATGCTTCGGCCGTGCTGTTCGAGCCGGTTCCGGCCATCACTTTGATCCGTCCGGCCGCCGCTTCGACCACCGTCGAGATCACCCGTTCGTGCTCTTCGTGCGATAGCGTCGGCGATTCACCGGTCGTGCCGGTCGGCACCAAACAAGTCGTGCCCGCAGCGACCTGGAACTCAACCTGCTCCTTGAGCCGCGCGGCATCGACCTTGCCATCCGCAAACGGCGTCGTCATCGCCACCGAGAGTCCGGCAAACTGTTCACCTCGTGTCGCCATGACGCTCCGTCCTAAGTTCGTCCGTTAGTCACTCAAATTGTAACGTGGATAGGAAGTGATAGACCACGAATGACACGAATCACACGAACAATCAGGATGAATGTCGAGTTGATAGATCGTACAAAGTCACCTGCTTGTAGCTGCCACATGATGAATTCGTGTCTATTCGTGTGATTCGTGGTACTAATCCATCCTAAATTCGATCGTGAATCAGTTGTTTCATCTCTCGCACGGCACGTTCCATTCCGACCATCACGGCCCGCGCGATGATGCTGTGGCCGATGTTCAGCTCGCACA
>Ga0310123_10004318_pt1 | contig 10776 bp, 9 predicted proteins | sample CB6_AW_1057_MG_FD_203505 | JGI IMG/M metagenome (GOLD analysis project Ga0310123, IMG submission 203505) | Marine microbial communities from Western Arctic Ocean, Canada - CB6_AW_1057 | ecosystem: Environmental > Aquatic > Marine > Oceanic | place: Canada: Western Arctic Ocean | collected...
AAGAGTTCGGGGACCTTGACAGCTGCTCCCGCGGCCACGGCCAGGCCCAGAGCCACGAGAGCCTCCTTCCTCCACCCCACCTTCGCCGGCCTCCGGCGCCACAACCAGCCGCTTCCACAACCGCTCCGAGTACTCCTGCGCATATTCGCGCGACAGTGAATCGAGGTCGCCGATGCGCTTCACGGCAATGAGGAAGGCCTCTTCCTCATCCAGTCCCGCCTCCTTCAGCTCGGCCACCTGGGTCCGCAGGTGGTCTTCGAGTTCATCCACGTCCATCCCGTCGATGGCTTGCCGTCGGCGCACATAAGACCGCCACTCACCGATTCGTTCCTCCATCACTTAGACTCCTCCCAACATTGAGCGGTCGGATCCCCTGCGGCGCGAGTTGGCACTCGTGGAACGGAGTCGACCGAAGCGCGGAGCTGACGACTTGCCACTGTTGTCGCTGGCTGGCCAGCTCCTCCGAGCCCTCGTAGGTCAGCCGGTAGTATTTCCGACGTCTTCCCGATTCCGAGCGACCCCATGAGGCCTTCACGTAGCCGTTGCGTTCGAGACGGTGGAGTACGGGGTAGAGCATGCCGTCCGTCCACTGCAGTTCACCACCTGAGAGTTCGTCCACGCGTTTGATGATGGCGTAGCCGTAGCTCTCACCGTCACTAAGGATAGACAACACCAGGGGCGTGGCGGACGCCGCGACGAGATCCTTGCCGATGTTCATGCCGGCCGGATTCCCGGGCGTCGAGATGGAATCTGAGAATACATAGAACCAGTATACATGGTACTTCTATGTATTATAAGAACGTCAACAAAAAGCCCCCCAGGCCAAAGACCTAGAGGGCCGACAGCGGAGCCGGTGGGACTCGAACCCACAAGTCCGTTAGGACGCCGGTTTTCGAGACCGGTGCAATACCAGTTATGCGACGGCTCCAAGGACGTCTCGGGCTACGTAATTCTGCCCCCCAGTCGGAGCGCCCGGATTTGAGTGCAGTCGCCTTCGGAGATCCCCGCTCGTCTCAGCGGTCGACTGCTGGACCGCAAAGCGGATCACAGTTTCGCACCTCAGCTGAACCAACGGTTCTGGCGTCCGGCTAACGTCGGCCGCCGCGGGCTCGCTAAAGCGAGCCCGCAAATCCGGGCGCCAGCACCGTTGATTGTTCAACTTCTAGTCGGGGCGCCCGGATTTGAACCGGGGACCTCTGCGTCCCGAACGCAGCGCTCTACCGAACTGAGCCACGCCCCGAATTCGAACATCACCGCCAAAAAACGCGTTCCCGCAGGAACGCGTGAGGCGTCGATCATGCAAAGAAAGCTCTATTCCCAGCGGATGGGGTGGGATTCGAACCCACGAGGGTATTAACCCACACGATTTCCAATCGTGCGCCTTAAGCCACTCGGCCACCCATCCAAGTCGAACGAATCCCACGTTATCCATCCGATCCATCGAATACGGAGGGAGTGGGATTCGAACCCACGCGGACTTGCGTCCAACGCCTTAGCAGGGCGTCGCCTTAAGCCACTCGGCCATCCCTCCCATGCACCATTGCCCCTCTAGGGCTCGAACCTAGACTCTCCGGAACCAGAATCCGGCGTGTTGCCAGTTACACCAAGGGGCAAGAAGCCAAGACAGAGCCACCTGTCGGATTTGAACCGACGACCCCGTCATTACGAGTGACGTGCTCTACCAACTGAGCTAAGGTGGCTAAAATGGAGCCGAGGGGAATCGAACCCCTGACCTCAGCATTGCGAACGCTGCGCTCTCCCAACTGAGCTACGGCCCCCGTGCATGGGCGCGAGAGGACTCGAACCTCTGACCTCTACGATGTCAACGTAGCGCTCTAACCAACTGAGCTACGCGCCCAATCCTCTCAAAACCCCAAAAGCGCGCCCGGGAGGACTCGAACCCCCGGCCTCCTGATCCGTAGTCAGGCGCTCTAATCCAACTGAGCTACGGGCGCAAAAAACCACAATGAAAATGTTCTCGCCAAACGATCTCAAACCACAATGCCAACGCCCTCGAAGATCGCAGCTTTTCGCGAGGTGATTTTGGTGTAGGGGTAGGAGGGCAAGGCGGTCCGAATGCGGCGTACATTCGTACGCCGCATTGAAGACCGTCCGCAGTCCCGACACCCCCCTAAGCCAAAAGCGCCCGCGAAAAGTGCCCACGACAGGACTCGAACCTGTACGCCGTTTCCGACACCAGTCCCTCAAACTGGCCTGTCTACCAATTCCAGCACGTGGGCAACATGTCTCACAAAATTACACACAAACCCATGCTCGGGGAGGGACTCGAACCCTCACGAGGTTAACCCCCACAGGGTCCTGAACCCTGCGCGTCTACCAATTCCGCCACCCGAGCGAGTTCGTACCCAGCGCGCGCGAACGTGAGTACGCATGCACCAGTGGAGCCGAGGGGAATCGAACCCCTGACCTCTTGAATGCCATTCAAGCGCTCTCCCGACTGAGCTACGGCCCCAACACGATCTACCTGATCTCTGTCAAACAACGTCTCAAGCGGGGCTGACGGGACTTGAACCCGCGACCTCCGGTGTGACAGACCGGCGCTCTAACCAAACTGAGCTACAGCCCCCACGCACTGCAAATACCCTCACGGGGAATCGAACCCCGGTCTCCACCTTGAAAGAGTGGTGTCCTAACCGTTAGACGATGAGGGCGACTCCCCTACCAGCTTTCAAACAGGCCCGGAGGGGCTCGAACCCCCAACCCCCGGTTTTGGAGACCGGTGCTCTACCAGTTGAGCTACGGACCTCTGACATCCAATCGGGTGCCATCTATTCGGCCTACACCACACAATCCTTCAGTGGCCAGGGGCGGAATCGAACCACCGACACCACGATTTTCAGTCGCGTGCTCTACCAACTGAGCTACCTGGCCCGCTACCTCGCGCGCTACTGCCGCGAAAAAAAATCCGCCCGGGCCTTTCGGCGACGGGCGGCTCGGCGAGGGGTGCGCGCTCCGGTCGTTCTAGAGGCGCCCCTCGACGGTCCACCCCCGCGGGCTAGACCACGTGTCCGCCATCGTCCATCCCCGGGCCTGCTGTGCATCGGTCCTGAACACTGACGACTCTCCAAACCCAGTGGATGAACATATAAACGCCGCCCGAAGGCGGCGGGCTGAAAGTAGCGGGGGCAGGATTTGAACCTGCGACCTTCGGGTTATGAGCCCGACGAGCTACCAGACTGCTCCACCCCGCACCGAAGATGGTAAAGGTATTGGTCCGAAGACAAAGGTTCAACCCTGGCGCTCGTGCCCTCAGGGACCCACGCGCCACTAGATTTGCTGCTACATTGGCGTGCGACTTTTGCACCCTCCGCCGGAGATATGACGATGATGAAGCGTTGGATGTTAATGATTGCAGCAGCCCTGTTGGTGCTGCCCGCCGCTGTCACCGCCCAGCGGGGCGGCGGTAGAGGCGGCGGGATGCAGATCTGGCAGAACGAGGCGGTGGCCGACCTCGAGCAGATGAGGGACAAATTCCTCTCGTTGGCCGAAGCGTTCCCAGAGGAGACATGGGATTGGCGGCCGATGGAGGGTGTGCGATCGGTGCGGGACGTCATGGTCCTCATGGTTGTCGAGGGGCACGTCTTCCCCGGTATGTGGGGCGCGACCCCACCGACCGGCGCTGCCGACGGTTTCGGCCCCGAGACCGCCCGGGTGGCCGCCATGTCCAAGGCGGGCGTCATACAGGAGATGGAGCGTTCGCTGAACTACATGATCGAGTCGGTCCGGAGCCTGACCGGACCTGAACGGAACGCCGAGGCTTCGTGGTTCGGTACAGCGACGACCGGAGCGGGCGTGGTCACGCACGCGATCGTGGACATGCACGAACACCTGGGCCAGTCGATCGCTTACGCGCGCACGAATCAGATCGTCCCGCCCTGGAGCATGTAGGGGGAGTGGTCTGGAGGGGGATCGCAGCGTGCGCTCAGGGCGCTGGACCATCACTAATCCCGCCACGGAGAAGTGATGGTCCAGCGTCAGCACTTCGCGGATCCCCTGTCCGGCCATGACCTCGAAGCTCACGGCGTCGGCCAGCGAGAAGTCCTGGTCTTCGTAGCGCTCGAGCCATTGGGTGATCGCGCGGTGGTCTCCCACACATGGCGACCCGGAGCGCTGAGCCGTATCTTTTTAGTATCCGCCTGTATCCTCATAGATGGAGGTGCGAGATGTTTGTTGGGAAGGCCAAGAAATTAGGAGTCGGCGCCGCAGCGCTCGTCCTCGTCGGAATGGCTGGCATCGGGTTCTCTCCCGCGCCCATGCAGCTTCCGACCGTCACGGTGCGCCACGACCCCACCTGAGGATGCTGCATCCGGTGGGTGGGTCACCTACGAGACAACGGTTTTGAAGTAGACCTCATTGAGGTCGATAACATCAACGCGGTACAAGAAAAGCTTGGCGTCCCCGCCGAGTTCAGAGGGTGTCACTCGGCCCAGGTCGGAGACTACATGGTCGAGGGCCACGTTCCGGCGGACTTGATCCAGCGCTTCCTGGAGGAGGACTCGGGCCTGGCAGGCATCACGGTGCCCGGCATGATCGTGGGTCCACCGGGGATGGAAGGGTCGGAGCCGCGGCCCTATGACGTTCTGACGTGGGACCGGGACGGCAAGAGCACGATTTACGAGTCGCGCTGACGGCACGATTCAGGCTTCGGATTGCCCCGCTCGAGGCTTCGGCTCCGGGCAGGGCTTTTGCCGCCGCCCACTCCCTCCCCCCCCCGCTACCTCAACTCCACACCCGCTACCTCAGGGCCTCCGCCCAGTTCTCGACCAAGATGAGTTCCGAGTCAGCGGACAGGTCATTGATTCGCAGCATCACGAATCGGCTATCGTCTGGGCTCACGTCGTATTGGGGGTTGCCGCCTCCCGGCAGGTAGTTGTTCAGGGCGTGACAGAGTTTGAGCTCAGGAGCGGCACCCAACCGCTATAGCTGTGCAGCCAGATCCAGAAAGTCCGTAGCGTTCACATCGAACGCCGGATCCGGCGTCGTATCGATCTCCCGATCAGGCCCATACTCGAGCGGACGCGGCACATAAGCCGTCTTGAACCCCAAAGCCCCCGCCGCCCGCAAATCTCCCTTATGCGCAGCCACCATCATGACCCGTTCGTGAGGAAGGCTCAAAAGCTCCGCGGCCTTGATGTAGACCTCAGGATCCGTCTTGTAATGCCCCGACAACTCCGCTGAGAGAATCACATCCCACGGCAGCCCCGCGTTCTTGGCCATGTTCGTCAGCAGTGAGACGTTGCCGTTCGACAACGTAGCCAAAACGAACTTCGCCTTGAGCCGCCCGAGCCCCCGCACCGTATCCGGCCAAGGAATCAGCCGATGCCAAACCCGATTCAGATGGTCGATCTCCACTTCACTCATCGCCGGAAAGTCGTATTCGACCAGAAGATCATCCAGAATCATCCGATGCAGCTGATCGATCTTCAACCAAGGCAGCTCCCCCGTACGAACCCGATTCATCGCCGGCCCATACCCGCTCCGCCAAGCATCCGCGAAGCTCTCCCAGTCCAAGTAGAATCCCTTCTCCAACGAAAGAACCTGCCCCTCCCGAATGATCGAAGTCCGCCAATCCACCACCGTCCCAAACACATCGAACGTCATCGCCTCCACCCCAGCGAGCGCCTCCTGCACCCTCTCCTCCGGCAACGTCCGATCCAAGAGCCCAACCCCCTCCCCTCCCCCAATCGCCGCCCCCGCGATGCTCGCCCCTCCGACCGACAAGAATTCTCTCCGTTCCAGAGTGAGTTCAGTAAACTCCGACGTTTTTTCGCTCGCGCCCATACCAGCACTCCAGTGGATCTGAGGACGAACCTTCCAACCCACCCCATCCTAGCCGCTATCCACACCATCCCACCAGCCCTGACCCTCCCAGTTGAGTGCCCTCTAGGCTACGTCTATATTCCCTCCCTCACGGGACGTGGCGCAGCTCGGTAGCGCACCTGAATGGGGTTCCTGCCACACAGGCCCCGGTTTTCACAATTCCTGAGTAAGTACAAGGTATTCGTCCACTAACCCCGAGTACGATTTTCTGCCCATACTTGAGGTTGGGGTACGCTAACGTACACACCTCTTTGGATAGGGGGAGGGGCTTCGGCTTCTCCTCCTTCCAAGGCCCGCCCGCGTTTTCGAACGGTAACGATGGCCTTCTGTGTCGTCGCATCGACCGCAACGCAGGGAGAGCACCATGGACGCCTTGGAGAAGAAGCTGTCGTCGGCCATCGAAGAACTCATCGAAAGCGTGATCGAACTATACCCGGACCTCAAGAAGCCGCTGGCCAAGATACAGAGAGTGCTGGGGAAGATGAGAGCGTAATGAGCCCCACATGTTGCCAATCTGTGGGTTCGGAGGCAGCATCCGAGAAATCCAGCTCAGCGTGCTCAAGGAATAGCCGATAGCGAGTGAGGCCTTCCCCGAAAGTTCACGCCTCTAAAAACGGGAGGGCCATGGGTTGGTTTGGTAAGAAAACCATACTCGGCGAACTAAAATCGTCCATCGAGATGAGAATAAGCTACTGAGAAATCAGAGGTGGAAGTTGTGGGCTGGCAAACGTTCTATGCGCCGCGTATTCTTGCGCATTCTTACCTTAAGAGAGATCTTCTTCAAAAGAGAGCCAGTCGTGGCACTCGTCCAGTGATCAGGATAGGGACAATGTTGCGATCTTTCTTTTCGTTAGCGATGACGACCGGCGGCCTAGGAGCCGCGCCCGCCATCGCCTTGGGGGGCGGCCAGGGGGCCACCTTCCGCCATAGAAAGGATTGGCAATTTCAGCTGAATCGGCATTTCCATCGAACGGAGAAAGTACATGGTCGCTCAAGTGTGGTATAACGGAGAAGGACGCAACTCACGGTTCCGATACGTAGCCGCGCTCGGTGGCGTCCTAGGCACCTTGTTGCTCACCGCGGCGGGACTCGCGGGTCAAAACACAGGTGCCGTTTCTGGCCGGGTCGTTGACGCCCTGAGCGGAGCGCCGGTAGATGCGGCGTATATTCACATTGATGAGCTGTCGCTCGGCACCAACTCGCGACCGAATGGGTCGTTCATCCTCGGTAACGTGGCACCCGGGCAGTATGAGGTCGTGGTGGACCGCCTCGGATTCACGAGTCAGACGCAACAGGTGACGGTCACCGCTGGGGGCGTTGCAACCATAGAATTACAGGTCTCCCGGGATGCGCTCTTGCTGGACGAAATTTTGGTGACGGGAACGGCGGGCGGCACGCGAGCTCGAGCGATCGGAAACGTGGTGGGACGGGTTGAGGCGGCGGCGATCATAGAGATCGCTGCGGTGGGTACCGTTCAGGACCTACTTGGGGCGCGTGAGTCGGGTCTCAGCTTCAACCGCAGCTCAGGGAACATAGGGACCGGATCCGAAATGCGGATTCGAGGCGTGTCCAGCGTCACGATGGGCAGCCAGCCGCTGATTTACGTGGATGGGATCCGCGTGGACAACCAGACGGGGGGTGGCCCGAACCTGCGTGACGGCGGGCAAGTCTCCTCGCTGGACGATTTCAGTCCCGACGAGATCGAGAGCATCGAGATCATCAAGGGGCCCGCCGCTGCGACGCTTTACGGCACGGAGGCCTCAGCCGGGGTGATCCAGATCATCACCAAGAGGGGAAACCAGGGCGCCACTCAGTTTAATATGTCTGTCCGGCAGGGACAGACATGGCTTCCTGACATAGCGGGGAAGGTCGGTGAGTCGTTCGGGAGAGACGCGGCCGGGAACATCATCTCCTTCAACATTTACGAACACGAGAAAGCCGCTGGCCGTGACCACTTCCAGACCGGACAGCTGCAAAGCTACACGCTTAGCATGCGGGGGGGCACGGACCTGCTCCGGTATTACCTGTCTGCAGACTACGGAGATGACTCAGGGATCGTAGACTACAACTGGAAGAAGCAGACTAACCTGCGTTCGAATCTCACCGTCCTGCCGTCCGACCAGTTTGAGGTGAACGTGAGCCTCGGTTACATCACCGGCCAGACGAGCTTCATGCAGCAGAGGACGGCCTGGGGGATGTGGGAGCAGTTCCAGTGGGCGAACCCTGAGGGGCAGGACCGCATCCTACGCGGCTTCCTCAGAGCGAGACCCGAGGAGATCGCTGATAATAGGGCCATCCGTGATTTGAACCGCTTCACGGGGAGCGCGACGGTCACGCATGTTCCGAACTCTTGGCTCACCCACCGGGTGATCCTCGGGACGGACGTGCTGAACGAGGAGAATACCCAACTCTTCCCCAGGCGTGCGGTGCCGCAGGAGTTCGGTTCGCTCGCGCTGGGGAACCTGGAGGTCGACCGTCCGAGGCGCGAGTACCAGACACTCGATTACGCGGCGAGCGCGACGTACGGGGGGCTGCCCGGTCTGGGCGAAAGCGTGCAGTTCACCTCTTCGTTCGGCTTGCAGTACTACGCGAGGACTGAGGAGGTCGTCAGCGGAAAGGGGAAAGTATTCCCAGCTCCTCAGATCACGACGCTCTCGGGCGCTGCGTCCACGAGCGCGGGCCAGACATTCTTAGAGAACAAGTCGGTGGGCATGTACGTGCAGCAGGAAATGGGGTGGAATGACCGGCTCTTCCTGACCGCGGCGGTTCGCGGGGACGACAACTCTGCGTTCGGGGCGAACTTCGACGCTGCGATCTACCCGAAGTTCTCGGGCACCTGGGTTCTCTCCGAGGAGGACTTCTGGGGTGGCCTTGATGACTATGTGAGCAGCTTCCGTTTCAGGTCGGCCTGGGGGAAGGCGGGTCGTCAGCCGGCACTGTTCGCCGGGGTGACGCTCTTCTCCCCTGAGCCAGGACCGGGTGGCCAACCGTCGGTGACACCCGACGTGCTCGGCAACGCGGCGCTGGGGCCGGAGGTGAGCACGGAGATCGAGGTTGGCTTCGATGCAGCGTTCTTCGACGACCGGGTCAGCTCAGAGTTCACCTATTACAAGCAGAAGGTGAAGGACGCACTCATCGATATCCCGGTCGCACCCACGTACGGCTTCCCCGGAGCTCAGACCGTGAACCTGGGGCAACTCACGAATTGGGGGTGGGAGCTGAACATGAACGGTCGCATCCTCGACCGGACGGGCTTCGCCTGGGATCTGGGTTTGGGAATCAACAGCAACGAAAACCGGGTCGACGACCTGGGTGGGAATCCAGAAACAAACACCCTCAGGGAGGGCCTGAACTATCCCTTCCAGACGGAGCGAGTCATCCTGTCGGCTGCGCTCGACGATACCGGAAACGCGATCGACGTGATGTGTGACGGTGGAACAGGGTACCTCGGTATTGAGGCGGGGGGCACCGCGACGCCATGCAAGGGTGCGCCACGTATCAGGCAGGGGAATGGACTGGCGATTCCGAAGTATGAAGCGACCCTGAATACGACCTTCACCCTCTTCGACAACTTGCGACTCTACGCAATGGCGGAGTTCCGGGGAGAGCACTGGCGGAATCTGACGGACGCCGCTTGCCGGCACTCATGTTTCCAGACCTCGGAGGCTTCGGTAAGGAGAGACGATCCGTTCATGGTCGCCGCGATCACGGGCAGGGCCCAGCAGACTCGACTCACATCCGAGTTCGATGCCTCGTTCATGAAACTCCGCGAGATCAGCCTCAATTACACACTTCCGACCTCGCTAGCCGCCATGGCGGGAGCCTCCAGGGCTTCCATCAATGTTGCCGCGCGGAACTTGTTCACGCTCTGGCAGGCGACGTACACCATCGGGGACGCTACATCCGCTACCACAGGCGAAACCTACCTCGGAGTGCCGGTGACGGACCCCGAGGCGCGGCGCGCGGGAAGCCTCACCAGTTCGAATTCGAACGTTCCCCCGCTCTCGAACTTCACGATGACAATGCGGGTCACCTTCTAATGCCACGATCCATGGAGCGAGCTGACATGAAGACCCAACGACACACACGGTGGTCGGGAACGCGGCTGGCCATGGCTTCGGCTATGGGGGCGGCTATTCTGACAATAGGAGCATGCGATTCCTTGTTGGAAGTAAAAGTCCCGGGGAATCTTACCGCAGACGATCTTTTCACGCCGGTATCGGCTCCGATCATCATCAACTCGATCATTGCTGACTTCGAGTGCTCTTGGTCGATGAGGTCCGCAACGACATCTGCCCAGGAAGACGCTACCTGGTCGACCAGCGGGTACTGGGCTCAGGACACCCGCTTTACTAACGAGCGCCCGGGTGGCGGGGCCTGCGTCGGAAATTCTGACACCGGCACCAGCTGGTTCGCCAGCTTCCAGTCCTCCCGATTCATAGCGATAGGCGCCTACGACAAGCTCGGCGAGTGGACCGACGCTGAGGTTGCAGACCGAAGCACACTTCTGGCCACAGCGGCCGTCTACATAGGGCTTAACTACACGGTCTTCGGTGAGACGTACTGCGAATTTTCTCCGGATGTAGGCCCGATGAAAACTCCGACGGAGATGCTGACAGTCGCTGAGGGATGGTTCACCAAGGCGCTGGATGCGCTCGGTTCTGGGGACGCGGCGATCGTGAGCACGACCAGCTTGAAGCAGCTCGCGCTCCTCGGGCGGGCGCGTGTCCGCCTCGCTATAAGGGACTTGGCGGGGGCCAGGGCGGATGCACTGCAGATTCAGCCTGGCTTCGTGGCTTATGTCACACGAGATGCGTCGGTGCGCAGCCGCTGGAACGCGGTAACTCAGGCAATGACCGTGTCGGGGTGGCGCACGATCGGTGGACCGATGCACTGGAACGACTACGACGATGACCAGCTCGTCACGGCCGGATA
>Ga0310123_10004320_pt1 | contig 10771 bp, 10 predicted proteins | sample CB6_AW_1057_MG_FD_203505 | JGI IMG/M metagenome (GOLD analysis project Ga0310123, IMG submission 203505) | Marine microbial communities from Western Arctic Ocean, Canada - CB6_AW_1057 | ecosystem: Environmental > Aquatic > Marine > Oceanic | place: Canada: Western Arctic Ocean | collected...
TCAACAAAATAAGCGACTCTGATGCCTGACTTTTTGAGTCTTTCTGAGGCCTCGGCTAAATGATCCATTTGACTGAAGACATCCAACCCCCCTTCGGTTGTTAATTCTTGTCTTTTTTCAGGCACCAAACAACAGTCAGAAGGTTTTACTGAACATGCAAAATCTATGATTTCATCGTTCAAGGCCATCTCCAAATTGACCCTTGTTTTGACCAGACGAATTAACCTCTCCACATCAGTATCTTGAATGTGTCTCCTGTCTTCTCTCAGGTGGACGGTGATACTGTCAGCACCGTTTTCCTCTGCGATCAGAGCAATTTCAACAGGATCAGGATAGGAAGTCCCTCTTACTTGCCTTAAAGTGGCTACGTGATCAATATTTACTCCAAGGAGTATATTTTTTTTTCTTGCCATAGTTAGCTGCCAATTGCTTACTACATGATATAACAACATTGATTTTGCTGAAACTTGAAGCCACTATGAATTTAGAATAAAGTACATTGACTTATAAATCGTTGAGTGTGATGAGCAATCTTTTAAAATTTACAACTGTTGATCCAGTTAGTGGCATGAACAGCAAAAACCCAGGCAAAGCCCAAAACTTACTGAGTGGAGAATGGCTGGATACATCCAAGTATTTTGACAATATTCCTGATCCTGTTTCAGGAGAATATTTTATAGACATCCCCGACACTGACGACCTCTCTGGCTTTATTCAAAATCTTGATATATGCCCTAAAAGCGGTCTGCACAATCCAATCAAGAATGTTGAACGTTATGTAATGCTGGGCAATGTTTGTGCAAAAGCTGCTGCATTACTTAGCAACAAAGAGGTTGAAGATTTCTTTGTTTATCTCATACAAAGGGTGATGCCAAAAAGCAGCAATCAATGTTTGGGCGAGGTGACGGTCACAAGAAAGTTTTTAGAAAATTTCTCTGGCGATGGAGTCCGTTTTTTAGCTAGAAGTTTTTCCAACCCAGGCGATCACCTGGGTCAAGAATCTTCAGGTTATAGGTGGCCTTTTGGATCTGTAGTCATCGTTGCACCTTTTAATTTTCCGCTTGAAATTCCTGCGTTGCAATTTTTGGGTGCCGTATTCATGGGAAATCGGCCGCTAATAAAATCTGCAACAACGGTAGGTATTGTTTTTGAGCAATTTCTTAGGCTTTTAATTCACTGTGGTCTTCCCGCGACAGATGCTGATATGGTGCATTGCCGTGGATCAAAAATGGGGAAATTGATCTCTGATGCAAGCGATAAAATCAGAATGGTTCAATTTACCGGTTCTTGTGCAGTTGCCGAAAGAATAGCGGCTGATACCAATGGAAAAGTCAGAGTTGAGGATGCGGGCTTTAATTGGAAATTTATTGGTCCGGATTACGATCCCTCGTGGAGTGATTACGTCGCTTGGCAATGTGATGAAGACGCATACAATGCCTCGGGTCAAAAATGCTCTGCTCAAAGTATCTTATTTATGCATAAAAATTGGGAACAGGACCTGTTGCCAAAATTGAAACAGCTGGCTGAGCGAAGGAAACTTGAAAATCTAAGTATTGGCCCTGTTCTGACATGGAACAATGATCAATTGTTTAATCACATTAACAGTCTACTGGAAATACCGGGCGCAACTTGTTTGTTTGGTGGCACTGAGCTTGAATCGCACAACATTCCAAAAATCTATGGTTCTATTAAACCAACAGCAGTAAGCATCCCAGTCAATCAACTCTTGGGTAAAGATTTTGAACTGATCACCAGTGAAGTCTTCGGTCCTGTCCAAGTTATAGTCGTGTACGAAGATCAAGATCTTCCAACGATTATGGAAGCCTTAGAAAAAATTCCACAAAATCTTACCGCAGCAGTGGTAAGCAATGATGTTCATTTCCAACAAAAAGTTCTGGGATATACCGTCAATGGAACCACTTACGCTGGAATGAGAGCGCGTACCACTGGGGCGCCGCAAAATCATTGGTTTGGTCCATCAGGTGACCCAAGATCGGCAGGTATCGGTACACCAGAAGCGATTACGGTCACATGGAGCGGGCACAGGGAAATCATTAAGGACATTGGTCCACTGGATCCGAACTGGAAGATTCCTGACAGTTTTTAGGAAAACATGAAGAGCCCCTTGCAGAGAGATTTGACTCCCCTACAGAAAGATTTGATTTATAAAGAATCAAAATTTGGTGCAGATACTTACAAACCCCTTCAAGTAGTCTTATCCAAAGGCTTAGGCGTATGGCTTTGGGATGTGGATGGAAATAAATATCTTGATATGATGTCCGCGTATTCAGCGGTGAGTCACGGTCATTCTCACCCTGAATTAATCAAAGTTTTACGGGAACAATCCGAACGTTTAGTACTCACCTCGAGAGCTTTTTATACGGAGACTCTTGGAGCATTTCTGGAAAAATTGACAGAGGTTTCAGGTTTCGAAGTTGGCTTGCCAATGAACACGGGAGCAGAAGGGGTGGAAACAGCCATTAAGGCTGCCAGAAGATGGGGCTATAAAAGCAAAAAAATACCTCCCAACAAGGCTGAGATTATAGTTGCTGATCAAAATTTTCACGGTAGAACAACCACGATCATTAGTTTTTCATCGGACAAAGAATCCAAAGAAAATTTCGGTCCCCTTACCCCAGGATTTAAAACAGTGAAATTTGGTTGCATTGACTCACTTCAATCTGCGATTACTGAGAATACTGCGGCTTTCCTTGTAGAACCCATTCAAGGTGAAGCTGGAATTGTGATTCCTGACCCATCCTGGTTACCAAAAGTTCGTGAGCTGTGTACAGAAAAAAACGTGCTCCTAATCTTAGATGAAGTCCAGTCAGGACTTGGGAGAACGGGAAAAATGTTTGCCTACGAACATTCTTCAATACGACCTGATGGCTTGATTTTAGGAAAAGCATTGGGTGGTGGCCTGCTTCCAGTGTCTTGTTTTCTTAGTAGCAAAGAGGTCATGCAATGGTTTACCCCTGGATCCCACGGCTCAACATTTGGAGGATTTTCATTGGCAGCAGCCATCGGGAAAAGGTCTATTGAATTAATAGAAGAGGAACAACTTGCGCAAAACAGTATGAATCTTGGAAACTATTTTCTCAATCAATTGAAGGAAATATCCAGCCCCATTATCTTGGAAGTCCGAGGTAAAGGTCTTTGGATTGGTATTGAAATCGACACCAAGATAATTACCGGTAGGCAGTTGTGCAAACGTTTGCTGACCAGAGGGATCCTCAGTAAAGAAACTCACGATTCGGTTATCCGTTTTGCTCCTCCGTTGGTTATTACAAAAAAAGAAATAGATTGGGCATTGGAAATTTTTAAGAAAGTAATCTCAGAGATCGAGACTGAACAACAAAACTAAAATAACTGTGGCGGAACAGTCGACCAATCATATCCTTCTGATAGAGCCTGCCGAGTTTTTCAGCAACTCAGAAACTGCCGAAACCAACCATTATCAAATTAATAACTCAGAATTAAGCAAGGATGCAATTTTAGAAAAAGCACTTGATGAGTTTAGGGGTTTTAAAAAGACTCTTGTATCCAATGGTATTGATATCACCACGCTTCAAGGACAAATTGGATGCCCTGACAATATTTTTCCCAATTGGGCAGCAACATACGAAGACAGAACAATGCACCTTTTCAGTATGCTGGCAAAAAATAGAAGAAAAGAAAAATCAAAGAAACACATTTCATTCCTTGAAGAAACGTATCAGCTGACTACAGATTTGTCCGAGTTTGAAGACCAAGCTATTTTTCTGGAAGGCACCAGCAGCATGGTTTTGGATCGTGTTAATAAAATTGCCTACACAGGTCTCTCGCCAAGAACAAATGAAAGCTTAGCCAGACTCTGGGGCGAGAGAAGTGGCTACGAAATTGTTTTTTTTCAGACCGAGAGCCATGCAGGCCAACCCATATATCACACGGATGTGATCATGTACATTGGTACAGACATTGCTGGCATTTCAATGGACTCGATCAGACAGGAAGACCAAGAAAGGGTCCGAGAAAAATTAAATTTATCCCACACTATTCTTGAAATAACTCGAGACCAAATCATGGACTTTTGTGGAAACTGTCTTGAAGTCCTAGACGAAGACAATCAATTAATCTTAGTGATGTCCACCCGAGCATTTAATAGTTACTCCGATCAACAGAAAACAGTGCTTGCAAACCACTTTCAAAAAATTATCCACTCTGATATAACCCATATAGAAGAGTACGGCGGTGGTTCTGCAAGATGCATGATGATGGAACTTTTTTAGATAAGGACAGATCACTAGGAGAGTTGATTGAAAGGATTGTAGTTTTTAGCTTGCTATAATTTCGCGTGTTGCTTATAAACTTCAGGATCTGTATCCCCTTCCGTAGAGAAAATCAATATCTTTGAACTGCTATCAAATTTCAGTCTTTCCTTTACCAAACTGTATTTCTGATTTGTGCAAACCTCATCAACAAGTCCAACCGGAACTGCTCCGCTCTCACCAGAGACGACAACCGCATCATTGCTAACTGGGTTGGCTAACAGTTGCATACCTTTTATTGCAACCTGATCTTGGCAAACTACAAATGCATCGCAATTCGATTTGATTATGTCCCAAGCCAGAATACTTGGTTGACCGCATGCTAATCCTGCCATCATGGTATTCAGTTCTTTGGTTAAATGCGGCTTGCCGTCTCCGATGTGTATGGACTTGAAATAACAAGCCGCACCTGTAGGTTCCACTAAAATCAATTTTGGTGTGGGTTTTGAGCTAACTAGGAAGTAGGAAAATATTGATGCAGCAAACGAACCAACTCCGGCTTGAGTAAGCACATGTGTTGGCCATGCCATCGTTTGATCTTCAAACTCTGAGACCAAACTGAAATAGCCTTGCATAATGTGTTTAGGTACCGTCTCGTATTCTTCCCAAGAAGAATCTTGAAGCAATACCCAATCGTTCTCTTTTGCTTGCTGGGCAGAAAACAGGACCGTTTCGTCGTAATTGAGTTCAGTAATTTCAGCCCGGGCCCCATGTGACCGAATTGCCTCCAAACGAAACTGTGACGTGCCTTTTGGCATAAAAACTACAGCCTTGCACCCAAATTGCTCCGCACACCAAGCAACCGCTCTACCATGGTTGCCATCGGTAGCAGTCACGAATGTCAGTGATTTGAGAGCGTTGCTATGTGCAGTAATTGCATCAAAGTTTAACTCTTCATCGTTTAAACTGAGCTGCCGCTGTATTTCTTTGGCTATGGCATAACTTGCCCCCAAAACCTTAAAAGCCTTTAGCCCAAAACGCTGACTTTCATCCTTTACCATCAATGCATCAATTCCAAGCCTTGCAGCAAATCCTGAAAGCTGCACCAATGGCGTAGAAACGTAGTCTGGGAAGCTTTGGTGAAATATTTTTACTGCTTTAACCCGATCCATACTGGCAAAATTGGGCGGCTCTCTTTCTACTGAGATAAAGGGATTCAAAATACACTCTATCATCGGTTCCAATGTATTCGGTTTCATCGAAGGCATTAAGGTTGTACTAAAATGGGAAAAGGAAAAACTCTATGTTCTAGCTCATCAGGACCTATTTGCATCAGAGAATTGGGCAGCAAGAAGGCATAAAATTTCAAACATTATTGTGGCTCCAACCAGGGAAGTGTTTCCCGTATTATCAAATGGAGGCGCAACTTCCACCACATCGCCACCTACCAGATTCAGTCCGCCCAATCCTTGAAGTAACAGTTGTGCTTCCAGCGTGGTCAACCCACCAATTTCTGGCGTTCCAGTACCTGGTGCATAAACTGGATCAAGACCATCCACGTCAAATGAAATATATGTAGGCCCATCGCCGACTACTTTTCTTGCTTCCTCAATTATATTTTTGACTCCCAACTCTGCGAATTCTTCTATAAACACCACTCGCATTCCATTGGACAAGGAAAAATCAATACCGTCTAAAAAATTTTGCCCCCCACGAATCCCAATTTGTATTGTTCGCTTGGGATCCAGTAGACCGTCTTCAACAGCCAAACGGAACGGCGCACCGTGATGAAATTTAGAGCCCCAAATCTCACCCCAAGTATCGGTATGAGCATCTATGTGAACCATCCCAATAGGCTGATCCGTTACAATCCCTTTAAAGATTGGGTAGGTAATGGAATGATCGCCTCCTGCGCTAATAGGCAAAACACCAGCCTCGTGAATTTTTCTAAAAAAATTCTCGATATCCTTGCTAACAGCCTCGTGATCAAAAGGTTTGGAAAATCGAACATCGCCCACATCGGCAACTCTTGCCAGTTCATAAGGGTTGATCCTAGTGACATGATGAAATTCACGCATCAAGCTGGATTGGCTCCTCATTTCCCGAGGTCCATGACGGGCACCCGGACGATTGGTTACCCCTCCATCATAGGGAACACCTACAAAAGCAATATCTAAATTCTCAAGAGTGGTGGCCAAAGGAGTTCTCATAAACGTAGGCATACCCCCGTATCGAGGTTCCAACATGGTCCTATGGTCTTCCCCTGTTACGGGAGATTTACGATCGTAGAATTTTTTCATATTATTTCAATCATTATAAATTTATCTTAAGATCGATTAATTATAATCAATTGTGTAAAAGATTATGAATAATAGTGCTCTTGATCTCCACGGTATCAAGCATGACCAAGTTGCTAGAACGGTTGAGAATTTTGTCTTACTAAACCAAGATCAAATTCCATTGGAAATCATTTGCGGCAACAGCCAAAGAATGATTGATTTGGTAATCTCAGTCTTAGATAGGATAGGATGTGAAAATTATGAAAGGATTGACTATGGAACAATCATGATCCGCAAGCTGTAGTTCCTTATTTACTGCCGTCCTGTCTTTCAATTGCTTTAAATACTTTCTTGCTTTTCAGTTCTTTGCCATCGAGATGATATTGGATTGACCAACGCAGTATTTTCTTAGCACATACCAAGGTCTCTTGATCTGCAAAATTTCCCTGGTTTATTGCTTGTATCACCTGACCTTTGACTACAAACGGGCTAGAATTATGATTTCTCTTAGCAACAAAACCTTGTTCGGCAATGAAAGCATAATCTAAATCAGCCTCAATGGGTTTTTGTGAAAGCGCTTCGGTTTCAAAATTTATGGCATATCCTATTTCTGCAAGCATTAAAATTTCAAACTGTCTTAAGATGGGCTCAATTGGATTCGATTCAGAAAAACCATGCAAAGCAGAGGCATAGAGAGCAAAGAGATTCTGGTAGGGATCTTCCATTCTTAAAAACGACAGGATCAACTCATTTAGGTAGTAAGCAGAAAGCAAGTGTTTGCCTTGGATTCTGGCTAAATATTGACCGTGTATTTCAGCTTGCCTCAATGTTTTCAGTTGAGATTTTCCAGACCATGACAGTTGCAGTGGTAAAAACGGTTGGAGAAAAGATCTAAATTTGGATTTTGGCCTCTTGGAACCTTTTGCAATTAAATCCACACGACCGTAATTCTGGCTAAAAATACGCACGATCTGACTTGTTTCAGAATAGGGCATTTGGTGCATCAAATATGAAGGCTCGTGTTCAACGATATCTTTTCTTGCCATGCTAAATTCTTCTTTTCTGACTGGTTTTGACCACAGAAGAGAGAAAAACTTTTTTACCCAAGAGTTTCTCTATTTCTCTTCTAGATTCAGTACCAACTTGCTTCAAAGTTCTGCCATTTTTACCGATAACAATTTTTTTGTGCGACTCCTTAAAAAGGAGAATTGACAGTTCGATTAAAATCAAATTGTTTTTCTCTTCCATATGATCAACCTCACAAGTCAAACTGTACGGCAGTTCATCCCTCAAACATTTCATTAATTTTTCTCTAACTATTTCCGATATTCTGAATACTGTACTTTGATCAGTTACAGTCGTTTTGGAAAACTGCGGTGTCTGAAATGGTAGATTTGCCTCCATTAACGATCTTAAGCGGGTAATGTTTTTGTCACGAAGAGCAGAAATTGGAACAATTTCTTTGAACGATCCTTTGGTTGAAGATTGTGCTAAAAAATCTAGAATTTGGCTTTTGTCTTTAAAAAGATCAATTTTATTCACCGCTAAAATTTTCTCAAAATTAAATTCCCCAAGCCTTTCCATTAAATAATCATCCTCTTTTTTCCAGCGGTTTACCTCGACAACAACGACTGCAAGATCGGCCATGGCCAAGGCATTTCTTGTTTCTTTGCGGGTCTGTTTTGAACTTAATCTTTTTCCTCTCCCACTCAACAGGCCAGGTGTGTCTACAAGCATTATCTGAGCGTGGGGTAGGTGGACAATGCCCAATATATTAATCTGTGTCGTCTGCGGTTTTGAGGTGACAATGGAGACTTTTTCACCAACAAGTGCATTAACCAAAGTGGATTTTCCGACATTGGGCCGACCAATAACGGCAACATAACCACTTCGATAATTGTCCCTAGTCATTCTGCATTGCTTGCAAAGCCTTTGATGCTGCTTTTTGTTCAGCAACACGAAGTGTCTTACCACTGGCTTGGGTGACAATCTCTCCTGATTTAATAGAACATTCCACAACAAAGGTTTTATTGTGATCGCCGATACTGCGAACCAAGGAATATACAGGCAGACCCTGTTTCTCTCCCTGTAATTTTTCCTGCAGTATGCTCTTGTGATCTTTATGTTCGGATTTGGGATCCAGAGCTTGGATTCTAGAATCGAAAATCTTGATGATCACATTTTTAACAGCCACATATCCCCCATCAAGAAATATCGCTCCTATCATGGCCTCGAGAGCGTCGGAGAGAAGCGATAAACGTTCTCGACCGCCTGAAGTATTTTCTCCTTTACCCAAGATTAAATAATCACCCACATCTAATTCTTTGGCTAATTCTGCCAATGTATTGCCTTTGACTAGGCTGGACCTCATTCTGCTCAAAGAGCCTTCTGTTTGCCGCGAATAGGACTGATAAAGAAGTTCACTAATAACAAGATCCAAAGCAGCGTCGCCCAGAAATTCTAGCCGCTCATTGTTATCTACTGAATGACTTCGATGAGTAAGAGCGGTTTGCAAAAGAATATCGTCTTTAAAACGATAGTGGAACCTCTGCTCACACCATGACATAGTCGCTTGCATGTTAGATATTGTGATGCTTGCTCAAATTCATTATTTGATTTTTTGCCCAATCCTTTGCCACTCGGGTGCGTTCTCAAAGTCCCAGTTGAACCATATTCTAGTGGCTGTGCCTACGAAATGATTCCAAGGAACAAAACCTGGACAATCATATCTGCTGTCCGCGCTATTGTCCCGGTTGTCTCCCATCATAAAATAGTGGCCCTCAGGTACTGTATATTCTCCCTCAACACTCCTTCTTGAAGGAGTAAGCAAAATCTGATGCTGTTCATCACTAAAATTTTCTTGGTATATATGGGACCCGTATTGCCGAGGATGTTTGAATATTTCTTGAAATCTGTAAGGCATCAATTCGCCATTGATAAGAAGCTGCTTATCTTTATAGACAATCTCATCACCGGGTAAACCAACCAAACGTTTGATGTATTTGATGGATGTATCGCAAGGGAAATTAAAAACAACCACATCGCCCCTTTGAGGTTCAGCAATTGTAAGAAATGGGTTATGGGCCATTGGGAATCTTAGGCTGTAGGCATATTTTTTTACCAGGATAAAATCACCTTTCACCAGTGTTGGCATCATCGACCCTGAAGGGATGCGGAATGGTTCAAAAACAAAAGATCTCAATAGAAAAACGAGCAACAGGATTGGAAACAAAGCCTTTGAAAATTCGACTACACTCTCATCTTTCCTAGAAGTGAAATGCCCAATCAGCCAGATCAATCCAAGGATTATGGTGACAATCAATAAAATTGCTTGAAAATCAAAATTCATGGATTTCATTATAAAGTGATTTCTAGCAAAAAAAATGAATCAATCATGGATTTAAAATGAACTATTTACCGCGCTGTACAACATCTTTCTTCATGATTGCAAGAAATGCCTCTTGTGGAATCTCGACTACGCCAAACTGTTTCATTCTTTTTTTGCCTTTTTTTTGTTTTTCTAGTAATTTTTTTTTGCGAGTGACATCTCCACCATAGAGTTTAGCTGTAACGTTCTTGCGAAAGGGTTTCACGTTGCCTCGTGCAATTACTTTTGAGCCGATCACAGCCTGAAGTGCCACCTCAAACATCTGTCTTGGGATCAATTTGGTCAGACGTTCGATGATTTTGCGACCTTGATAGTGTGCCTTATCCCTGTGGAGAATGGTGGAAAAGGCATCCACTTTTTCCCGATTGACTAAAATATCCAAACGGACCAGATTATTCTGTTGAAATCTAAGAAAACTATAATCAAAAGAGGCATAACCCTTGGAAACTGATTTTAATTGGTCAAAAAAATCAAGCACAACTTCTGCCAGTGGCAGTTCGTAATCAAGGACAACCTGGCGACCTAGATATTGCAATCGTTGCTGGGACCCCCTTCTGCTTTGGCATAATTGTATGACATTGCCAATGTAGGCAGGAGGGACCAAAATGGTTGCTTTGATGATCGGTTCACGAATTTCCTTTACCTGGCTCATCCCTGGCAAGGAATCGGGATTCTCAATTCTAAGAACCTCGTTACCGGTTGTTAAAACTTCGTAAACTACAGTTGGTGAGGTTGTTATCAATTTAAGACTGTATTCACGTTCCAGCCGTTCTTGAACAATTTCCATGTGCAACATCCCCAAAAAACCACATCGAAAACCAATACCCAGTGCCGAAGAATTCTCGGGTTCAAAATAC
>Ga0310123_10004321_pt1 | contig 10771 bp, 10 predicted proteins | sample CB6_AW_1057_MG_FD_203505 | JGI IMG/M metagenome (GOLD analysis project Ga0310123, IMG submission 203505) | Marine microbial communities from Western Arctic Ocean, Canada - CB6_AW_1057 | ecosystem: Environmental > Aquatic > Marine > Oceanic | place: Canada: Western Arctic Ocean | collected...
ACTGAACAGAATCAGGATGAAATAATCAATAATTTGGAAAAAATTTTACCGATTATAGAAGAAAATAATGTTATTTTAGCTCTAGAAACCGATCTTGAACCAAATTCATTCACTAATCTATTATCCAAAATAAATCATCCAAACGTAATGGCTAACTATGATATTGGTAATAGCATTGCAAAAAATTACGATACTGAATTTGAACTTGAAATTCTTAAACCTTGGATTGTTAATGTTCATATAAAAGATCGTAACATTGGTGGTTCTACGATGCCTTTAGGTCAGGGAGATGTAAATTTTGATTTATTTTTTTCTGCATTAAAAAAAATTAATTATAGCGGTGATTTTATAATTCAAGGAGCACGTGAAGATTTGGGTGAATCTACTATAATACCAGAATCAACTTGTGGAAAATACTTTACATTTGTAAAAAATTATATTGAAAAATATGAACTAGATTTAATGCATTATAAGAGGGATACCAATTGAGAATAATAATAACTGGTTCAGAAGGATTAATTGGTAAACAATTATCAAAACATCTTAGTAAAAATAATAAAATTTTAAAGTTAGATTTGAAATTAGGACACGATCTTGCTAATGAGGAGTTTGTTAAGGATTGGTTTAGAAAAAATAAGGCAGATTCGTTAGTAAACTGCTTCGCATTAAATGATCATATTGATAATAAACGTAAAAAACAAACACTTTTTGATATATCTCTAGAATCTATTTCTGATTTTTTAGAAATTAATTTAACCGCTCTTTTTTCAGTGTGCAGGGAATTTGCAAGAAATAACAAAAAAGGTTCCATAGTAAATTTTTCTGCTACAACTGGTATTACTTCAGCAAGGCCAGATTTGTATAAAGGAGCACACAAACATATTGGATATTCTGTTTCAAAAGCAGGTGTAATAAATCTCACAAAATATCTTGCTACACACTTAGCGCCAAATATTAGAGTAAATTGTTTAGCTCCAGGAGGCGTTAAGCATAAACAGAATAAAGAATTCGTTAGAAAATATTCAAAATTAACTCCATTAGGAAGAATGATGAATAAGCATGAAGTTAATGAATTGGTTGAATATTTATCTTCTAAAAAATCAGCATACGTAACTGGTGCAATTTTTGTGATTGATGGAGGTTGGACTAGCTGGTGATAAAATGGTAAATTCTCCCTTGTTGCTTTTTTGAAAATCATAAAAATTATTCATTTAGTTATTTTTACGAAGAATTTTTGCAGGACAACCAATTATTACACAGTTGTTCGGAAAATTATTTCTAACCAAACTAGATGTACCAACAATGCAATTATCACCTATTTCGCATCCAACATCTATTACGGAATTTGGTGATATCCAGCAATTTTTTCCTATTTTCGCTTTACCAGCAATCATGCATGAGCTAGAAATCTGTGTAAATTGTTTGATTATTGCGTTATGACTAATCTGAACAAGATCATCTATTTTCACATGATCCTCAATAATTGTTTGATCAATGTGGGATTTTTCAATTGTAGTGTTAGACCCTATCCAGACATTATCTCCAATTAAAACAGAACCTACATGTGGCAGATGATAAAGTTCTTTATTGATAGGAATGAATCCAAATCCTTCACTCCCAATAGTAGTATTAGATTTAATTACTGAATCAGAACCAATTTCCGTTTTACCATAGATACAAGTATTTTGAAGTATCATTGTATTATCACCTATTTTTACATTATTTCCAATATAACAATGAGAACCAATATAGACATTTTTTCCTAGTTTAGAATTTTTTTCAATAATTGCTGTTTTATGAATATTATTCATAAATTCATTAGTTAAAAAAAATTTTTGGATGATACGATAAAAATCAAATTGAGGGTTTGTAGAAAATAAGATGGGTACATTAATTTTCTTTTTTGGTATAATATCAGAGATAATAGCTATATTTTCAAATTTTTCTAATTTTTTAAAATCAAATTTTATATTACTTTTTTTAGAAACAAAGTTTATTGAATTAGAATAAAATAACAATGAATTATTTTTAATGTTATTAAGGGAAGAAACAGTTTCAATATGAAAATTCTTTTTAGTGTATTTGATATTAAGAAATGAAGCTATTTTTTTTATAGAAATTTTTTGATTTTTTAATTGAAACATGATTAAAGTTTGAATTTATGTTTAATTAGAATTTTTTTAAGTTCGTTTTTTGATATGTGAGATACATTATCAGATGAATAAGTTTGTAGCATTAGAGGTTTGGATTTTGGATATATTTTACTAATATCGCTCATATTTATGAAATTAGATGGAAGTAGAATGTAAACACCATTAGATTCTATGGAATATTTTATTTCATACTCATTTAGTAATAGCTCGTGCATTTTTTCACCAGGTCTTACAGCAATGTTTTTTTGTGAAAAAGGAACGGATGATATTTCTTTTAAAGCATCAATTAAATCAGACAGTACATAGGATTTTAGCTTTGGAACAAAAACTTCATTGCCCTTTGAAAATTTTATAGCATGAAGAATTAATTCAAGTGAATCGTCAAGAGTTATGTTAAACCTAGTCATATTTGGGTTGGTTATTGTTATCTTCTTCTGAGATTGTATTTGTTCGATAAATTTTGGAACTACCGAGCCCCTACTTCCTAAAACATTACCATAACGAACACAAGAAAATTTGGTCTTTCTTTTTCCTTTTAGATTATTTGCCGCTATAAACAATTTTTCCATGGCTAATTTAGTTGCGCCATAAAGATTTAGTGGAGATACTGCTTTATCAGTACTAACAGCCAAACAAAGATCAACTTCTTCATCCATTGACACATCAATTACATTTTGAGAACCGTAAACATTTGTTTTAATTGCTTCAAATGGATTATATTCCGAGATTGGAACATGTTTTAATGCAGCTGCATGAATTACTATATCTATATTTTCAACAGCCCTTCTTAGTCTATCTTTATCTCTGACATCACCTATAAGAAAACGAAGCCTGTTATCATTAAATTGTTCTTCCATTTGTATTTGCTTATTTTCATCCCGCGAAAAAATTCTAATTGTTTTTACACCAAATGTTAATAATTTCTTTGTTAATGCAGTACCTAACGAACCTGTACCTCCAGTAATTAGAATATTTTTACCGTTTAACAATTGTTGAATTTTTACGTATATGATATAAAACTTGAACTATATTTTCATTCTAAAACACATAAGAAATAGTGGTTGTAAATAAATATCTGGTTTTATTTTTCAAATCATGGACATAAAAACCATTGTTGAAATTGGTTCAAATTGGAATGGTGATGAAAAAATTGGAAAAAAAATAATTAAAGCGGCTAAATTAGCGGGAGCAGATTATGTAAAATTTCAAATGTGGAAAGCAAGTGATCTGTATAAAAACTCAGAACCTTTTTGGAATGATATTAAAAGAGCAGAAGTAACTCCTGAAATAGCAAAAAAATTTAAAAAATATTCAGATGAACAAAATATAAAATTTTTTTGTAGTGTGTTTTATCCAGAAGCAGTTGAAACACTAGAGAATCTTAATGTAAAATTGTATAAAATCGCATCATGGACTGCAGCCATGAAACACAAAAAATCAAAAAAAACATTAGAAACTGTTGCCGAAACAAAAAAACCTGTTATTATTAGTACGGGAATGGGTGGGAATGTTAATACATTAAAACAAATTTTTAGAAAAAATAAAAGATATTTTTTATATTGTATTTCCAAGTATCCAACAAAAATAAACCAGTTAAATTTTACTAAAATGAAAACATTTGATGGATTTTCAGATCACACAGAAGGTTTCTTAGGACCCATTATGTTTGCACTGAATTTTCGAAATTCAAAAAAAACTAAATTTTATGAAAAACATGTATCTATAACTAAATCAAGAGGTCCTGACAAGCCTTTTTCAATGCCCATGAATGATTTTGGACAACTAGTATCAGAATTTAAAAAGATTCAAAGGCAAAAACTATGAAATTTATTTTGCAAATTTATTCACAAGCCTAATTATTCTATCTACATTATCATCAGAAATATTTGCATGCATAGGAATTGATACAATTTGTTTTGAAATTTTTTCTGTTATTGGAAGCTTTGTAGAATTCTTATACAAAGAAAAACTATGAATTGGTTTGTAATGGATTCCAGTCTCTACTCTATTATTAGTCATCATCTTCATGAAGTTTCTTCTATTTTTTACTAAAATCCAGTAAATATGATATGAACAGTATTTTCTAAACGGAATTTTTTTTTCAATAGTTATTTCTGTATCATATCTTTTTGCTATTTCTTTTCGTCTATTATTCATTTTACTAATCTTTTTCAATTGCATTAATCCGATTGCTGCAGAAAATTCATTCATGTAATAATTATTTCCTAAATCCTTCACATCATATGATGAGCCTTTCCGATCTGTAATACCACACCAACGCATAGCCTTAAGATAACGATTGATTTTTTTGTAATTTTTATGATTAATTGAAATGATACCGCCCGTTGGCATTGCAAGATTTTTTACGGGATGGAAGCTAAAACAGACAAAATCACCATGTCTTCCAATTCTCTTGTTATCATACTTGGAACCTACAGCATGCGCAGCATCTTCAACTAAAGTAAGATTTTTCTCTTTACATATGTTAATTATTTCATTCAGTGCACATGGCATTCCAGCAAAATGGACAGGTAGTATAACACTAGTTTTTTTTGTAATTAACTTCTTTATAGATTGAGGATCAATACAGAGGTTTATGGGATCTACATCAGCAAATACTGGTTTTGCTCCATTAATCATAACCGCGTTTGCTGTTGAGACAAATGTTAAAGAAGGTAGAATAACTTCAGTGTTTTCAATTTTTGCGGCAGATAGAGCTAAATTCAGTGCAGCTGTACCGCTATTTACTGCAATACATTCATCTGAACCAATATAATTCCTAAACTTCTTTTCAAATTTTGCAACATTTTGTACTCCCTCTCCAGATGCCCAAAAGTGGCTGCTTAATGTTCTGTTAATTATTCTGCTTTCCGACTCATCAATTTTAGGATCAAATAATTTAATACGTTTAACCATCATTCCTCAAATAATAAAAATCAGTTTAAGTATTTCGTATCTAAACTCTTCTAACTAATTTTAAGTGACATATTAAAAAGTGCTAAAACAATTGGTGAGTGTTTGGAAAATAAACAAATTGTTGTAATAATTCAAGCAAGAACAGATTCTAGAAGATTTCCTAAAAAAGTGCTATATAAAATAAAAGGAAAACCGCTACTTTGGCATGTTATTGATAGAATCAAGCATTTTGAATGTGATGACATAGTTGTAGCTACCACAAAGAGAAAGATTGATGATGAAATTGTTAGAATGGCAAAAACTTCAGGTGTAAAATTTTTCAGGGGTAAAAAATATGATGTGTTAGATCGTTATTATCAAGCGGCAATAAAATTCAGAGCAAAAACCATTATTCGTATTTCAGCAGATTGTCCTTTAATAGATCCTAACATAAGTCGAGAGGTTCTCAAAAAATTCCAAAAAGGAAATTATGATTATGTAGCAACTGATGACAAAACCTATCCCAAAGGCGTTGATATTGAATGTTTTAGTTTCAATTCTATAAAAAAATCATGGCTATATGCAAAGCTTAAGTCAGACAGAGAGCATGTAACGCCATTTATTTGGAGAAATCCTGGAAAATTCAAAATAGGCAAATTGTGTTACAAGTCCAATTTTAAAAAACCGATTAGGTTGGTAGTTGATCATAAGGACGATCTTGAATTTATAAGAGAAATTTATGCGAGTCTATACAAAGAAGGGAAAATTTTCTTTCTAGATGACGTAATACAATTGATAAAAACCAAACCAGAACTATTAGAGATAAATGTGGATCATGATCCTGGTGAAGGATATCTTTATTCGTTAAAAAATGATTAGGTCGTTTCTATTTTTGTAAATTTTATTTTCCCCATTAATTTTTTTAAAGTTGTTTTATAGAAAATTCTATTAACTTTCTTGAAGCATTGCCTTGATTTGAAAGATAATTATTAACAAATTTTTTGCCCTGTGTTATTGTTTCATGCTTGAATTCAAGATCTTGCAATAAACGATTAAAATTAATTTCAAAATTTTGGAGTTCAGTCCTAACACATGACTTAGATTTAAAAAAAGAACAATTATCATCTCCTATATTATAATTTTTTACAGAAACTGAGATTGTAGGCTTTTCAAAGATTTGCGCTTCTAGGATCACGGTAGAAATATCAATTGTCACTAATATATCACATGCTTTAATTAAATCTGAAATATTTCCCGTTTTTATTATCCGAATTTTTGGATCAATTTTTTTCACAAAAGTAGTAATATCTAGTTCAGATGGATCAGGATGTAATTTAATTATTAATTCCTTATCTGCTTTTAAGACTGTTTTACAAATAGTTTTAATTGCTTCAAGATATTTTTCCATTGATTTGATTTCAAGGTCTACTACTGAGCTCCCTACGTTAGGAGACTGTGCTGCCAATAAAACAAATCCTTTTTTTCCAGCTGAAGTTTGATTATATTCTTCAAATAATTCATCAAAATAAGGATTCCCGATAATTTGGATTTTTTTTGATGAAATTTTACATTCCTCCAAATATTGTTTAAAGACTGTTCCCCAAACAGCTATTTTATCAGAACGATGAGGAATAACACCAAGAAACTGATTGTCTTCAAAAGCCGCTTTATCATCATAATAAAGTCCATGTTGAAGCAAAATTATCGAAGTTTGAAATTTTTTTGCTACCTGAATTAAAATTTGTTCCTGAAAACCCATCTCTGATAAAACAATGACAGCAGATGGACTAAATTTTTCAAATAATTTTTTGGCAAGCATTATTTCTGTTAATGCATTTTTGAATCTGCTTTTACATAATTGAATAAAATCATATCTTATGCTTTGCCAAAATGATATTCCATTGATTGAAAAAAATGATTCAAGGAAATCTTCGTGGTCTAATAATGACCGAATAAAATTTTCGCTTAATTCACTATTTTTTTTAATAGAACTTGATAAAGTTCTATCCATTAAACTGTCTTCTAAAACAATTCCACAGCCTGATTTTTTAAGAATGGACAATGACCGTAAATTCCAAATTGCTGGTCTTCGTCTATTGTATAATAAAATATTTGAAGTATTCTGCAATTCGGATGAAAAAATACTGTTGTACCTTAAAGGATCGAACTCGGTAAACAAAATAGTCTTTTTAGATGGATTGATTTTTTGTGTTTTTTTACTCCACATGATTTTTTCGGATAATTTTTTTAGAGAATTATAGCGCTTCTTAGAAAGCCTGATTGTAAAATTTTTTTTTCCAATTTCAAATCTACTACCTATCATATCTAGGTAAAATTTGGGTGATAATTTTTTGCCCCCTAATGAAATTACAGATTTAGAAAATTGTTTAGTCATCTCATAATGAATAGATGATGCAAAAAAATTAGCGTTAGGATATTTTTTGTTGATTTGTATAATTTCAAAAAACTTTTTCATAGCTGGTAATAAGATAAAATATAAATCAATGTAGAATAATTCTCCTAAATTTATATTCCCATAAGTAATAGAATCTGAAACTTTTGTTTCAAACCATTTTGTAAGCCTGTATGTTTCCTTTTGTAGAAAGTGAATATCTTTTTCATCTAAAAATGAATCAGAAACTTCATGTGATACTTTTCTTAGAGTTAGCATCTCATGTGATTTATAATCAAAAGTGACTATAATTGAATCATTTTTTGAAATGAACTTTTCTATGTTTTTTAAATTAGTGCTTGACTCAAACAAAACAATGTTTTGTTCTTTATGTAATGAACTCATTTTAAATCATAATAATTTTAGAAACTTTTCTTCCAAAAGTAGTGATTTATTTTTTCCATTTATTCCAATCATAGTCATTAAACAAAGTATTCTTCATTTCATTATCATTAGGTTTCCATGATAAATCTGCTAGTGCTAAAACTCTTGAAGCTGTATCACTTACATTGATATGAGCTACAGGAACATTTTTAGCAATAAAAATTAAAACTGGCATTTCAGCTTTTACACGAACTTCTTGATATTCACCTGATTTTTTTTGAATAATGAAAATAACTTCCCCATGAATACATACAAAATAGCTATTCCTTTTCGTATGTAAATGAGGACCTTTAATTTCACCAGGATTCACTGATGTAACATATATCATTTTCAATTCATCTTTGATAATATTGTCCCAATCACGCCAAACCACAGTTAATGAACCATTAACATGTTGGTCTTGATTATCCTTAGTTTCATGTTTTTCCAAGTCAATTATTTTAAAATATTCGTCATCCATACAAAAAAATACAAAATTGTTTCTCAATAAAAGTTTGGATCATTTTATGTTAAATGCTTGAGTGTAAAGTATCAATGCATAAACTAGTTTATAATATTAAGTAAAAATCGAATTTGGTGAAAGGGGTAATTCTTCACGGTAAGTATGGAACTCCATGTTTGACGCAATACATGAATTTTTAGCTTATTTGTTATCAAATTCATAACAAGTTTTTTAATTGCTGATTGATTTCACATAAAAAAGAGAACATATTATGGTGCAGACAAAGAAAAAACTAGGGTTTCGTGCATGGTTTTATTTAAGAACAGGATATAGTCAATACTTTGCGTTTATTTTTGCAGCAATCAATACATTAACAGTTACATATTTTCTGGCAATTGAGAACTATCCTTTCTTATATGCAATTTTTCCAACATTTGGTCATTACATAGTAATTATTGTTCTAATTGGTGTTCCATTGTTAATGTGGTTTGGGTATTTACATTTTAAGAGAGTACCAGCATTTGCTCAAGAAGCTGAAACTGTTCAAATTTCACAACCATATACATACAAATTAACACCTGGTCATGCACAACATGCACAATATCCTCTCTATTTATCTTTGACAAAAATGATGCTAAAAATGTCTAGAGATGAAAAATTTACTAAATCAGAAATTAGTGAATTGACTGAATTACAAAAAAAAATAGAGGGATTGATTCAGGGCGGTAGTATTGGTTCACCACCAAAATCAATTAGTGAAAATCTTTGATATGGAATATTATTAAAAATTGATTCAGTAAACACTTTAATTTATTCATAAAAAACGAAAATCGTTATGGCTGGATTGCGTGGACAATTTACAAAATTTTTTACCGCCAAAATTTATCCAAAAAACCCCGGATATTTTAGAAGAATGTTAAATCTTGCTGAATTTAATCCATATTGGAATCAAAAACTTTCTAAAGATTTTAAATTTACACAAATGTGCATTTTCGTGTTGCTGAATTTATTGAAGAACTTCATTTCATACAGAATCTACTTTCTGATGATATACCAATTACATATCTCGAATTTGGTGTTTTTCAGGGGAATAGCATACTTACTGCTTCAAAAATTTTCAATCATACAAAATCTCGTTTTATTGGATTTGATACATTTGAAGGATTACCTGAACCATTTGATCCTGCTAATCATCCAACGGGACAGTTTTCTACACATGGAAAGATTCCAGAAATAGATGATCCTCGTGTATTTTTCATCAAAGGATTATTTCAGAATACGTTAGACGAATTCATGAAAAATATTGATTCTCTTTCAATGGAAAAATATAGTAGTGAATTAAAAAATCAACAATTAGTAATTAATCTAGATGCTGATCTCTATTCGTCAACGCTTTTTTGTCTTACAAAACTTGATTCTATAATCTCGAAAGACACAATAATTCGGTTTGATGAATTCTCCTCACTTGAGGATGAATGGGTAGCATTACGAGATTATGCACGATCATATTATAGAGATTTTGAAATTATTGCATCAAGTAGTGATCGTTGGCATACTATTATTCGTATAAAAAAATAATTTGCTAAATTATTCTTCTGTTAATTTTATAATAAAAAGATGAATTAATTGGTTTTTGTACCTAATGTTAACGCTTCATCAAATTTATTATCATTTAATATAGATTTATCATAATTTGGAATAATTTTCTGAAGTTCTTCCATTAAATCACTATACTTCATTAACATTGTTTGTGATCTTTTGTTAGTTTTGATCAATTCATTAATCATATTCATCATTTCTTTGGCCTTTGCAGAATCACCTAATCCTTCGAAACAACGCTTTTTGCAACACAATGCAACTACATGCCAAGGATATTTTCCTAAAACGTCATCATAAAGTTCTAGTGCTTTAGAATAATTTCCATTCACCAAGTTTGGATTATTTATAAAATTTACATCTAAATTTGCGCGATATTGAAGCTCATTTAATTCATCAGCTGAAATTTCTGGAGTATCAAAAATACGTTTCCTAAAATCAGTTTTTGCCAAAAAATCTATTTCATCTGTTATTACACCTTTCATAATAAATTCCTCGTACATTTCAGTCCCAATCAATGGTGTTGCAACGTTAAAAATACACCAGTCAGCCTTTAATGTTTTAGCAAATTCTATCGATTCTATCATCTGCTCTTTTGTTTCATTAGGAAATCCTAAAATAAATAGGCATTTCACAGTGATATTTTTTGAGTGCAAGTAATCAACCCAATATTTGACCTTATCTAATATGACATATTTGTGAATGATATTTTTCTGTACATAAGGAGACCCAGATTCTACTGCAATTTCTGTACTCAACATTCCAGCATCGTATAACGCACCAACTACTTCTTCATTTAATGTATTGTTAGCTAGTGCATTAGGAAATTGTAATTCAAAATTTGGTATA
>Ga0310123_10004322_pt1 | contig 10770 bp, 5 predicted proteins | sample CB6_AW_1057_MG_FD_203505 | JGI IMG/M metagenome (GOLD analysis project Ga0310123, IMG submission 203505) | Marine microbial communities from Western Arctic Ocean, Canada - CB6_AW_1057 | ecosystem: Environmental > Aquatic > Marine > Oceanic | place: Canada: Western Arctic Ocean | collected...
AAGGTAGACGCAAGGCCGCTTTTTGAACCTGCAACGGGTGGCGCGCCAGCCACGTCTTACGTGTGTACCGTAAGGGTATTCCTCAACGGACGAAGGAGTTCCGGATTGAGCATCCGACCAACAATTATGCGTTCTGGTGTGCCGCTGATTTTGCTTCTGGTGGTTTCAGCAGGTGGGTCCTTCGCACAAAAGAAAGAGATGATCCAGCTCCAGCGCGACATGGCGATCTTGCAAGAGCAGGTCCGCCAGACCGACCGCCAAGTAGCCCAGTTGGGCGAGCGCATGGCTGTGTTCGAGACCCTTCTCAAGCAGAATCTTGACACCTCCACCAAACTGCACCAAGCGGTTGCGGTCATCGAGCGCGGTATTTCTAAACAGGCCGACGCGGTCGTGGGTCCGATCACATCGATTAGCACGCGGGTGGATTCTCTCAGCGGCCAGTTCGGAGCCTTGCGCGATGTGATCGAGGAAATGAGCTCGCGCATGGGCAAGGTTCAGCAACAGGTGGAGGACATTAAGAATCAGGTGTCCACGCTGCCTCCCCCTTCGATGGATGGTTTGGAAGGCGATGGCATGGGCGGGACGTCCGCCGAAACTCTCTTCAACAGCGCTCTGACCGACTACCACCGCGGTACGTACGAGAGCGCGGAACCACAGTTCCAGGACTATTTGAAGCTGTACGCCAGTACGGTTCGCGCGGCTGAAGCGCAGTTTTATCTCGGCGCCATCGCGTATCTGCAGGAGAACTTCGGGAACGCTGTCAGCCACTTTGACCGCGTGCTGGAGCGCTACCCTGTTGGATTGATTTCGGCCGATGCGCAGTTCAAGAAAGGCATGGCGCTGCTCAAGCTCAGCAAGACCGCCGAAGCGATCAAAGAATTCGAGGGCATCATTGAGAAGTTTCCCAACAGCACGATCGCCCCAGCCGCCGAAGGTCAGCTCGAACAGTTGAAAGGTGGCAGCCGCTAACCCGGCGGATCAGCAACCGCACCTCGCCAACGCGCGTTTCTCATCACTCGACGGTCGAGGCCTGCAATAAACCCCATTTACTTCGCTGCGCTTGCAGGGCCTTCCCAAAAGGCTATCGAGGTCTGAGCGCCTGAGGCGGTTGTTGGCTGCGGACTGGGGAACGCCGCCGCTGCGCGGCGATGGACCGGCAGGATTATTGCCGGTCGCTACTGGTTCGAAGTCCGCCAGTGAATGCTTATTGTCTCCAGTCCGCCACAAAGATATTGAACTCGTGCTGGCTCTTGGCGTTGAGGTTCGAAGTGAAGACCAAGCTCTTGCCGTCCGGCGAGAATTCAGCAAACGAGGTAAAACCGCCGAAGTCCGTGACTTGTTCAAGATTCTTGCCGTCGGCATCAACGAAGAAAAGCTCGAACTCACGGCTGCCGCAATTGTTCTTGTTCGACGAGAACATGATTCTCTTGCCGTCGGGCGTGAACTGCGGAGCGAAGCTGGCACAACCAAAATTCGTAATCTGCTGGGTGTCTGAACCGTCCGCGTCGCCGACGAACAACTCCATTTTCATAGGGGTCGTGAGGTTTTGCGAAAGCAAATCTTGATAGCGGTCCATCGGCTCGCCCTGGCTCGGATGATGTGCCCGCCACACCAACCTCTTCCCGTCCGGGGAAAAGAAGGCGCCGCCGTCGTAGCCGATGCTTTTCGTCAATCTCGATTTGTTCGAACCGTCGATGTCCATCGACCATAGGTCCAGATCGCCGGAGGCTTTCGATGTGTAGACGATTCTCTTCTGCCGCCAGTTGACCGTGGCTTCGGCGTCGTAGCCATCTTGCGTTGTCAATTTCCGCGGATCGGAGCCGTCATCCTTGGCCACATAAATCTCGTAGCTCGCGTGAACCGGCCAAACGTAACCCTGGCTGCGATCGGGCTGTGACGGGCACTCCGGCCCTGCCTCGTGTGTCGACCCGTAGACAATATGCTTGCCGTCGGGCAAAAAGTAACCGCACGTGGTCACGCCCTTCCCGGTCGAGACCATCGTCACTCCCGAACCGTCGGCATTCATCACGTAAATCTGGTCGCACAGGCCTCCGTCTCGGGTGGCCTGAAAGATCAGTCTTTCCCCATCCGGAGCCCAGTAAGCTTCTGCGTTGAGTCCGCCGAATGTTAGTTGACGGACGTTCTCAAAGAACTTTGACGTTTGCGCACTCGCCGACAGCGCCAAGAACAACAGCAAGCCGCCGCTCGCAAGAGTCAGGAATCTCATAAGGTTCCGATTATACCGCATTGGAAATAGGAGCTTTCTCTACAGGCATAGCACTACATAGTGTATTGTAGATTCTCTGGAGCTTCTATATATAGTAGATTCTTCTTTACAAATACTCTCAACAGCGATAGGATAGCAGGCGGGGGCTTTATGCTCCCAACTGCGCCCGAGGTCGATACACTGGTGCTAGGAGGGTTGTTTTCCTGGTCAGGCGCCCCTAGACGAACGTACAAGGTAGATTCCCTTGCTCCATCTAAAGAAACTCGAGCTGTTCGGCTACAAGTCTTTCTCCGATCGTCAGGAACTGCGGTTCAGTGGCGACGGGATCGCGGCGATCGTGGGCCCCAACGGTTGCGGCAAGTCCAACGTCAGCGACGCCATCAGTTGGGTGCTGGGCGAGCAGTCCGCAAAGACTCTGCGCGGCGCGCGCATGCAGGACTTCATCTTCAACGGCTCTCGGGACCGCAAGCCATCCGGTCTGGCACAGGTCACCATCACGATGGTCGACCCTGGAGGGATTAGCGCATCCACGCGCAACGGCGACAACGCGAACGGTTCGAGAGTGAACGGCTCTAGCGTGAATGGCTCTGCTGTAAACGGATCTTCCGCCTCGAATGGTTCGAGGAGCGGAGCGGTAAGCGGTCCGACTGAAATCGTCGTCTCACGCAAGCTCTACCGCTCCGGCGAGAGCCAATACCTGCTCAATGGCAAGACCTGCCGGCTGCGCGACATTCAGGACTTGTTCCGTGGCACCGGCTTGGGACCTGAGCACTATGCCATCATCGAGCAGGGGCGCATCGACCAGATTCTCCGCTCCCGCCCCTTGGACCGGCGCGTTTTCATCGAGGAAGCCGCCGGCGTCACGATGTTCAAGTCGCGCAAGCGGCTGGCGGAACTCAAACTACAGAGCGCCCGTGAGAACCTCAACCGCGTGAACGATATTCTTCAAGAAGTCACGCGCCAAGTCAATTCGCTCAAGCGCCAAGCATCGAAGGCCCGGCGTTATGAAGAGCTGAAGGGGCAGCTCGACGAAAAACTGTCACTGCTGGTGGCGAGCCGCTACCGCGATATGGACCAGCGTCTCAAGGCGTCCGAACAGGAGATGACCTCGGCCGACGGCATCTGCGAAGAACGCATGAGCCGGCTAAGAGAGCGCGAGGCCGAGCTGGCGTCGCTACGCCGACAGGAACAGCAAAGCGGGCGGACGCTGCAGCAGCGGCATGACGAGCTTTCCGAGACAGCGCTGCAGTCCGAGCGGCTCCGTTCTCGCATCGACCAGCAGGAGCGGATAGCGGAAGACAATCAAACAAGGAACGAACAGGCGGAAGCCGAAATTGCCCACCTCGACGAGCGCCTGAAGCAACTGCAAGAGGAGCTGCTGGCAGCCAAAGCCGCTGCTGAAGAAGCTGACGGCAAGACCGGGCAAGTACGTGCCTCTTTGAGGGACAAGACGGCCGAGGTCGAGAGCGCCCAAACGTTTGTCCGAGAGACCGAGCAGGTCCGGGAGCGCCGCCGCGCGGACGCGCTCAGGCTGCTCAGTGAGATCTCGGGTCTGCGCAATCAACTCGCCAAGATAGAGGAATTTCTCGCGGGAAACGAAAGACAGGCATCACGTCTTCGCGGGGAAGAAACAGCGGTCGGGCAGGAGCTGGCCGAACTGCTCAGCCGCAAAGCTAGTTTGGAGCGGGATCTCGAAATCCGGCAGGAACTGCTAGATCGCCTGGCTGAGCGCAAAAGCCAAATTGAGCGTGAGATCACGACGAACAAGCAAGAGGCCCAAACCCGCCGCGCCGAGACCGAGAAGTTACAGGAAGAGCTGTCGAGGCTCCGAGCCCGCCGCGACTCGCTCGACGAGATACTCTCTCATCATGCCTACACCACCGAGACCGTAAAGAATCTTTTCAGCGCGGTAGAGAGGCAGCCCCAAGACGGCTTCCAGCCCATCGGCATCCTCGCCGATTATGTCGAGGTCGACAAGGAGCACGAAAAGGCCACGGAGGAATTTCTCCGTGAGGAACTCGAGTACGTTGTCGTCAACACCTGGCACGAGGCTCAAGAGGGAGTGGAACTGCTGCGGCGGGATGTGCAGGGCCACGCAACTTTTCTGGTTCACCCGGAATCTCCGGTGCAAGCCGAGGTCCCTGCCCTGGGTCCGGAAACCGGCGTCGCGGGCCGCCTCGCCGACTCGATTCGCCTCACAAACGGACTCTCCGGCTCAGCCTCGACTCTGCTGCCACGCTTGCGTGGTTGTTACCTCGTGAGTGAGGAGTCGGCTGCGCGCTGGCTTGCGATTCAGTACCCCGACCTGCATTTCCTTATGCCGGACGGGCGCTGCTACCGGGGCTATACGCTCAGCGGCGGCAAGAAGAGCATGGCGGGCCCGCTGGCGCTCAAAAGAGAGTTGCGCGAGTTGAGGCCCCGAGTCGCCGATGCTGAGCAAGCGCTTGCGGGGGCCGCCGCCGCCGCCGCTGCCGCGGATGCCGAAGTTGTCCGCCAGACTGCGGAACTGGAATCGACCACCGCCGAATTTCAAGAAGCGGAGAAGGGCGCTCTGGCTTCCGACCACGACCTCCGCCAGACCCTAGAGCAAGTGCAGCGAACCGAACGCAGGCTCTCGCTGGCCCAGACCGAGCTGCAGCGTGTCCAAAAAGACGCTGAGGGAGGATCGGCTCAAAGAACGGAGCACGAAAGCAGAATCGGCGAGCTGGAATCACGTCGCGGAGAAGCAGAAAACGCTATGGCCGCGCTCGGCGAACAGATTCAGCGCGGCCAAGGTGAACTGGCGAAACGAGGCGAAGAGCAGGTCGAGTTTCGAACCGAGCTTGCCATGTTGGAGGAGAGACACAAGTCTGCCGAACATGCGCTCGAGCGGCTTCGCCAGCGGGTCAGCGAGCAACAAGAACGCCGAAACCAAATTGAGGCTCAGGCGGTACGTTGGAAGAGCGAACGCGAACAACTGCTCACCAGCAACATCGAACTGGAAAAGGAAGTCGAGCAGCGGGAGGGCCGCCGAGAGCAAGCCCAGCGGGAAGCCGAGGAGATTGCCCAATCCCTCGAACAATTTCGCGCGCGTATCGGAACGCTCGAAGAAGAAATCCAGTCCGACCGCTTGGCCTTCGAAGAAGCACGGCAGCGAAAATCCAAGATCGAGCTGAAGCTGGTCGAGCTGCGCTCCGACGTCAAGCACCTGGAGGAAACTTGTCAGCGCGAACTCCAGCGTCCGATCCAGCTCATTCTCGAGGGGCAGCCCAGCGAGATCACCGCCGAGCAGCTAGAGGAAGCCGAGACCAACTATGGGGCGCTGAAACAGAGGCTCGACAATTTGGGGCCCGTCAACGTATTGGCCCTGGAAGAATACAAAGAAGCCAAACAACGGCTCGATTTCCTCGAAACGCAGCAGGACGACCTGCTCGCTTCGATTTCAGACACGCAAGACGCGATCGCTGAAATCGACGTAGTATCCCGGCGCAAGTTCCAAGAAGCCTTCGATGCGATCAACAACCATTTTCGCGGCGTGTTTCAGACCCTGTTCGGGGGCGGTGTTGCCGAAATGCGCCTGATCGAAGATGAAAACGCGGCTGAATCGGGAATCGATATTATCGCGTCTCCGCCCGGCAAGCGGCTGCAAAACATTGCGCTGCTCTCGGGGGGCGAGAAATCTTTGACGGCGATCGCTTTACTGATGGCAACGTTCCGCTACCGCCCGAGTCCTTTCTGCGTGCTGGACGAAGTTGATGCCCCGCTGGATGAACCGAATCTCGCGCGGTTCAGCCGCTTGATCACTGAGATGAGCGAGACCACCCAGTTCATCCTCATCACCCATAGCAAGACCACGATGGAAACCGCCCAGACCCTCTACGGTGTCACGATGCAGCAGCCCGGCGTGTCTCGGCTGGTTTCCGTGCGCATGCCAGCCCAGGAAATAGCCGCACTCCACGGCTGATCCACGCAACAACATCCGCGATGTGACCGAGGACATACATTCGGGCAAGATGGTTCGGATAGTCCTGAAGGGGAAGTATCTGAACCACAAAGAAAGGCAGAAGCAAGAGCACGCTTCCGGTTACGATAACAAGGCAATAATTCTTTCCGGACGCCATGTAGTCGTCGTTTACCCTAAGGTGAGCGGCGCTCCAGCGGCCAAACTCCGAGGCCCCTTTTTGTCCGGATGTAGCGGCTATTGTTACTCCAGCCTTGAACCGGACGTACGGTCAAGTCTATCATTCCGTCCACGACCTGCTTGTGGTTCAGACTGCAAGCCTTTTTCCTGCTGGATGGGCGAAGGCGTATTCGGCAGTTGGCGATCACGGCTCAAGAACGAGGAGAAAGCAGTAGCGGACCTATCACTGTTCGGCCACTTCTCCGCCATACGCCGCTGGTTGTGAAAGCCCGTTCCATTGGTAAGATAGAGAATCACACGTGCCGAATCAGAGCGCGCTGACGGCGCTCCTTCCGTCACACTGCTCCTCTCGTAAAGCCACTCTTGAGAGCATAGGCCCCGGTTGGCCGCCCCAGCCGAAGAGGTAATCATCATGTCCGTTGAGACTCAGAGCGAACTTCTATCTTTGTTGCGCGACAAGGCCACCCGCCTGCGGATTCACTCGATTCGCGCAACGACGGAGGCAGGCAGCGGCCATCCGACGAGTTGTGCCTCGGCCGCCGAAATCCTTTCAGCCCTGTTTTTTTCGGTCATGCGGTATGACCCCAAGGACCCCGCGAATCCCGCCAATGATGTGTTCATCCTTTCGAAGGGACATGCCGCTCCTGTCCTCTATGCCGCCTGGGCCGAGGCTGGCTACATTCCCGAAGCCGAGCTGCTGAACCTGCGCAAGATCGACTCTGACCTCGAAGGGCACCCCCCCACGACGCTGCCTTTCGTGGATTTGGCGACCGGGTCACTGGGACAAGGCCTTTCGGCCGGACTCGGCATGGCTCTCAACGCACGCGTGGACGCACGGGACCAGCGAATCTATGTGCTGCTTGGCGACGGCGAATCAGCGGAAGGGTCTGTTTGGGAAGCGGCGGCGATGGCCTCGCATTTGAGCGTCAACAACCTTTGCGCCACGATCGACGTAAACCGCCTCGGGCAAAGCGAGGCGACCATGCTGCAGCATGACATGGACACCTATCGCAATCGCTGGGAGTCGTTCGGCTGGCAAGCGCTTGTTGTCGACGGTCATGACGTGGAACAGCTCGTGGCGGCCTACAAGCAGGCGGCTGCCACGGCTGGCTGGCCGACCGTCGTTCTGGCGCGGACCTTCAAGGGCAAGGGCATCGCTTTCGCGGAAAACAAAGATGGCTGGCACGGCAAGCCCCTTGCCAAGGGGGATCAAGCCGACGGCGCCATTGCGGCGCTCGAGGCGCAACTAAGCGATTCCAGCCACGAGTGGACACCGAAGCTGCCATTTCCCAACGGCCCGGCCCCGTCGCCGGCCTCGCCGCTTCCCGTGCCTCCCTATTCGTTGGGAGACAAAGTCGCAACGCGGCAGGCATTCGGAAAAGCATTGGCGGCACTGGCCAAAATGAATCCCCGGATTGTGGCCGTCGATGGCGATGTCAAGAACTCGACTTTCACGCAAGGCATCGAGAAAGAGTGCCCCGACCGTTTTTTCCAGGGTTTCATCGCGGAGCAAAACATGGTTGGAGTCGCCATGGGCCTCGCCGCGCGCGGAAAGATTGCCTTCGCGGCCAGTTTCGCCTGCTTTCTCAGCCGCGGCTATGACTTCATGCGGCTGGCGGCGATCAGCGGAACCAACCTCAAGCTGGTCGGAACTCACGCGGGTATTTCGATCGGAGAAGACGGACCTTCGCAGATGGGACTCGAAGACCTGGCCATGACCTGCGCCGAGCCCAACTACACGGTGCTCTACCCCAGTGACGGAACAAGCGCCTGGAGGGCGATCGAGTTAGCGGCAGCGACAGAAGGGCCTGCCTATGTGCGAACCAGCCGCCCCGCTACGCCAGTGATTTATGAATCCGGTGAGGAGTTCGCCGTCGGAAAATCCAAAGTGGTTCGTCAGAGCGACAACGACCAGGTGACCGTCGTTGCTGCCGGCGTCACGCTATTCGAGGCGCTCTCGGCGCACCAGCAGCTCGCCGCCGAAGGGATAGCGATTCGCGTCATTGACCTGTTCAGTGTCCAGCCGATCGACAAAGGGACACTGACCGCCGCCGCTCGCGCCACCAACGGGTTGGTGGTGACCGTGGAAGACCACTACGCGCACGGCGGAGTCGGCGACGCCGTGCTCTCTGCTCTGGCAACGGAGAGGGCATCTGTCCACAAACTGGCGGTCAGAGGCATCGCTCGCAGCGGACCGTCAGCGGTGCTGCTGGACCGCTTTGGAATCTCCGCACGCCACATTGTGGAGAAAGTAAAGGAACTCGCCGCTTAGAGAACCGCTGGAAATCCACCCGGCTCCCTGACACCTAGAGCCCGCTTTTCTCATCGAACCGCGAGGTGCCACGTGGCGTACGGCTCCGCCGTGCCGCGGATTCGTGAAAAGTTTCGGGGAGCGCTTGCCGGCTTCCAGCAGCGAGGCCTTCGTGAAGAAAGCCAGTCCCAAGGTGCCCGGCGAGCTGCGGGTGGTGCTCGAGCCGCTGGTGGAAGTGATCCAGCATATTAGCGACGACATCCGCCGCTATGACAATCTACGTGTCGATGTTTTGTGCTTTGTTTGCGAGCTATTCGGTAACCTAAAGAAGTTGTTTCCGTCTCCATGGCCCCTCAAGCAAAAACGGAAGGTATCGTCTATCTGGTCGGCGCCGGGCCGGGCGACCCGGAACTAGTGACGGTTCGGGGTCTGCGCTTGATCGAATCAGCGGACGTGATCCTTTACGACAACCTCGCTACGCCTTCGTTGCTTTCTCACGCTCCTCAAGGTGTGGAAACCAAATACGTTGGCCGCAAGAGGGCCGAGCACGCCTACACGCAGCAGCAGATCAACGAAATGTTGATCGATTACGCACGCGTTGGGAAACGCGTCGTGCGGCTCAAGGGCGGCGACCCCTATCTTTTTGGCCGAGGTGGCGAGGAAGTAGAAGCTCTTGCTGATGCCGGGATTCTCTTCGAGGTCGTGCCCGGTGTCACATCCGCCGCCGGCGTGGCGTCTTATGCCGGCATTCCGCTGACGCACCGTGACTTTACTTCCGCCGCTACGTTCGTCGCCGGGCATGACGCCGGTCGCATAGACTGGAGCAAACTCGGCAGCGCCGAAACGCTGGTGATCTTCATGGGACTCACAACGTTCGGTGAGATTTCCCGGCGGCTGATCGAGGTAGGGCGAGCGCCCAGCACTCCCGCCGTGGCTGTTCGTTGGGGGACTCGCGGTGATCAGCGAACCGTCGAGGGAACGCTCGGGACACTGCCCGCCGAGATCCGCCGGAGCGCCCTCAGACCTCCCGCTTTGATCATCGTTGGCGAGGTGGTCTCACTTCGGCGCAAGCTGAATTGGTTCGAAAAGCTTCCGCTTTTTGGAGTCAGCGTCGTTGTCACGCGCGCTACAGAGCAGGCCGCGGGTCTCTCCGCCCGCCTGCGCGAGTTGGGTGCCGACGTCATCGAGCTTCCCACCATCGAGACGCGTGCGCCCGATGATTGGGGGCCGCTCGACCAGGCGATCGCAGGCCTGAACACCTACGACTGGCTGATCTTCACCAGTGCCAACGGCGTGCGCTATTTTACCCAGCGGCTCGATGCGGGAACAGGTGATCTTCGTGATTTGAGGGCCAAGATCTGCGCCATCGGTCCCGCCACGGCGGAGGCTCTCAGCTCATTGCATCTCAAAGTCGACCTGATGCCGGAACAATACGTGGCTGAGAGCGTACTGGCGGCGTTCGAGTGCCAAGACCTCGAAGGGAAGAACGTGTTGCTGCCACGCGCGGCGATGGCGCGAGATCTCATCCCCGTGGAGTTGGAGAAGCGCGGCGCCGCCATCGACGTCGTGGCGGCCTATCAGACTGTTCTGCCGGACGCTTCGGGTGCTCTGGCCGAAAAGATCTTCGCCGCCGCTGAAAAACCCGACTGGATCACCTTTACTAGCTCCTCCACGGTGAAGAATTTCGCCGCGCTGTGTCCCTCCGAACGGCTCCAAGGGGTGCGCATCGCCTCAATCGGGCCGGTAACATCGCAGACGATTCGAGAACTCGGTCTGAGTGTGGACGTCCAGGCCCGCGAATATACGGTCGGCGGTTTGGTCCAATCTATCATCGAAGGTTAACCCCAATGCACGTCACTTCACTATTTCGGCACCGGCTTGCTTGCCCATGTGCTTGTTTTTTTCGATGGAAACCGGTCCGGTCAGTGGAGTTACGCGGAGTGTTTTCCTCCGCCCTTTCAGGGCTCCCGTCTTGAGGGATTTCACCCAGGGTTGGGCTTCGCTCCACCCTGGGCTACAATCCTGTGCCGCTTCGCGGCTCAAAAAGCTCCAGACTCGAAGATCGAGGCCTTATGTGACCGGTCACTACTGTCCGGTTAACGACTCACTGACGGGCGGCAATCGACTGTTCTAGCATGGCTTAGGGCTGTTTCCCCCTTGCCGCGATTTGAA
>Ga0310123_10004323_pt1 | contig 10769 bp, 10 predicted proteins | sample CB6_AW_1057_MG_FD_203505 | JGI IMG/M metagenome (GOLD analysis project Ga0310123, IMG submission 203505) | Marine microbial communities from Western Arctic Ocean, Canada - CB6_AW_1057 | ecosystem: Environmental > Aquatic > Marine > Oceanic | place: Canada: Western Arctic Ocean | collected...
GAGTGTTCTGGCGGCCACTGACCAGTTGCCTTCGTGATTCCCGGTGTCACCGATGCTGCCACGCAGGTCGGCGAACAGCAGAGCACTGTCGCTCCAGATCAGCGGGAGGAATAGGTCCAATTCGCCCCGCTCAGTGATATCGCCGCCGCAGAAGCTGCCTTCCAGATAGGGCTGCCAGATCGGCATGGCGTTCCACAGGGTCCCGACTTTGGATTCCAGATTGCTTAGAGACGTGCCGTAGTCTTCATTGTGATGTCCGGCTCCGAGTGTGTAGGAGACACCTGTCGTCGGCACCTGCCGCAATTCGTTGTCGGCGCTTTCGCTGAGAAACCGGTTTTCTTCTTCAAGCTCATTGATCCGCTCGTTTTTCTGGGCCCTCCGCTTGTCTTGCAGATCAATCCGCTGTTGCTGTTGATGCAGCTTCTGCAGAATCATTTTCAGCTCGATACGTGGATGATTTGCGGTGTCGTCGGCTACTGTCTGGGCCGTTGCGATTCGCCCTCCACTGGCACAAAGCAGCAATCAGACAGCGACGAATGGGATCAATGTAGGGGTTGAGCCGAACATGCTTCTGCTCTCTTTGATATCAAAACTCTCGATTCCATTGGCCGCACCTTGTACACAATCGCAACATCGGTATTACAGTCAGTCCATTCAGAACATATACAATCGGCTCGTCATTACTGTTACAGACAGTACCCGAAGGGTGCCGCACACCGATGAAAGAGCTCGTGCGTTTGAAGATTATGGCTGTCCAGGCTGATCTTTCAGTCTCGACGCGACAGCCGGCGATGCAGATCGCTCCGTTCGCGTGCCGGGACGATGAACTTCTCGTTCGGCAAGCTGCGTCTTGCCGAAATTTAAGCCGAAACCGGCTATCACGCAGACGGCAAGACGAGGAGCAGGAATCGGTCCATCCCCGCTGCCTTGCAAGGCAGCGGGGCAAGACGCGAAATTCAGGCGATTCTCTCGTGGCAGGAATCCTCCACGCTGGCCGTGAGTGGCCGATTTCCGGACGTACTTTGGGTCGGGATGGTCGCCGAACGGCCGTTACAGGCGATCATCCTTAGCAACCATGAGGCTCGCGGGTATCGAAAGCAGCAAAAGAACCCGCCCTGGAAAACAACCACGGCACAGAAGGGAATATTACCCACCCACCTCAATATACGCAATATTTTCCAAGTTAGCATACATTTCGGAAATCTACGTAATATAGAAAAAGAAATGCTTCCGCTCTACGAGGCCTATAGCCCACCCGGAACACCTGCCGCCACTGCTGCAAGGAACACTGTCACGAGAGGGGGCTGCCCGGATTTGGAACACCGGGAACAGCAATCGGCTCATTCCCATGCCTCGCAAGGCGGCGGATCGAACTGCTCGCCGCAGCGATTGAAAAACGCATCCGTTGACGGTGAAATGGGGTGTACGACATATCCCAAACCGCAGGCCGGCTCATGACAGGCCAAAAGAATCCCAATCGCAGCTCAGAGACTCCGCAGAGCGAGCAGCAGTCGCCAGACCCAGACACAGCCTCTTTCGATTTTGAGGCCGATTCCGTACATGAACGTCGGCCTGAAAGCGATCCGGGTCAGCTGCCCGAGAAGTTTGGACGCTATCGGATTGTGAGAAATCTGGGTGAGGGCGGAATGGGGAGTGTGTATCTGGCCCACGACTCCCAATTGGACGGACCGGTGGCGCTCAAAATTCCCCGGTTTTCTGAAGGGCGCGAACAGGATGGAATATCACGGTTCTTCCGTGAGGCCCGCGCAGCCTTCCGCATCCGTCACCCGGGCATCTGCCCCGTCCACGATATCGGTGAGACCGAGGGGCAACACTTCACAGCAGCCAGAGGTCATCAACATCGCTTATCACGAACAAACTTTGGCCTGGCAACGGGTATGCTGAGGAACCAGCGATTTCTCGGACGGGGTACCGGGGACCGCTCGACTACCATTCGGCACCATCCCGGGTCAGGCAACCATCCCGGTGATTCGGTATAATCGTGAGCGTTGGCACCATTTTTGAAAGCCACGTCCGTGATACTCCGAAGCCGGCAGCCTGAGGAGCTCTAGGAATGGCGAACGAAACACGGCCCTTGGCGGATCAGTCACAGTCGTTCGAATTCGATCTCGGACCGACGCTGCAAAGTCTCGTGCGGCTGTTATGCCTAGCGACGGGGATCGTCGTGCTGGGGGTCGGAATTTTCTGTGGCTGGCGGGTATTTGAACACGTCGAGGCGGTCGTTACCGAAGGCAAGCCGCTCGCGGCGGCGGTCGACCGCATCTCCCAAGTGATCGAAGCCGAAAAGATCGCGATCAAGGACCCCGAGAAAGGCATCCAGATGGAAATGGGGCGCAGCGTGGCGGTCGGTTTGCTGTGGATGTTCTATATCGTGTGGACCTGGGTCGCCATGGGTTTCATCAAAGCGGGAGGCTCTCTGATCTCATTGGCCGTCTCCGATCGCAGCCGCAAGTGAGCCTTGTACGCTCTATTATGCCGCGGCGGTCGCACTCAAGAACGTGTTTGAACCACGGACACAGAACCATGTCCTACCCCACCCGCAACACATTCGTCAGATGGGCAGCGACAACAATTTATCTCGATGGCCTACATCGAGGGCCACACTCGCGCGTCAGTCAACAAGCCTGTTGCGGAGAAGCAGGCCGCACAGATCATCCGGCAACTTGCTGAGGCACTCCAGGACGCCCAAAACAAAGGCATCATCCACCGGGACTTGAAACCGGTAAATGTGATGATCGACGAGAAACAGAATTCGATCATCATGGATTTCGGCTTGGCCCGAAGCGAGGTGGCCGAAGTCCGGGCGAGACTGCGTACTCCCGATATGGTTTTCGGATTCGGTAGAGTTCCAGCTCGGACTCCGCCACAACTCTCTTCCCCTCTCATTGAAGGTTGCGACCGTACCGTTTCCACCCGTGGTCGGATGGTGAAGAGCTACAATAGGAGTTTGGAGCAGACGCGAGACACACTAGAAACAGTCGTCGCGAGTCCAACCAAAAAACAGAAATCAAGCAGAGCCGAAAAGTCGACACCGAGAATCCCCAAGAGAAACGGGGTCAATAATCACTCAAGACCTACGGCGAGGAATGTGCGTAGCACTTGACTTGAGGAGCCTTATAGGAGTTAGGTGTGGTGCCTTGCGATCCAATCGCGTAGCATTTTCGTGCAATTGAAAGGCGGAACTTTCGAGAAAATCTCAGAGCCACCGATAACGATACTCTCTTTGGTAGGGCGTTGAACCTCGTCGATAGCAGCAACAAGTTTCTCGCCAGAATCAATCAAAAGTAGAACTCAAAACAAGGAGACGTCACCATGGGCGATCAGGAGTTCAACAAACGAACGACCCGTCGGGGCTGTCTGAGGTCTGGTTCGCAATCGTTACTCGGTGCGGTGCTCTGTGGCGGCCTTCCAAATTTCGGGAAATTGCGCACTGCCGAAACCAAGACAGCGGAGCAACCCGACCGAGCAACTAAGAAAGACTGGCACCCCAACGAATTTCACAAGATGGTCGCCTTGGGAGAAAGCACTACGGCAGGTGGATGGTCCTCATCACGGGAACGGTGTTGGGTTTCTGAATTGGCCAGCCTGATTAACGACTTTCAATCTCACAAGATGGAGTTTTTCAATGCCGGGATTGGAGCGAACGTGATCTCCACGAGAAGCCCTGCGTATGAGAATAGTGGCAAGCCGGCTGCCAACGAGCGACTCGAAAAGCACGTGATCGCGCGCCACCCGGATTTGCTCATCATTTCTTACGGTCTCAACGATGCTCGTGGTGGGACCCCAATTGATCTGTTTCGGAAAGAACTCGTCGCGATCATCAAGCAGATTCGCCAACACATTCAACCGCTGATTATACTTCTCGGTCCCTACTATATGACGGACTTTACGGTGGGTGGAAAGTGTTGGAGTCATGCTGACCTGACCCTCTTCAAACGTTTCAACAAGGCGATCGCCGAAGTCTCCGTCCAAGAGAAATGTCTGTATGTGGATGTGCTGGCCGCCAATGGGGAAACGGATTGGATGGTTCATTTTGACGGAGTCCACGCCAACGATTTGGGACATCGCATCATCGCCAATCGGATCTTTGAAGTTCTAGCCCAAAATAGTTCGGGACTTGCCCGCAAGACTAAACAGGCAGAAAAGACCAGCCCGCGTTGGCGCGATGAATCAACGCTCAAGGCTGACTACGGGTTTTGAAACGGAGCCCCCCACAGTGGCAAAGGTTCTGGAAGCCGGTCTGCACGGTCGGAAGAAGTTGAACCAGCGCATCGAGTAGCACGTAGTTGGCGCCCAGTAGATGAAGCTATCGCAGATCGCAGACCTTGCCATCACCGCTCATCGCGGTGCTGATTTAGGAGCACTGAAAACAACCAGGAACTACACACGATGACGTATCTCGACAAACTGTTTTCACTGCAAGACAAAGTCGCTGTGGTCACGGGTGCGACTCGCGGGCTTGGACAAGCGATTGCGGAAGCCCTGCTCCAGGCAGGACCAGGCAATCAGCAAGATCAACGTGCTCAGGAGACGTGGACTCAGGGGACGTGCATTCTTCACGGGAGACCACAGATGAAACCCAAGAGCAGGTGGCGTACAGGACGTGGATCAGGAACGAAGCAGCCAGCAGTCCGTGGCACGCCGTTTCCTAATCGGTCCTTTTTTGCGATGTTGAGGAGGACTCGGCCGGTAACGTCACAATACGCGCAAGCGAGAAATGAATCGATGATCTCTTGCGCGCAATTTGGGCTGGTGTGGAGTCCGAGCTTACTGCCTCAAGTCGATTCAGCGAAACGTCTCGCGGACAAACTGAATCAGGTCGGCGAGGTCCTGCGGTTGTAGGTCTTTTTCGATTCCTTGAGGCATCACAGATTTTCTGGATGCCTCAAGTTCCTCGATGTCGCGACGCAGGATGGTCTGACGTTTGCCGCCGGCGGCCAGCAGCGTGATGCTGCTGCCGGTTTCGGTTTCCAGCTGGCCGCTGAAACTTCGGCCGTCTTCTGTGACGATTGTGTAGCTGAAGTATTTGGCGTCGACGACTGCGTTGGGGTCGAGGATTGAATTCAGCAACGCTTCCTTCGTTTTATTCGTGATCGATGCCAACTGCGGGCCGACTTCGTGGCCTTCGTTTTTGATCTTGTGGCAGTTGATGCACGTCTTGCGGAACACAGCCGCGCCGCGTCTGCTGTCGCCATTCAATTTCAGCGCTAGCCGGAATTCCTGGAGTACTTCGACGTGATCTGCTGACGCCTGAGTGGCCAGAACCTTTTGCCACTGCGACCTATTCTTCGCGCCGTCCAGTAATCGCTGTCGAACGGAAGCGTCCAATTCACCGGGGCGGATTATTCCGGATTCAAGGCGTTGTCGAAGTGATTCGGCCCAGGGAGCACGGCTTGGGAGTACCGCCAGGATCTGGCCGCGAAGTGCCGGGCTGTGCGACCGCCAGCCTGCGAGCAGGACGTCCGCGACGAATGGTTCCTTGCGGCGCGCCAGATGCGCCACAACGGTCTGCTGGAGAACGACGGGAGATTGCGGAACCAGAAGCCGTTCCATCTGTTTGAAATCGTCCCGCCGCCTGGCGGGTTCGCGTCCGAGCAGTTCGATTGCCGCGGCTCGGATGTCTGTCGCTGTCGCATGATTCGCCGCGGCGGTGCGGGCCTGCTGGATCGTTTGGGCGATCAGCGCGCGGGCATTCTCGGACAGTCGCGAGGCGAGCAATTTGCGGTTCGCTCGACCATCGAGAATTCGCACGACTGATTCGAATTGCAGTTTCTTCGGCAGGTCATCCAGTGCATGGCACACGGATTCAATGACGTGACCGATGGTTTCCTGATCGCCCATCGCGATGGTCTGGCTGATCAGTTCCGAGGTGATGGACGCGTTGTCGCGGCTGACGGATTGGATGACAGCGGTGAGAACAGCCGAGACGTTTTGCTGGTTCAACGAACTCATGATGGCGGCGGTTGTGTAACGGTCGTCGCTCGATTTGAGGGCCAGTTTGGCGAGGGCGGCCCTGGCTGGCGAAGAATCGTAGGTTCCAAGCGTCGTGGCGAGTTCCAGTCGAACCTTCGCGTCTGGATCATCGACCAGCGACGCCAGTCGGCTGATGTCGACTTTGTTCCGTGCCGCGATCCTCACCGCGTTTCGTCGCACCCCGGGATGAGCGTCTTTGAGAGCGGCTTCAAGTATCGTGGCCGAAAGCATGCCGGCACCATCGAGTGTGCATGAAGCCGTGCCAGCGGCTGGGCGCTGTTTGTTGCCAGCGTTTTCAACGAACGGGGCGCTGCTTCATCGTGGTGTAAGCTCCAAGCGTGCGGGCCTGACACAGTCGCGGAGGACGCGGTGACCAGCAGTCGCTGCGCGGTATCGCGTTGCCAGCCGTTCGGGCTTTCGAGAGCACCGGCCAGTTCCTGTGTCGACAGATCGGCGAACCTCGGAACTTTGCGCGTCGGCCGGTCGCTGCGAACAACACGGTATATGCGCCCGCGGTCATCGCCGGATCGGTACCACGGTCGAAGTTCATCTTTGCCGTTCTGAGGCAACCACTGTGGATGTTCGATCATGTAGCGGAACATGTCGACAACCCACAGTGCCCCATCCGGTCCCGTTCTCACCATCACTGGTCTGCACCAACGGTCTTCACTGGCAAAGAAGTCAGTCTTCTTTTCGGCGGGATCACGACGGAATCGAAAGCTGACGCCGTCGTCTGCGATCAGGTTGTGCTGTACGAGATTTTGAAAGGGTTCGCAGGTAAAAGCGTGCTGCTCGGTGCCGTGATCAAACAGCCGGTCATCACGATAGATCATCGCCGAGCACGCTGACGTGAACCGGCCGGACTCACCGAAGCTGTGATATCGTTTCTGCAGCTTGCTTGCCGGATAGACGGGCGAATTCGTCGGAGTAATGATCTGACGTTTCGGATCAGGCGGAGCGAAGTGCGGGTTGCGTCGAATGTGGTGATCGGCCAGCACGTAATGCCAGAGCGGATGGCTGTTTTGCACGCCGAACCAGTTGCCCCAGTCGTCACGATTTCTGCCGTACTGAGACGGACCGCTTTGCGGGTCGATGGCTCCAGAGTCCGGACGAATGCGAAAGTCCCGGCTGCCGATCTGATATTTTTTACCCGTCAGGTGTGAAGTGATCTGGCTGTCCTTTCCATATCCGCCGTGATGACTGCCGCTGGCGCAATAGACCCAGTTATCAAGTCCCCATCGCAGACCGTTTACGCGGAGTTGCTGGTTCCCTTCCAGAAATCCCGAATACAGAACGCGGCGAACATCGGCTTTGCCATCGCCAGAGCTGTCTTCCAGATAAACAATCTGCGGCGCGGCCGTGACCAGAATGCCGCGACCCCAGGCCAGGACTCCGTTGGGAAAACTCAGGCCCTCAGCAAACAGCGTGGACTTGTCGTACCCGTCGTCATTGTTCGTGTCTTCCAGGAATCGCACGCGTCCGCCTGGCTTGCCTTTGCCATCGATCCCCATCGGATAGTCGGCCATTTCCACGACCCACAGTTTTCCGTCTGGTCCCCAGTCGATGGCAACGGGATCCATCACCAGCGGTTCGGCAGCCACCAGTTGAACTTCGAAGCCGTCGGGGACGTGTATCGTCTTGAGCGATTCGCTGGCGTCCTTCGGGTTGGGCTCGGTGACAGCGCCCGATCGCGGTGGATGATTCTCGTCAGCAGACGCTGACACGCTGATCAACGTGAGAAGCACAATGGTTTGAATGACGCGTTGAGTGGTTGGCATTGCTGCGAATTCCGCATAGGTGAAACGAGACTCATTTTTCAGCCGAGGAGCGTCGATGGTAGCGCCAGCATAGCATCTTGCTGCAGCCACTTCGCGGCTCATTGTTTTGATATTGTACTGGGTTTTGACATTATACTGGATCCCATGGTGTTGATTGGCAGCGGCTTATTACATCGCCGGCGACCAGATTTGCTCGTGCAGGTAGTTGCATCGGCCATCGCGGCAAAGAGTTCTTGCTAACTGCAGGTGGTTTGATCGTCGCCGAGGCACCTCTGAGCTTTAGATGCAACCCAGCTTTATGTCATCGCAGGCGCCTAACAATGGGATGGAGCTGACAGTCCAAAGTGGCACTGTCCCTGCAAAGAGAAGAGCAGGGCCAGCGCCACTTTGGCCTGCAGCTCATCCCCGGCGTTCGCCGCTCCCGCTGCTCAACTCTCCGCTGCGGGTGCACAAGATGGAATACGGCCATCGCCGTAAAGTGCGCACAACCTACTTCGGTGGGGCACACCGATTGCAGTTTCGCCGAGATCGAACTGCTTGCGGTTGCATCGCCCGCCAGCAGATGGCGTTTGGCGGTGGGCGCATCGGCGAAGTCGACCGACTGCAGTTTCGAACGAGCGTTGCGGATCAAGATGATGAAGCGCCGAGCAGCTTCTTCGCCCAGACCGCCGGGTGCCTGAAACGACCGATGACGACAACGCCGACGCGCGCTGCGCATGCGGCGATGGAACGCTGGATCAATTTCATTTCTCGGCTTTTATCGCTATCGGTCTGGCGCCGATAAAGCTGCCGGTGGATGAGCCTTTTGTAATCCGCTTCGATGTTTTCGGAGACAAATGCATGAAGTTCGGATCGGCAGGGTCGGTCGAAACGAATATCGGTTTGGCGTCTGTGACACAGCCCTTACCAAGCCCGGCCTGGCCTGACACGCTGCTCTGCTTGTTACCCCAGAACGCGCAGAAGCTTGCCTTCTGCAGGTAACTAATACCGTAGCCATCGACCAGGAATCCAGCGCCGGCGTTTTTGACAAAGAGGTTGTTGGTAACCTTCACACCATCAAGGTGCCACTTCATGAACAACCCATCACCCCATTCTTTATCAACTCCTCCACCCCAGGCATGATAGCCATTGTGATAAATCGTGCAGTTCTTGATTACGCCAGTGATCGGTATGCCCCGCTCACGCTGACTCGCGGTGAGCAGACCCGAGACAGGGAAGCAAATTCCCAGGCGTTTGTTGTTCATGATAATGCAGTTATGAACGGCAAAGTTTACGATACGCTGCTTCTCGTGATCGGGCTCGAAGTCCAGTCCCTCCTGCGGACTCGTCCCGTTGGTGTTGATGAGGATGGCATTGTCGATGGTAAGATTCTCGGCGCTGATGACACTGATGGCATTGCGGTAGGCGTTGGTGATGAGAACATCCTTTATCAGCACGCCCTTGTTATAGGAACTGTGGGTCAAACCTCCGATCATGATACCGTCTCCGCCTGCGTCCTTGATTGTTAATCCGAGGATTTTCACGTTCTTGCTTGCATAAATGACAATCGCGTGGCGGTGCTCGCTGGACTTGTAGGGCTTGCCGCTTGCGAACAGATCTCGACGCATTTCCAGAGTCGCACCGTAGCCTTTGAGCGTTACATTCTGCAAACACGAGCCTTTGAATAGCTGGCCATCTTCAAAGAATCCCCTGCCGGGCTTGGATCCGATAACCACACCTTCTTCAAGAAGAATATCCTGGTTAGATGCCAGCCAGACCGTGTCGATCAGCCAGGGCGCGCCCATGTTTGGCACCCAGATTTTTCGCGCACCAGAATTCACCGCAGCCTTGAGCGCGACGGTTGCGTCTTTAGGATCGAAAGGAGCCTCGGATATCTTCGACGCATCAAGATAGCCCTCCGGTGCGGGAGTGGCTGCGAAGACCGGCAGTGACCAAACCAGCACTGTGAACAACAACAAGAGAACGAGAGCAGGTACCACTAGGGGTGAGGGCGGTTGCATTTTTTTCATGTTCGATACCATACCGAAACCCGAGGAAAGTACCAGCCAACGTCAATTTGAACCCTTTCGACATCACGCTGGTGAAGGATGTCCGGTTGACCGCGCTAACCCAGGTCGACAACCCCGGTCATCTTGCGATGGGTGGACCGGAACAGCTTCGCCCTAACGACGCTAGAGCAACTTACGATTTTTCGTAGCCGCGAGGAAAGCATTCCAGCCTGTATGAACCGTCTTTCCCCGAGCCAGAACCCGTCACGGATTTTCGTAATTTGCTCTAGCCCGGACGCTGATTGGCGGAGCGACGTTTACTGCGGAGGTGAACACCACCGCGGTACGAATCGACAAGTTGCTTCGAGGCGGAGGTCGTCCCCACCTCTGACTTTTCGCGGCCTCTCAAATTCGCGTCGGTTGCATCGACTTCGGCAACTTGTGTTCGCCTGTTACGCGCGGCGGTGAAATCGACCGGTGCACTCGGCCACTCCGGCACCGCTCCGGGTGCGGTTGTGCGGGGTAAATCGCAGCGACCTTGTCCCTGGTTTTCCAGGAATTTCTCTAGTTTATTGCCTATTTCGCCGTCCGCGTTCTCTGCTTCAGACGACGCACTGCTGACTGCATCAGAATGCACAGAAATGCGGTCCGGCGCGCCCTTGTCCGGTAAGCAGAGCGGTAAGACGCTTTCCGCTGCCTCGCGCGAGCCTTTGGTTGAAACGGATTCGGCGTGAACGGACGCCGCGGAAGTTATCTTCGTAGCATCGGTTCCTGTTGCTCGCAGTTCTTGCCGGTCCGGTCGGTCACCATCGAATAGCGATGGGAATTCTGGTAGCACGTCGAGCGCTTCCGCTTCGTCTCTCAACAATGTGTGCGAGTAATGGCTCATTGTTAGGTTGATGTCGGAATGCCGAGCCAGCTTTTGCGCGAGCTTCGGATGAACTCCGCCTTGCGTAATGAGTGACGCGTACGAATGCCGCAGAGTGTGGAAGTCCGCATAAAGCCCTGC
>Ga0310123_10004324_pt1 | contig 10769 bp, 9 predicted proteins | sample CB6_AW_1057_MG_FD_203505 | JGI IMG/M metagenome (GOLD analysis project Ga0310123, IMG submission 203505) | Marine microbial communities from Western Arctic Ocean, Canada - CB6_AW_1057 | ecosystem: Environmental > Aquatic > Marine > Oceanic | place: Canada: Western Arctic Ocean | collected...
GATTTTTCTAACATCAATGGATTTCTGGGATTTTTAGAGATTTCAATGGCTTCCTCTAAGTCAGATTTTGCTTTGTCTAGTTCATTTATTTGAATATATAAAACTGCCCGTTCATAAAAATAAGAAGCTCTAGATCTATCCATAATTATTGCTTTATTGAAATCTTTTAATGAATTTTCATACATTTCATTGAATCTTAAACTCTTTGCTCTCCAAAAAAATACAGAAGAATCATCTGGTGATATTTGAATAGCTTCTTCATAATAATTATTTGAAGTTACCATATCCCCTTCGAAAGATTTTATAGCTCCCAAAACAATTAATGCTAACGTATCTTTTGGATCTATCGAATTAGCTAATATTGCATCTTTTGTAGCTTGATCAAACAAGTTTAGATAATAATTTACGAGTGCTCTGATTGAATAATGAGTCGAAATATTAGAATTAAGTATAATAGCTTTGTTCAAATATTCTATTGAGATTTCAAAATCTCCTTGCATAATTTTAGATTCTGCAAGTCCTTCCCATGCTTTTGAGAAATCTGGTTCAATATTAAGTAGTTTCTCATAAGATTTTTCTGCCTCTTTGTATTTTTGTTGTTTCATTAAACTTTGTGATTTTAAGTACAAAGAAAGTGATGCTTCTGCAGAATAGACATTTGATTTGTTATCATCAAATAAAAAAATTTGTTCCTCATTTTTTTCACAAGAAACAAAAGAAAATATTAATAATAATAAAAGAAACTTCATAGTAAAAAAATCAATTTTTTAATATATTCTTTTTCAGATTTATTCCCACTTTTTATATCGACATCTATATCTAACAATAATCTCAAACTATTTTTTAATCTAACTTCGTCTGATTCTTTAGATTGAGTTATAATTTTGTTGAATGCATAGTCAGAAGAAATTTGAATCTGGCGTTTTATATCGGAATTATCAACTTTCAATTTAAGTAAATCTTTAGTTATTAAAATAAGTCTAACTTGTCTTGCAATCATATTTATAATATTGAAAAAACTATTACCTTGTTCAATCAAATTATCCAATAATTGAGAAGCTCTAAAATTGTCTTTGACCATAATAGAATCAATTAACGCAAAAATTGAATCTTCTTTAATTCCTGACACCATTATTTCTATGTCACTAATATTGATATTACCATCTGGGTTATAATTACTTAGTTTCTGCAATTCGTTATCAATATATCTGTAATTACTGCCCAGCAATTCAACTAACTTATTTATTCCTTCGTTTGAAATATGTAAATTGTATTTCTTTTGTCTTTCTATGATCCATTTTCTATTTAAATCCCAAGAACCTCTACCAGTAGGTATATTTGACAAGGTGATTTGACATATATCATTTAATTTAGCAAAATAATTCTTTTTTAAATTTATCTCTTCTTTTTCAAAAAAAACCACTTCATTTGTAGAGGGTTTGTTTAGTAAGATATTTATAAAATTTTCCCAGTTTTTTTCTTTAGTTGAATTTATTTTGGAAAGCAAATAATTAAAAATTATCAACCTATTAGTTCCAAATAAAGAAATTGTACAAATATTTTCTTTAAATGTATTTTCTGTTAGATCATTTGTATCAACGACGTTCAAATCAAATTCAGATATATTTTTTTGTTCAACAATTCCTTTTAGAAATTGATTTGAAGAAAATTCATCATTACCATGTAATAAGTTAATCAAATCTTACCCAGTTGTTTATAAATAATTATTACTTTTTCATTTAAAATAGATATATAAATATGTTAGACAAATAAAATGAATAATTTTGTATTAATAATACCAAGATTGGTAATTTTCATGATCTATTTGATTAGAAGTCTGTTTAATTTCTCAATACCATTTTCTAAAAAAGCTGTTTTTTTAGTAGGTATATTTTATTTAATTTGGCCCTTTGATCTAATAAGGGATCTAATACCTATACTAGGACAAATAGATGATCTGATCGTTTTCTCACTTTCAGCTCTAATCTACAAGTATCTATTAACTAAAAATAAGAATGAGTCTAAAAAAGACAAAGATGAAAATGAAAAAATTATTGACGGCGAATTTAAAAACTTAGATTAAGAAAGTATTTTTATGAGAATAGGAATTGTGGGTTTAAGCTTTTCAGGAAAGTCTAGTTTGTTCAATAATATGATAAAGAGCAAAACAAATAATAACAGGGTAAATTCCATAGGGGTTGCTAAAGTACCTGATATAAGAATCAACAAGTTGAAAAATCTTTTCCAACCAAAAAAAACGACTTATTCGGAATTAGAATTCATAGATTTTAAAGAATCTATGTCAACATTAAAAGATTATTTTATACCTAAGTATTTGGTTCAAGAGATGCAAAAGATTGATCAACTAATGATAGTTATCAGAGCGTTTAACAATGATGCAGTTCCACACGAATTGAAAACCGTAGATTATATTAGAGATTTGAAAACCATTATGTTTGAATTAGCATTTGCAGATATTGAATTAATTGAAAAAAGGATTGAAAGATTAACAAATGATAAAAAAGGATTGAAGTCAGTAGCACAGAAAAGAATAGAGGATATGATTAATTCATTGAAATCAATTCAACAAGAATTAGAGAAAGGAGTTTTAATAAAAGATATAAAATTGAGTACTATACAAAAAGAAGCGATAAAAGATACTTTCTTTATATCGAAACTACCTATAAGTATAGTTATTAACTCATCTGAAGATAATTCAGATTTATTAAATGATACATTGAATAGCATTGAAAAAATTACTCTTGAAAATGTGACAATAATAAATTCTATGCTTGAAGAGGAGTTAAACCAACTTGATGAAAAAGAACAAGAAGAATACAGAAAAGATTACAAATTAGGCGAATCGGCTATAAATAAAATCACAGATATTGCATATAAAAGTTCTCAACTGATTTCTTTTATGACAGTCGGACAGGATGAAGTTAGATCCTGGTCAATACAAAACGGAATAAATGCTGTAAATTCTGCATCAAAAATTCACTCTGATATCAAAAAAGGATTTATACGAGCGGAAGTTATCAATTACAATGATTTTATAGGTATTGGTTCACTAGTTGAATCAAAAAAACTAGGAAAATTAAAACAAGAAAGCAAAGATTATATAGTTCAAGATGGAGATATTATAAATTTTTTGTTTTCAGTATGAATAAGGAAATAAATTTGAATGATAAATTAGGAAAAGTACAAAAACCTTCTGTAAAAAATATACTGGGTAAAAAAAAAGTTTATGTATGCATACTGATTCAAGCTCCATTGGAAGCTCCAAAAGAACTTCATGATATCATACAGAAATACTGGGACGCGGTTGAAACTAATCTCTCAAATCTTGAGAAAAAGGCTGGAGTAATAAACAAGATATTTGTAGAAGGAATCCCAGGTAAAGGAGAAGATGTTTCTATGGGAGTCAAAGAAGCAAGCTTAGGAGCCTCGCAAATAGCAGAAATTCGAACAAAATCAGGAGCTATTTTTGAACAACTTGAAGATAAAGAAATTTTACTAAAAGTCGTAGATTGGTCTAAATGTTTAAATGTTGGTTTGGTAAGCCAACAAGTTGCTGATACGATTACAAATGAACTAAAAGAAGAATCTGAAAAAAGGTTTAATTATATAAAAAATTCATTAAATAATAATATAGATGAAGGAGAGTCAGCATTAATTTTTACTGGTAATCAAGACATACAGATTCCAGAAAATATAGAAAAATTTATCATCTCACCTCCAGAACTAGATATGGTTGCTCAATGGATTAAAAACGCTCAACAAGAAATGGAAGAAAAAATTAAGAATCAATATAATACTCAACAAGATAAAGAAAAAAAAGACGAATCTGATAAAACTGATAGTGGTTTATGGACACCAAATTAGATAATATTTCGAACTTAGGAATATATGTTCATATCCCTTTTTGTCATACAAAATGTACCTACTGTGATTTTAATACATATACCGGAATTGAAAATTTAGTTAATGATTTTAGTGAAGCCCTTTATCAAGAAATAGAATTTTGGTCTATTACCAACAGTAAGTACATTGTCAATTCAATCTTTATAGGAGGAGGGACACCTTCATATATTGATCAAAAAATTATCAATAACATTATCAAACATATCAGAGGGAATTTTAATTTAAATAAAAGATGTGAAATAACTATTGAAATAAATCCTGAAGATGTAACTCACAAAAAGGCTCTATTCTGGGAAAAATCAGGAATAAATAGAAGTTCAATAGGAATTCAATCACTTGATGACAAAGAATTAAAGATTATTAACAGAAGACACAATGCAATCACCGCCATAAACTCTTTGAAAACTTTACAATCTATTTTTGATAATTGCTCAGTAGATATAATATACGGTTTGCCAAATCAAAGTATAAATTCATATACAAATACTCTTAGAAAACTAATAGATGAACAACCAGACCACTTCTCTTCATACTCACTTCAGGTCGAAAGAGGTACATTACTTGAAAAACAGGTTACAAATAAAAATTTACAGGTAGCTGGTGATGAATTGTCAGCAACAATGTATGAGAAAACAATGAAATTATTAAAAGAAAATGGATATGAACATTACGAAATTTCCAATTGGTCTTTAAAAGGCAAAAGATCGCTACATAATATGAAATATTGGGAATTAGAACCGTACATTGGGATTGGTCCAGGGGCTCATTCCTACATAAATAACAAAAGGTTCAGTATTATAAAATCACCAAAAAAATACATAGACTTTTTTGGACAAAAACAAAATAAACACTCCATAAATGAAAAAATACAATACTTGAATGATAACGGAATGTTAGATCTATATGAAAACCAAATAAAAAAAAATCATATTATTGAATATTTAATGCTGAGGCTAAGATTGTCAGATGGAATATCAAAAAAAGAATTTTCAGAGTATTTCGGCATAGATTTTGATAATTCATACTATAATAAAATAAAAAAATACATAGAAAGTAAAATTTTGATAAAAAACAGAGACAGATATTACTTGTCAGAGAAGGGAAAACTTTTTGCAAATGAAGTCGCAGAAAGTTTTGTAGAATAAATTGTTTTCAATTTGTATTGCTGGTCATATAAATCATGGAAAAACTGCAATAGCTAAAGAATTAACTGGCATCAATACAGATCGCTTACCTGAAGAAAATGCGAGAGGGATTTCTATTGAGCTAGGTTATGCAAAATACAAAATTGATAAAAAAAATTATTGCTCCATAATAGACGCCCCAGGACATGAAAATTTTGTACACAATATGATTAGAGGTGCCTACGGTGTAGATCTCGTTATTCTGGTTGTTTCAGCCAACGAAGGAATTCAAAGACAAACCTTAGAGCATTTTGAAATTATAAAATCTCTTGACGTTGCAAATTTGATTATTGTTATAAATAAAATAGATTTATCCCACAAAGAACAAATAGAAAAAATTGAAAGTGAAATAAAAACCTCTTTTTTATATGGTAAATATAAGAAATCTAAAATAATAAACCTATCCTGTGTAACAAGAGAAGGATTGACAATCTTAGAATCTGAAATAAAAAAAATGTTTAATGAGAAAAAAACCTTTGAAGGGTTACCAGTAAGGGTGCCAATAGATCGAGTGTTTTCATTACCTGGAAAAGGAATAATAGTAACTGGTACTTTGCTTGGAAGTGATCTTGAAATAAACACTCCATTAAGATTGATGCCGGCAAACAAAAAAATTAAAATAAAAAAAATAGAGTCTTTTCATGAAAATATAGAGAAAGTTAAACCTGGATCTAGATGTGCATTAAATTTAAATAATATTGAAAAAAATGAAATCAAAAAGGGAGACATAATATGTTCAGAAAATTATTTTGTAAAAGCAAAAACTTTTTATGGTGAAATTTCAACAATTAATCCAAATAAGAAACTAAAAAATAATTCGGAAATAATGTTTCATAGTGGAACAACTAGATCACCAGGGAAAATTAGAATTGTATATGAAATAAATAGTGAGAAAAAAATCTACAAAATAATGTTAATAAAGGATTTAGCAATTTTTAATAATGACAATTTTATAATTAGAAACAATATTGGAACAGTTGGTGGAGGCAAAATAATATGTGTAGAAAACCTAAGTAATTTCAATAATGAAAAATTAACCTATTACCTAAGAAATATAAATGCACATGTTGAAAAAAAATTAGAAACTATTATTCAGGAAAAAAAGATCGTTAGTATTGAAAGACTTCAAACTTTGTCAGGATTATCTAAAAACAAAATATTTAATAACATAGAAAAAACAGAAGTAACAACATTTCAATTGAAAAACAAGAATCAATATTTAGCCAAAAAACAATTTATAATGGATTTATCTAAAAGAATGTTTTTAAGAATAAATGAATATCATAGACAATATCCCTTAAGACATGGAATCTCAGCATCCATTATCAACGAAAGCATAGAAAACAGAATATCAATTGCACAATTAATTAATCAAAAAAATATAATTTTAAAGGAAGGAATAATAAGTAATCCTAATTTTAAAATAGGAATCCCATCAAAAGATAAAAGAGAAATTGATTCTTACATAAAATCACTGGAAGAAAATCCATTTAATCCTCCAACTGATAAACATCCTAATAAAGAATTACTAAATTATTTAATAAAAATTGGAGCCATAATACAGTCATCCAATAATATTTATTATTCTTTTAATTCCTTCAATGAAATCAAAACTAAAGTACTTGAACTCAATAAAAAGCATAAAAAAGTCAACATAAATATTCTCCGAGAAAACTTAAAAATCAGTAGAAAATATTGCTTAGCTATATTGGATAAAATGGAAGAAGAAAATTTAATAATAAGAACTAAAACTTAGTTTATTTCTTTGGACCATATCTCCATAAAATCAGTAGATTTGAAGCAACAAATATCGAACTATAAGTACCTATTATTACACCCAATAATAAAACTATCAAAAAATCTCTTAAAGATTGTCCTCCAAACAAAAGCATTGATAATATCACCGTAGAAGTAGTGATAGAAGTTCCCAATGATCTTGTAATAGATTCTTTTACTGATTTATTAACAGTATCAAAAAACTCTCTTGATCGGTTGATAATTTGATTCTCTCGTATACGATCAAAAATCACAATTGTGTCATTTACAGAATATCCAATCACTGTCAGAATTCCAACAATGAAAATAGAATTTACTTGAGATCCAATTATCAAACTTAAAATTATGAAAATACCCATGACTAAAAAAACATCATGTATTAATGTTATTATAGCTGCTATCGCATAAAGGTAAGATCGTTCAATATTTCTAAAGGCGTAGATTATGTACAGCATAACAAACAAAGAAGCTACAAATACAGCAATTATAGAGTTTCTTATAGTATTTTCAGCTACAGAACTACCTACTGTATTAGTATCGAGAGTTATAGGTTTTTCTTGTATTCTTTCTAAGAGGATTTTATCTATTTTTTCTTTACCAGTATTTCCCATTTCTGAAGTACGAATGAAAAATTCTTTTTCACCCATAGACTGAACTATAGAGTTTTCAAAACCTGCTTGTTTCAAAGCAAAAATTATATCTTCTTGAGTAGGATTTTTATCAACCCATCGGTAAGAAATTGTTGATCCAGAGGTAAAATCAATCCCTAATGGTAATCCGGGGAAAATCAATAGAATTATAGCAATTAACATTAAAAATCCCGAAATATACAAAACATATAATCTTTTAAAATTGATATTCAAAGTTAATCTCCAAAATTTTTATTTTTCTTAACAACTGGGATATACAGATTGGTATTACTTACAATGTTGAATCTAGATACAATAACAATAAGAATTCTGTTCACATAAAAACTAGTAAGCATACTTATCAAAACTCCAAGCCCCAAAGTCAAAGCAAATCCCTGCATTACTGAAGTTGAAAATCTTGAACCAAACCAAAATAAAACAATGGCTGTAATTATTGTAGAAACATTGCCATCTCTGATTGATGGCCATGCCCTATTAAAACCAATAGATATGGAATTTAATAGATTTCTACCAGAAAGCAATTCTTCCTTGATTCTCTCGGCAATTAATATATTAGCATCAACAGCGAAACCTATTGATAAAATTAGAGCGGCTGCTCCTGATAAAGTTAATGTGACAGGTATGATTTTGAATATAGCCAAAACAAAAACCACATATATTATCAAAGTTAAAGATGAGACAACCCCCGGAACTTTATAATAAGCCATCATAAATAACAAAACCAATACAAATCCTATAGTTCCCGCAAAAAGACTCTTAGTTAAAGATTCTGATCCTAAAACTGCATCAACATTTCTCTCTTGTATTAAAGTTAAAGTTGCTGGTAAAGCACCTGATCTTAACTGAATAGCTATTTCTCGTGCTCTTGTGGCATTGATATCTCTTCCATATATGTATGCCCTTCCACCGGAAATAGCTTTATCGGCTCCAGGAGTTATAAGTTCTTCATTATCAAGGTATATGGCCAAAAGATCACCTGTTCTTGAAATTCTATCTGTTACTTCATAGAAAGTATCAGATCCTTCATCATCAAAAGTTATATTAACAACAGGTGTGCCAATTTCTGCATTTGTTCCTGGAGAAGCGTCGGTCAAATTTTTTGATTCTAACCCAGTCGCTACTTCATTGTAGTATTGAGGATCAAAACATTTAACCAATTCCCAAACATTTTCATCCAAATCTTCTGGTTTGGCATCTCCACATTCTCTAATTCTAAACTCCAATTGTGCAGTTGAACCAATTAATCTTTTTGCCGATTGAATTCCTCCGCTGGCTACAAACGTATTCAATGCTCCATCAGCCTGTAAATTCACAAAATTATAATCAAGTTTTGAAAGTGCATACGTAATCTTTTCATTCATACTATCTTTATCATAACCATAGTTATTAACGGTAAATTCAAATGCTCCAAATTCTTTTGAAGTAAACGACAAGTATTCGATATTCTCATCCTCCAACACTGCGTCTATGTCTAATTTATTAGGGAATTCTAATTTTGTTTCTCCTGATGCTAATTCAATTCTTTTGGGAGAAAAATTGATTTTTACTATAACTTCAAGAGAGTTCATAAGAAAATCTTTTATTTCTTCTATCTTTTTTTGATCCAAGGAAGTGTCAAATGTCAAAACAAATTCATTTTCTACTTTTTCAATTTGAAAATCCTCAATTCCCATTTTCTTTATTTTGTCTGTAATCAAACTTATATCTGGATCTTTATCACTAAAAGAAAAAGTTATTTTATCTTGACTTTGAGATGGTATTTGAATAAGAATTTTATCTGGAGGTGTACCTATTAGCTGCACATTAGCTTCACTAACTCCAAATTCATTAACCCTTTTTTCAATTATTTTTTTGACACCTTCTGCATCATCAACTGAAGGATTCTCTCCAGTTTTGGATTTAATCTCATAGACCAAATGAGTTCCACCAATAAGATCTAAACCCAAGACCATACCAAGTATTGTATCTTTGTTTCCTCTTTCCCAATTATTAATTTTTAGTGGATTGATTGATATAACCAAAGCGGCTATTATTATACAAATTATTACTATTACAATCCCTTTAAATCTAAGCAAAATCATACCTCTACATAATTAAAATATATTTATACATCGAAAGAAGCTTCTTCAATTGAACCATCTGATTTTATTTTAGACAATTCAATTTTTCTTTCAATGATTCCTTCTGTTTCTAAATCTGTTTTTGTTGCATTATCTTTGTTAATGCTAACCTTATAGGCTACATCATGCCAGTGGACGTCATCTGGAGTAATTCCAGTTTTATGTAATTTATCGTGACTTTCTAAATGATCTAAATACATAATGCCATTAAGATGATCAATTTCATGTTCAATTGCCTGAGATAACAATTCTGTAGTTGAAAGTTGTATTTTTCCTTTAGTCTTATCGATATATGTTGCGGCTATTGATATAGATCTTTCAACGATTCCTGTAAATCCAGGTACACTTAAGCAACCTTCAGGTACTATTCTTTTACCTAGTTTTTTATTTATGTATGGATTAAACATTATAATAGGGTCACATTCCGGTACTTGTATAGTAATAAGTCGTATAAGACGACCTACCTGAGGTGCCGATAATCCTATACCTTTTGCATATTGCATTGTTTCTAACATGTTGTTACTAAATTCAAGAATTTCTAAATCTATATTTTCAATTTCTTTTGATTTTTTTCTCAAAATTGGATCAGGGAATAATCGAATCGGTAATATTGTCATGTGACACCAAATTATTTTGCTTCTTTTATTCTTGCTTTTTTACCCGTAAGAGACCTAAGATAATATAATCTAGATTGTCTTACTTTTCCATTTCTTACTACTTTCAATGAGTCAAGGAAGGGAGAAGAGATTGGAATAGTTCTTTCAACTCCTACTCCTGATGAAATCCTTCTAACAGTAAATGATTTACCTGGAAAGACTTTTTTTCCATTTATATGTGAACCTTTGATGATATTTCCTTGAAAAGATTGAATTCTTTCTCTTTCTCCTTCTCTTATTAATAAATTGACAATTACCGTATCTCCACTTGAAAAAGAATCAATTTTCACGTTGCTATTTCTTTTTCCTAAATAATCTATTATTTCTTCTTCTACAGGAGCTTCTTCTTTAGCTTCTGATGCTTTGGGTTCTTCTACAGGAGCTTCTTCTTTAGCTTCTGATGCTTTGGGTTCTTCTACAGGAGCTTCTTCTTTAGCTTCTGATGCTTTGGGTTCTTCT
>Ga0310123_10004325_pt1 | contig 10768 bp, 9 predicted proteins | sample CB6_AW_1057_MG_FD_203505 | JGI IMG/M metagenome (GOLD analysis project Ga0310123, IMG submission 203505) | Marine microbial communities from Western Arctic Ocean, Canada - CB6_AW_1057 | ecosystem: Environmental > Aquatic > Marine > Oceanic | place: Canada: Western Arctic Ocean | collected...
AAGGCATTCGCTGATGAATACGGACTGCCTTCCCCTGTGGAAATGCAAGGAGTGGAATTGGTCGATTGTCTAGAATCACTGCGTGCCGCCGGGACCATTGATGGCTACGTCACTTCTCTCCACCTATACGATGAAAGCGGGGCCGGCGGCAGACGCCACAGACTGTTCACTGATCCAAATGAAGTAGACGACATGCGATTTCTGCCCTCTCCGCTGCATGGATTGACTCTACTCATCACCAGAGTTGGATTCCCCCTCGCACTGGCAGAGAAACTTGGTGACAAGGAGGCACACACTGCATGGCAATGTGAGAGGATATTGCTGTTCAGCCAAGAACCTGGGCATCGGGACCGAATCGGCATGGTGGTAAGGCATCGACAGGTCGCATCACTTCTGCGACGAGCCGACGAGGAGAGGGATTTACTCAGGGCACAAGCCCTGCTCGACGAGGAAGGCGAGGTGAGAGACTACGAAACCAAGGTGGAAATCATCATTGAAGCCGTTTCACGCCGCGGAGACCGGACCCTGCTTCATGAAAGATTGATGCCAATTTCTGAGGCACTTCCAGTCACTAGAGTGATGGCAGGAGAATGGCGAACGATGGTGAGAGAGATTCTGGCTCCACACGAAGCCCATCCTCGACATGGAGAGGCTTGCCCACCGTTCATGGACCTGTGACGGTGAATTCCCTAAGGTGTGATAGTCGGCCCTTGGGGCCGGTTTTGAAGCGCAACATATACAGCGGCAAGGATGCGCAAAGCGTTGCGAGGCTGGATGGAACACGACGAGGAGAAACTGCTAGGACTCTACACGAGCCGCCTAGACGAACTGCGCGAGTTGGCTTCTGCCAACGACCTTTCTCGCAGTGGAAACGTCGAACAATTGCGGGCTAGGCTCATCGCTCATCTAATTCTTGCAGACACTGGCCTCGATTCAGATTCAATCATTGAGATGAGCAACAGGGACCTCTCCGAGGTGTTGGGTATTTTCGGTGTGAAGCGCTCAGGTTCAATCAAGGAAAAACGTCAGCGTCTTTACCTGCATCTCAATCACGACCCAAAGAAACTCAATCCTGAAGCGGCTGCAGACATGACCAGGGAGAATTTGCATGAATTATGCAAGTCCTTGGGTCTGCGGCTCTCGGGCAACAAACAGCAACTATTCGCCCGCGTAGTCGGTGTGGTCGCCTCACAGGAAGGGTCGTGGGGGAAGGTGAAGAAGAGTCTGCGTCGGCCCCGTGTTGATGTCACCCCTGCACAACCCGCCGCTGCACCTGCAATGCCCGATAATGAGGCTGCTGAGTTAGCCGCTATTATGCGGGAAAACATTGACTCCATCGATGTTGAGGCAATTGCCGACGTTCTCATCGACGATGATGAGCCGGAGGCAGTTGCTGAAGCGACTGTCAGCACGGCAGTCGAAGTCACCATCGATGAAGGAGCGGGGGCAGCGATGATGGAGTTGGAAGCCAGAACCGCGGAACTACAGAGTCACATCCGAGAATTCCTCATCATCGGGAAGGTGCACGACTCTTCGGACATCAGCGCGTTCGTCGACGACCTCGGTGACCGAGGGTTCCACGTCAACCATGCGGTTGTCCGCGACAATATACTCGACGAAATCCAGCGAATGATTGAGCTGCGAGATGCCGAAAATGAAGCCAGTAGTGTCGCTCCGGGTTCTTGGAGAGAACGCAAGGCATTGCGCCGACTTGAGGAGGTGCGACCCACACTGTTGGACTCACTTGAGAGCATACTCGATGATGCAGAGGGAGACATAGCCCTCGCGCGCGTAAGATTTGAGGCAGCGGCTGGTGAAGCAAATCTGGACCTTGATTTACCAGCAATCAGTGGCAGAGTGCACGGTCTATTCGACTTGCAGGTCTCGCTACGGGCTGCCGAAGTAGATGAAGACCCCGTCACCGCTCGCCGCAGGCGAGCGATGGATGTGATTTACCGAGGTTCTCAAGATACTACACCTGAGGCAATGCGCACCCTGCAACGCTTTGAGGAACAAATTGAGTCATTTGAGAGAGTAGTGGAGACCATCGTGCGCAGAGCAGAGGGCAAATTCGGCCCGGTCGAGCACGCACTTCTCATCAGATTCCTTGAGAGAAGAGGCTGGGATGCTTCTCACCCAGAGGTTCGCCCAAGAGCAATTGCGGCGGCAGGAGTTCTCGCATCCGCAATGGGTTACATCCATCCAGATGACGTGCCAGGACTACCTACTGCACTCTCACTCGACCCCGACAAAGTCGCTGATGTGGTCGATTCATTGCGGGGATTGCTCGTCGATATGGGTAAAGCTGCCCCAACCGAAGCCAGTGTTGCCCACGGTGTGCCTGCCGAAGCAGCAGGAGTAGCAGAGGAAGTTGCGACGGTCAGCAGGGTACGCGACAAACTTGACAACGCGGATGCACTGTTGTTGCGTCTATCCAAGGGATTCAGTGCAGAAGACGTCGAGTGAGCCTCATCGCGCCGCCGAATAGAAAGACTGGACCACCTTGGTCACTTGCTCGATTCCACGCACGCCGCGCTTTGCTAGATCAACAAGAATCTGTTCTCGGTGCTGAATGTGTGCCTCAAAGTCCGCCGGCTTGATGCCCGCAGCAGCACACAGTGTCTCTCGGAACTTGCTCGGCACACCAGTCTCCACAATGGTATCGCGAGTTGGGTCGTACTTCCAGATTGGATTCAACCTCGGTTTGTCACCCTCCATTCCGGCAATCTCAGCCACTTCAGTTACCCTTCGCACAGTCTGACCGCCAACGTAGATGCGAGTTTGCATGATGATTAGGTCAAGCCCAGTCAACATGATTGGTGGCACGTTCATTGGAGCCGATGTCAATCGAGTAACGGTCTCGGCTGCGGTGTTTGAGTGCAAACTACCGCAAGAACCGTCGTGACCAGTATTCATCGCTGTCAGCAGAGTTGTAGCCTCCGGACCGCGAACCTCACCGACGATGATGCGGTCAGGCCTCATTCGCAAACTGCTCTTCAAGCATTCATCCATCCCTACAGATGGCGTGCCGTCAGGTCGCTCCTGGCGAGTTTCCATACGCAGCCAGTGGTCGTGGTAAACCTGCAACTCAGCCGTATCCTCGACAGTTACCAAGCGCTTGTGCCATGGAATGAACATCCCCAGACAGTTCAGCGTAGTCGTCTTTCCAGAGCCAGTGCCACCTGCGATGACGAAATTGGCTGGACGCGCATCCAACCCCTCAATCCAGACCCACATCATTGCGGCGAGGCGGCTGTTCACCGTCCCCCAGTTGATCAGGTCAATCATGGTGATTGGGTCTTCTCTGAACTTCCTGATGGTCAAAGTAGGTCCATCTGGCGAGATAGGAGGTAGAGTTCCGTTCACACGCGAGCCGTCGGGCAATCTTCCATCGAATATCGGCACCAGTCCCGGTCCATCACCCACAGAGATGTTTGTCAACGCTGCAATGTTCTTTGAAATTAGAATGCCCTCGTCATCGTCAATCCAGATATTGGTTCGGCAGATGCCGTGCTCACGGTGAGCCACCTTGACACACTGTGCACCGCCATTGTACATCACCTCCTCAAGCGAGTCGTCCTCGAGTAGGACCGCAAGGGCCCCGTACTGATTATCTTCTACGGTTCCATCGTAGTGATACATTGGACTTGGATGCCCTGCCTCAAGAAATATTGTCACTCGTCCGTATTGCGCTAGCACTTGTTCCGACATTTTTCATTCACCCCAAATTTGCGAGAACTCCTGCGAAGATCTCGATATAGACCAATGAGGACAGAGCCCCCCAGAAGGGAGCCCACCACAGGGCCTGTTTCGTTCGGCCGAGCATACGGCCGCTCACTCCCACGCAAACTGCGGAAGCGAGGATATGGAAGGTAATCATCCAACTATGGATGTTCCCGAAATAGGCGCCACCGGCGCCGGTTGCGAATGCGCCGAACATGAACCCCATGATGACGGGGAGCAGCAAGCACATGAGCATGATGAGGAGGAAGGATTGACCTCCCATCTCCTTCTCGCGCTTATTGACCAACTTGTTGAGTCGGTCATATTCGATTGACATGCTATTGGTCACCTCCTGTAGAGGTGCATTCTGCTCGATGGCAGAAGAAAGTAGATTCATCACTCGCTGAATCATTACACTGCGAGTTAGTAACGCGTATTCTGCCAACGCGGCATCAAAGGTGGTTGCCTTTGCCCTCTTCATGGCCTGAGTCATCAAAGAGCCTGTCTCGTCCCTACGCGTGGAAGCGACTTCGTGCAACGCCTGTTCGATACCGAGCCCGGCTCCGACTGAGTTTGACATTGCCTCAAGAATTTCGGGCAAAGCCTCCTCTAAACGACGACGGCGGCGGTGCTCGATGATGCCGGGAATCGCACCGCAGGTACAAGCGATTGCGATAGGAATCAACAGCACGAGCACAAAACTGAGTGAGATGTCTTCGTAGAAGTCCCACAGAATCAAATTCACACCCCCGGGTCTTTGGTATGTGCTCGCAGACCTACGAATACCATCGCCGCGACACTTGCGAGTAGAGAGGGGCCGAAGCAGGATGCCGCGGCGGTAACCGTGCTCATGTCCATGAACGGGTTGTCAGCAGACATCATCAGTGGAATTATCGCAATGGTGCCGAAGATAATGGGAGCAAGCATACCGAAAGTGAGCATCATAGTAGGAAGGCCACTGAGTACCTCAATGTACTCCTTCATCTTCTCATTACGCTCCTCCTCCTCGCGCTCGGCCTGCTGCTCTAGAGAGCGCAGCAAATCGGTATCGTTAGCAACATTATTTCGCAGAGTATTGATGAAACGGCGATATGATGTGCTCTTTGAGCGTGTATGAATCTTGGCCAGTTCATCTTCAAGCCGTGAACCACGCCCAAGATTGTTGAGGATAGTTGCAAAATCAGCGGATATTACGCCATATCCACCACGGCCAATGATGTGCATAGCGGTCTCAAGTCCAATACCTGAACCGACTAGAACCTGTAGCGCTCTCATCGAATACAGCAGGTCGCGCTCCTCCTGCTGTGTTGAACTCAATCAATCCACATCCTCAAGCAATTCAAAAATGAAAGCGCCGTCATCACCTTCGTAGTGCAGTCGGCCGAATGCCACCTTGACCTCCACCTCAGTGAAAGGGTCCAAAAGGTAGGCTTGTCCAGAACTGAAAATCTCCAAAACCTCGCGATATGACGTCAGATTCAGGTGGCCAGTCAATGTGTAAACTGCACTCTCTGAACCCTCATCAACAAGGTCGTCTCCTTCTCCTCCTCGCTTCACTTCCCTAGTGAGTCGCCGTCTGATATCTATGGTGATACTACAGTCACTAAACTGCAGCCAATCACCATGAGCTCCCCGAAAGAAAACTGTTCCTGCCTGTGCCACGCGATGCCTCCCACTACGGGATGTAGCCCGAAGCGACTTCAAGGTAGCGGGTATGGTGGGTCACTAAGATACTCAGTTGGAGAGTGGTTTGAACCACCCGAATCGGGCTTCGATAATCTCACAATCGACATCACGCAACTTATCGATAGCGTTCTCGATTGCTGCTTCATCATTGATACCCCGCTGTGCGCATCCCTGAACTATGCTGTTGTAGTCGAGACCATCCTCACCTGCCTTCTCCTTAATCAGCGATAGAACCGTCTCCGGTATGTCTGCTGCACCTTCCTCACTATCTCCACTGGCTTCTGCCTGTGGAGCAGCAGCAACTTCAGGTGTGGAATCTGCCTCATCCTCGTCGAATGATACGAAGCGGCCTTCCGCTGCACTGAGAGCCTGTAGCACACCTACTTTGTAGGACTCAGGGTCCCAATCGGGATAGTGTCCCAAGGCGAGAAGCAGACCATCATGCAAATCCTCAGGAACACCGGCTTCACGCAGTGAATCCGGGCTTGCATCAGCGCATTCCTTCGCCTTGCTCCAAGCGTCGATACGGCGCATGGTATGGTCAGCAGCATCGATTAGCCACGCAGCGTAGGCCGCACGGTCGATGATTGCGTGGTCCTCCAGCCTCATTCGTACGAAAAAGCCACCATCCTCGGTCTGGTAATGATTGCTTTTGCCTACGCAAGTCATCAAAAAACGGTCGCCGGACTCAAATCGTGCCAGTAACTCCTCCATCTCTGAATGTAACTCTGGCTGGAATGAGCCAACACTCCACATATGGCGACCTGTCGGGTCACGCACCGAGCCTTGGTACATCGGTCCTCGTTCGGTGTCGCGGCGCTCAAGCCCCTCGATTACACCGGCAACCAACATCCGATTCACCTTAGCACCAAGTTTAGTGATGATGAAAACTGGGTCAAACTCGCCTTCGCCACCATCTGGCAGGCTCGACTCGTAATACTCACGAGCGAAAAGACGAATCGCGGATTGGCGCGAATGGCGTATGCGCTCGGTCATGCGAACACCTCCCAACGCTGGCGAAGTTCCTCGACTGCGGCGTCGGTATCTATCTCCAGCACATCGATTGAGTCGGCCATCATCATCGCCCCTTGCTCATCGATGACCGTACGTCCGCGAACGCGGACCTTTTGGCCGAGGAGTTTGGAACGCAAAGCCAGTAGAAAATCTTCGCCGCCACCTGCATCCCATTGCTTCTCTACCTCAGCGAGAGAAGTGGACAGGAAAGCTTCGGTCGGATCCCGACCAACGATGAGCGAAGCGTTGCAGATGCCATCGTCCATCACCATCCTCAATCGCAGGTCATTCTCGCCGGTCTGAGGCCCATGTTCGCTGCAGGAACCATCGAAGAGAACCCGGCGGCATGGGGACTCAGTACAGCGTTTGATAAGACCGCTTCCGACCTGAACTGAGACGATGTTGGCGCTGGTCGTGACACCACGTCTTGAATTGCCTTTGATGAGCTCAGTGAAGGGCACTTCAACTGTGTGAGATTCTGCATCTATGGCCTCCCACGGAATCTCGTCGAGAACGGTGATCTGCTCCGCATTGTCGATGGTAATGTCGGGTGAACCCTGCCATGCGCGCACGCGGAAGTTCTCCAACCGTACCGCAACAGGCTTGTCTGAGATATCAATCTCAACCTCATCCCATGCTGTCATTCGACAACGGCCGGACGGGTCGATTACCTCGCCACCCCAAACCGTCTTCTCTTCACCGTCCTGCGTCGTGAATGTGCGTGAATCCCAAGAAACGATTTGCACAACAGCAGAAACATCTCTCGCGCCGTCTCTCAAATCTGCGATATTGACGACGCTTGAGCTCTCAAGGTCTTGCAAGGAAGCGAATCCCTTGTCGTGGTAGACCTCGACCTTGGTTTGTTCTCCTATGTTCAACTCGGGGGTGTCGCGGAAGCGACGAATTGCTGCACCCTCGATTCGAAGCAAGGTACCTATTGGATGGTCAAATTCACCCCAGGAAACGAATCCGATGGTGCCTGTATTGTCTGCAAGCCTCCCCTTGATCATGTCGATGGTGCCACTACCGTCCTTGCGTTGCACTGACTGGGCACGGCTGGCAATTACTCGACCAGTAATGGTCACGAAGCCATCCATCTCCAATGCGCGCCCAATGTCCACCGCCTCGTTTGGCGCAATGTTCACTGTTCTGCCTCCCTCTCTGAGAATTGCAATGCGACTGGATTGATTGACATTGATTGAGAACTTGCCCTGCCACTCATTGACAGATACGCCTTCAAGGCGAACAACTGAACCCGGAACAAGAGATTCGGCATGGCCACCCCAGTCCTTGAAATCCCAACGGACACGCTCGCCACCTTCGACCCACGGATTGTCTTCTATCCACCCAAAGGCGATTTGCCGTTCTTCCCCGCGTACCATCTGTATGCGTGGAGTGTATGTTACCACCTCGACCTCAATGGTGACATTACTGTCGTCGGAAGACAATTCTTTGAATAATTCCGCCTTCTTACTCGCTCGCCTTGAAGGAAGTGAGGCTGAGCCTCCGGTCTGCTCTAGACCGGCTTCGGCCTGGAACTTCTTCACCACGGAACGCAAAGCGTCCCGAGGAGGAATGAGAAACTCATCTCGGTATCTACGGAATTCCTCCGCCACTCTTTCATCATCAACATCTGGGACTGCCTCCTTAACGGCGGCGATTTCCACTGAATATTCATCTGCATCTGTCATATTGTCCACTCCTGCGAAGGCGATTACTGCCGCTGATACGCACGATGGACGCATGCTCTATCCGCGTGAGAGCGGTTGGAACATCCGTCAGCAATGGTATTTCGTGCGGGTTGGTATAGTCGCGGCACCACATCACCTCCGGGAAAGTTGTGTTCACAGCGACGGTTCTTGAACACTACGAGGACTGACCGTCCAATTCCTTCGCACACGTGGGGGTGAGATGAGAATGCCCGTATGACTTGGGAGATAGGGATTGTCGAATGGCTGGGAGGTTGGCAGGGAATGAAAAATCACCAAGTTTCACTTCATATCACACCGAACTCTCATAGCCTCGTAGGAGCGCAAAGCGCTCAATGTCTGATGGGCCAGAGGAAGGCGAGGTCGCAAAGGACCACTGGTGGGCTCGGTTTGACAAGGCCCTCGGCAACGAGGACGCAAACCTCGTGCTCTCACTAATTGCAATCTTCATCGTGTTCTTTGCCTACGAGACCGACTTGCTTGCCACCAATCCATTCGGATGGTGGCTGCTCGCGATTCTCGACCTATTTCTTGTGACTTGGTTCATCGCCGAACACGCTCGCAGCATCTCGCTGGCTGATGACAGGTCGGCTTGGTGGCGAGCCCACTGGTGGGAGATGATTGGATTGGCACCTTTGATGCTCGGTGCTGTCACTCCGCTGAGTTCCATCGCTGTACTCCGCGTCATTCGCCTCTCAAGAGTCTTCACCGCCGCGATGCGGCTGCTCGGACTGCATCAGACTCACGTGCGCAGCCCCTTCCATCGTCGGGTCCAGCACCTATTCTTCGTCATTTTCTGCCTAATCACCACAGGTGGAGTGATGACCTACTTCTTTGAGAAGCGCGGCTACGAGAAATGCATTGCTGACCCACTCTGCGACTCCAGTGATTACATCACTTCACTCTCAGATGCGATGTGGTGGGCTGTAACAACAACAACCACGGTGGGATATGGTGATTTCATACCGCAATCCACAGGTGGGAGGACGGTGGCGATAATGCTGATGTTTGTAGGAATAGGAATCTTCGGTGTGTTGGCGGGCAGCCTTTCCCAAGTATTCTTGACTTACCGCGACAAAACGGCCACAACCGAAATCTCTGACCCGAAGAAAGGAGGAGAACTAGTATCTAGTCTAGAGAAACTGGCTGAAATGCGCAGGGATAGATTGCTCAGTAGTGCAGAGTTTGAGGAAGCGAAAAGCCAACTGTTAGACCGAAACTCCACTCTCGATGATCACGCGCTTGAATACACACCGAAGGGCAGTTCATGGCAAACCAAAGGCGGCAATGTAGAGAAATTGTCAGCGGCTGAACTCGAGGAAAGGCTAGCAGAAGCGCGGTCTGCTCTACGCAACAATGGTGAGGACAACAGGGGGGTGTGAATCCTCATAGCCTTGCGCGTACAGCCGTGGGTATGGCTGACGCTCCGCGCCTACGAGGAGGACGAGTGGACTCGCTCGGCGATTTCACTCGATTCGGGGTGCTGACAGTCAGCGATAGAGCCAGCCGAGGTGAATACGAGGACCATTCTGGGCCTGCAATAATCGGTTTTCTGCATGAAGCGATTGCTTCTCCTTGGGAAACAATTTACCAGATTGTACCAGATATCGCAGGAGAAATTGAAGGTGCACTGATTGAGATGGTTGACGAGCAGCTTTGTTCAGTCATCATCACCACTGGTGGAACCGGCCCAGACCCAAGAGACATCACCCCTGAGGCCACAGAATCTGTCTGTACACGAATGATGCCGGGTTTTGGTGAGCAGATGAGGGCCATTTCATTGCGACACGTCCCTACGGCCACACTGTCAAGGCAAACCGCTGGAATTCGAGGGCGCTGCCTGATTCTCAATCTGCCTGGCTCGCCTAAGGCAATCCGCGAGACCATCGACGAAGTCTGGCCAGCAGTCCCATACTGTATCGACCTGATTAGAGGCCCTTACATTGAGACAACCGAAGGGCAGTGGGCCGCTTGGCGACCCCCTCACGCTCGCCGCTGAGCCTACGATTGCAAGTTTTCGGGCATCGTGGAGTTCAAAGAGGGGGTGTCGGTCGGCGGACCGATGGCGAAAACCAAACCGGGATTTTCCCCCACCGAAAATACGCGTGCGATGGATGAGATGAGAGACATCGAAGTCGAGTTGAATTTTACTCCAAACGCGCTCGCAAGCATTCTGTTCAAGCAGGGAGATACTGTTGTTCTCGCGTGTTGTACGCGCGCACGGTCCCTACCTCGGTGGTTCCCTCGCGATGCGACCAAGGGTTGGGTGAACGCGGAATACTGTCTGCTACCGGGCTCAACCGACAGCCGATTCCAACGCGAACGCAGGGGCGCAAAGGGGCGCACCTACGAAATTGAGAGGCTGATTGCCCGCAGTTTGCGCGCCGGCATTGACCTTGAGGAGCTCGGGCCACACAGCCTGACCGTTGATTGTGATATTCTCAACGCTGACGGAGGAACCCGTTGCGCATCTGTCACCGCCGCCAGCATCGCGCTGCGACTCGGCGTGCGCCGACTGATTGCCGATGGTCTCTGCCTTCCAGCCGAGGACCGCCCGACACAGGAGCAGCAGAGGAACCGTGACTGGAAGCCGCGAGAACTCTCTGATGAGGAAAAAGCAGCACACGAGGCTGCAG
>Ga0310123_10004326_pt1 | contig 10765 bp, 8 predicted proteins | sample CB6_AW_1057_MG_FD_203505 | JGI IMG/M metagenome (GOLD analysis project Ga0310123, IMG submission 203505) | Marine microbial communities from Western Arctic Ocean, Canada - CB6_AW_1057 | ecosystem: Environmental > Aquatic > Marine > Oceanic | place: Canada: Western Arctic Ocean | collected...
CTGTCGACGGACTGCTGCGGATCGCAGTCGATCCTGCCGCCGACGTCGAGTCGCGCCGCAGTGCGTTGAGATCACTGGTTGCTGAGCGTGTGCCTGAAACTTTTCCGCTGCTCAAACAGCTGCTCAACGATGTGGCAATGGTGCGCTGGTCCACCGAATTTTGCACCAGGGCGTCGACATCCCCAACACGTTGGTGAGATTGATGTCCCGACGACCGCCACTCGATTTGAACCATCCGCATTACCGTCGAGGCAACGCAGGAAGCGGGTCGACAATAACCTACGCGTTCCGTGCTCGTCGAAACCATAAGACCCAAAGCAGCCCCAGACTGGATAAAATCCAGGCCGCAGGCTCCGGAACTGCCGCCGTGGAACTGGCCATAGCGTTCCAGTTGAACAGCACCAGGTTCAACTCATTGACGCCAACGGCTACCGCGTCGTCCGGTCGCTGGTAATTCCATTCGGCTGGAAGCGTGGCACCCAACTGGTTCCAACTGAACAACACGAGATTCAAGTCCGCTGAATCCACTATTTTGCTAGAGTTGAAATCGCCGTCCGGGAGGATAGGCCCGACGTCGCCACACGTGACACTGCCGAAGCAGAGGTAGTAGTCGCCGTTGGCTGCGTCGATCCCGGTAAACATCCCGCCAGGCACGCTCATCGAGCTAAAATCGCCGCTGATTCCGCCGTCGGCCGCGTCCAATACGAGAAACTCCAGGTCACCGCTGAGCGTAAAACCATTGATCAGTGAGACGTCGACGGTCCCGTCGAGAGACGCCGTGCCGGTTACGACCAGCTGATCATGCTCATCGCCTGGCACGGTACCGCCGATCTCCAAGGCCAAGGTGGCCAAACCCCCTTGGGTGTAGTTGCCATCAATTGTCAGGACCCCAGGACTGTTGCCCGGCGCCACGGTTCCGCCACTGTTATTCAGATCTCCGCCCACGGTACCTGACCCAATACAGCTACCGGATTGACAATCGATCGTGCCACCGCCGGCCGAGACGCGGTTGTTAAACTCCATCGTGCCGTCGCCGGTCTTGGTCAAGGTACGACCCTGCAGGTTCAGTGCGTTGTCAAAGACCAGCGTCGTCCCAGAAGCTGTGAAGAGGTCGGTGTCGCTGGCCAAATTCACCACGGCCTGGAATTGGTGGCTGCCTTGAACGACCGAGATGTTGGCGTTGCCGCTGTCCGCCTCCAGGTTGACGTTTCCGGCTCCACCGATGACATAGCGGTTGGCATTGTCAAATTGGATCCCCTTGACGGTCACATCTGTATCGGTGAACACCGTCCGTGGCGCGGAGATCGCCGATGCGAACACAGCGGTTTGGGTATTGAGGTTGGGAACCCTCGTTTCAGAGGGAAAGGGTTCATCACTCGACCAGTTATCCACGGCGTTCCAAGTACTTGCTGTCGCGTTCTGCCACGTGCACTCGGTGCATGGTTCAGGCGGAGCTGGGCGGTCCTCCGGGGAGATGTTGTGGGCGATCAGCCCGGCGATCCCAGAAGCCCCGCTGAAGTTGATTAATGCGTCGGTGTCTTCGGCAATCCAGCTGATGTATAACACTCGGGCGAATTCGGTACCACCGTTCTCAGGAAGATCCGTGAAGGTGTCAAAAGTATGCGACTCAAAACCAGGTACTATGGTAACGACACCAGCGTTCGGTGAATTGACCGCGTACCCGAAGATCTGCGCAAGATAAAGTTCGTTCGGCACCAAATCGAACAAGAACACGCTGAAGTCGTCAGCTGAATTACTCGTGGCGCTGAAGTTCGAGCCGTTGAGCAATGTGTTCACGTCCGCATCGCCGCCGAGCATCGCGGCCATCCCCCCCTCAAAACCGCCTGGTAGTGCGTTGCCGAAGGGAGTCACGGGCACAAATGTCACCGTGCCATCTTTGATATCGATATCCTTAGGCTCGTCTGTTCCAGACCCTCCAAAGAAATCCTCGGCCGCAATAAGGCCCGACGGTCCGCCGAGGATATCCAGCGACGAGCTAATCGTCGTAAGGTTGAATTGGATGTCCGCCGCCGCCGTAGCACTCAGCAAACAGAGGATGACAACAGTCAGGCATGCAAATCTCATTGGTTTTCCCCCCGCATCGCGGAGACTGGACGAATCGCGATTCCATCCCCTCCTTTTTGGGACACCACGGCCACCCTACGTCTTATACACCAATTTATGACTCTCGCAACCCCTCGTGAAAAAAAGAATCCAATGTCTTGTCTGCGTATGCAACTGAAAAACTTACTCGCGCCCGGCGTCGTGCAGCCTAGTTCGATTCCGTTGGCGGCCCAGTAGTACGCGTATCGAACGACGATTCGCAGCCTGGCCGGACGCGGCAGGCGACACGCCAGTTAATCTCACCATCAGAAACGTGACACGGTACACGCGGAAGGATTTTTGTTAGAATAGCGAACGTCCCGAGCCTGGTTGGATATCAGGCGAGCCTCGCAAATGGGAAATGTCGGCAAATGAAATTGGGCCTCAATCTCGAATTTGCGCGATCCGCGGAATTGGGCGTGGCCGACGCCATCAAGTCGGCCGCGGATGCCGGTTACCGCCGCGTCGAAGCGTATATCTACACCCCGGTTCAGCAACCCATTAACAGTCATCTGGAAGTCGTTACACGCACACCTTATCACCATATTCACTCGAGCAACAGCAACGCCGGGGAGCTTCGCGCCCTCCTCGAAAGCGTCGACTGTTCGCTCAGTGCGGTGGACGCACACTGCTCGTTGCTGTTGCCACAGGTCGGGGTGCCGTTCTTAAAGGGGGCGATCGATTTTGCCGCCGAAGTCCAGTGCCCATTTGTCGTATCGGATGAAGGACCACTCGCCGTCGAGTGGATGGATCTCGATCGATCGTTCGACGTGATGTGTTTTGCCTTGGAACCGGTGATCGCCCATGCAGCCGAGCGAAGCGTCCATTATGCGATGGAGCTGCACAACGCGCTGACGGCCCGGCCTGAGTATCTGATGAAGCTGCTCGCTCGCTTTGGACCCGCCGAACTTGGCGTGAATTTCGATACGGGCAATTCGTTTCTGGCCGGAAACGATCCGGTCGACTATCTGCGGCAAGTGGCAGGTCGCGTCGTACACGTGCACGTCAAGGACATCCCCGCATCGCAACTGCACGAACGCGGCAAGGTGACCGGGACGCGGGTGGGAGTCGCGGCCGGGGATGGCGAAGTGGATCTGAGTGGCATCGTCGAGGTGCTGCGGGAGGTGGAATATCGTGGCGTTCTATCGGTCGAATGCGACACGTTGGACCAAGCCAAAAGGAGTTTGCTCTACCTGCAGACGTTGATTGACGATTCTGCCTCAGCAGAATATCCGTCCGGAGATTAACTCGCTTGCACGGCGGGGGTGGCGCCTGGCCAATCCGCGACGTTGAGACCAGCGGCAGGCGCAAGGCACCAATGTCGAACGGGAGTGCGAGCGGATACGTTCCCCGCTCGGGCAGTGTGTCTCAGCCGGGCCGCCCCTCGCCGCAGTTTTACCGCGGGCTCATTGCGCGCGTCGGTGGCATCGCTTTAACTTCCGTCCAATCCGGCCGGCCGCTCGCGGTAGGGTTCGTTTCGCTCGTAGAAAGGAATGCGTGAGGACAACTCGTCGGCAAGCTTCGACTTGCCGGCTGACCGCGCCAGCGACAAAGCGCGGCGGGCGGTCGCCACCGCTTCGTCAAAAAGACCGCACTCGGCCTGCGCGGCGGCCAGCAGGTCCAGGAAAAGTGGGTTCCGGCTGCCCGCTTGCTCGACAAGTCGCGTGGCAATCCTCAGCGCCTCCTGGCCGTTGCGAATCGCTTCCTCCGGATGGGTCGCCAAGAGCCAGCCCATGTTGTTGAGGCTCGCCACATGGTCGGGCTGTTGTTCCAGGGCCAACCGATAGTGCTTCACTGCCGTCGCCGCATGTCCTCGTCGCCATTGAAGTTCGGCCAGTTCGTACAGCGCGGCGTGGTGATCAGGTTGCAACAGAACCGTCTGCGCAAAATGCTGCTGGGCCGCCCGTAGGTCTTCGAGCTGCAGATAGATCTGGGCCAGTGCGTAATGTTCGAGTGCTTTGTCGGGCGCGATATCCAGTGCCTGCTCAATGTGTGTCGCGGCTTCGTGCAATTTTCCCTTTTCGAAGTACCATTTGCCCAAGTAGTGGTGAGCCTGTCCGAAGTCAGGTTTCAGGCTTAGCGCTTCTTCCAGGTGGTAAATGGCGGCGTCCACGTTGTTGTGTTTTTTCTGCTGGAGGGCATAGAAAAAATGGATCGTCGATTCCGCCGTGTCCGCCGTGTTTGCGACAAGCTCGTGGTCGATAGTGATGCCGGCCAGCGGCGCTGACTGCAGCCACCGCTGGGCGCGTGTGCCACGCGAATGATCGACGTCGGCCAATACGTCGTCGATCGACAACGGGCCTTTATAAATTACCGATAATTGTCCTTTCGTGTCGAACAGAAAACTCGAGGGCAAGGGCAGTGGACGATGCAAACCGACCACCGCATCGTGGTATCCCTGCAGGGCGGTTAGTATCTGCTCGGTCACACTGGCGTTCAGAAAGGGAAATTCGAGCCTCACGAGCGTCGCCTCGGCGGCCGCCGGATCCGAATCGTCGTCTCCAACACCATCGACCGCCAGGGCGACAACGTCGATTCCGGCCGCGCGGAACTCTTCCGCACGATCTCGGAATTCGACGAGTTCTGTCAGACACGGCCGGCACCAACTTGCCCAAAGGTGTACGAGTACTGGCTTGCCATCGCTTGTCGAGACGATCTTGCCATTGTTACCGCGGAATTCCCACTCAGGCGCTGGAAACAAAGTAATCACGGGTACCCGCGCGACCCGGCTGGCAGGCGGGACCTTTGGCACCGACGGCTTCATGTTGACCGTACCGCTTCGCGTTGTAACACCTTCTGGTCTGCCACTATCCTGGACCAGTCGATAGCGACCATTCACGGCTAGCCCTGTAAACTCTTCGACATTTCCGTCCGAGTCTGGCCAGCGGACCAGCACCTTGTCGATCTTCTCGGCAGCGCCCAGGCCAAAGTGCACCCATTTGCTCGACTGAGCGATGAAACCCTCGCCCGCCCGCAGAGTGCGGAGGAGCGGGGAGCGAGCAGCGAGTAGCGAGGGTTCTGTTTCCGAGCCTTCGCTCGCTGATCCTCGATCTCTGCTCCTCGCTACCACCGTGACCCGTGCCCCAATGGCATCTCGGCTGGTCGTCGTGCCGTTGCCGACCAGCTTCAGGGCGACCCAGTTGTTTTTCATGGGCGTATCGTTGCGTAACAAGCGGAGTCGCGGGGCGTTTCGGTTGGAGATCCACAAATCCAGATCGCCGTCATGGTCCCAGTCGACCACTCCGACACCGCGTCCGTCATCGGGCAAGTCCAGTCCGCTACCGGCTGAGATATTCGCAAAGCGTCTGAGCGACTCAGGCGCGGCGCCCATGTTTAGAAAGCAGCAGTTCCGCTCGCGGCCACTAAACGACCGGCCCTGGCGCATCATAACGGACAGAATGTGACTTGTTCGCCTGACACTCTGGCTAATCGCCTCATCTTCCGAATCGATGGTGCGGGACACGACCTGTCGCCAGAAGAAACTTCACAAATCGCCGGTGTCGTCGGTTGTGATGTAGCCGTTGGCGACAACCAGGTCCTCCCAGCCATCGTTGTTCAGGTCCACAAAGTTCGAGCTCCACGCCCAGCGTCCCATCGTCACACCCGCGGCAGTGCTCTCGTCGCTAAATGCCGGGGACATTCCGGTGCCGGGCAAATCAGCGGGTTTGCCGAGATTTCTCAGCAGCGTATTGCCGCGGGCGAATCGTCGAAAGCGACGTCGTACGTCCGCGGACACCTCTGATTTAAACTTGGACTGTGTCGCAATCCGGTTGCCAGCGGCCGAAAACATATTGGCGATATAGACGTCCATCCAGCCGTCACGGTCGTAGTCGCCCCAAGAGACCGACATGCCCGACGCGCTGTCCTCAGTGCCAGTCAACGCGGCCACGTCCACAAACGTCCGACTGCCCTGAGGTTCGTCCAGTGTCACGCCGTCTTGCCGCTCCTTGGTAAGGGAGGATGGAGCCGGATCGTTTCGATACAGATTGTTTCGTCCGTAATCGTTGGCCACGTAGAGGTCCGGATCACCATCGTTGTCAAAGTCTTCCCACGCCGCCGCGAAACTCCAGCGGCGATTGTTCACATCGAGCCCAACCTGCTGCGTTACATCGACAAAATCCCAGCCAGCGTCATTCGTTTTATTCCGGAACAAGCTATTTGCACCACCATTGCTGGCATCATGATAAACAAAGCGGCTCATTACGACGCCAATTGCGCCGGGCCCGGCTTCGGTTAGCGCCAGGCTGGGAGCGTAGGCGCAGACGTACAAATCTAGTTTGCCGTCCCGGTCGTAATCGACTGCGGACAGCGACGTGGTCGATTCGCTGGTCGGCAGCACCGTTTGAATTTCAAACCGCTTCCCTTTTTCGTTACGGGCCAACACAAGACTTCGAAGAATCGCCACTGCCAAGTCTTGGTCGCCATCGTTATCCAGGTCCACGAGCAGGGCACTGCGTGAATCTTCCAGCCAATTGACTCCCCACTCCGCGGCGACATCGCTGAGGGTTCCATCCGGATTCTGCAAAAACAAGCGGTTGGGCAACCCGGGCTCCTGGCAGAGATAGAGGTCGTCCAGACCATCGTCATTGATATCCCCCAGCGCAATTCCCGGCATGCCGAACCGGACCAGCAGGTTACGAGCGGGAATTCGCTCTAGCCAGTGATTGACACCGCGCAGCAATTGCTCTTGGTAGCAGGCGTTGTGGGCCAGGGCCGCTTCGGTGCAGTCGGCAAACAGAGGTCCAGACGCATGTCTGCTGAGCACGCGTTCGAACTGTTCAACTGCGATGTTGTGCATCCTTGGCGGCACGCCGTCGCCGCTGCTTCGCCAGTGCACCGACCATGTTGCGTTCTGTTCGAGCACACCGTCGCCCGTGACACCCGAAAGGGAGAGATATTGACGCGTCGTTAACCCGTCCACCGTCGGTTGGACGCGAATCACCTTAAACTTGAAGCGCGCATCACGGGCGCCCTTGAGCCGGGCAGCGGCCTGATGCATCGCCTCGGCCAGGCCCAAAGCACCGCGAAACTTGGCGGACTGCGTCTTACCGGAAGTGTCGACAAGCGATCGCTCGACGACAAATACGTCGTCCTCGAAGACTCGCCGTAGCCGGTCGGGCAGCAACGGCCCGCACCTGAAGTCACTCGTCACCAGCGGCTCCAGCTGTTGCACTTTGATGGGCTCGGCAGTGGTCAGCAACTTGCCTAATTTCTCGAGCTGCTTTTTCACTTGCTGGTGCAGCACCTCCGTCTGCCAGCCATCGGCGCTGGGATCATCGATCTGCTGCCAAGACACGCGGTTGGCAAGCGAGATCTGAGCATTCTGAACCAGTGGGAGTGTGGATGGTTCAACCTCACTGTGCGACAACTTGGCGAATCGTTGTTGCCGCGTGCCGTCGGTGGGCAGGTCGGGGGAGCTGAAGTTGGACCAGACCATCGCGCCAGCAACGGCCGCAAAGACCACCGCTCCGCCAACGCCCCACCACGTACTTCGACGCCACTGGCGTGGCGTGCTCACGTTTTCCTGGCGCCGACTTTCGCTTTTTCGCTTGCGCCGTGCCATGTGATGTAATCCAACCCAATATTTGAATGACAGGGATGAACCCGGGGGCCCTCCCTACATGACGACTATACGCTATTTACCCGATATTTCTCATTTGGGTTCAGCTTGGAACCGATCCAGTCTCGAAGTGTCGCGATTATAACACGCTGCTAGTGCCGCGTCACCTTCGCCCCAATCTTGACGAGCATCTCTGGTAGCGTTGTCAGCGACCAGTGCTTCACATAACGGGGCAAGGCCAGGCGCCGCGGGAAGTTGCCCAGGTTGTAAGCCAAAGCAAACAACTGCAACCGCGTCTGATTATCCTTGAAAGTGCGGTAGGAAAGCTTCGTCCATTTCACCGCGTTCTTCCCTTCTTTGATCCACTGCTCTGCCGTGCCACGTCCGTAGTAGAATTTAACGACGTTTTGCATCGCTTGTTCAAGTTGGTCACGATTAAACCAACACTCGGAAACAGTTCGTCTACGTGTCACTCAACCTTCGCAACCACACGGCGTGGCTGATGCCACGACTTCGCCTGGTACTGGAAGCTGTGATAAAACAGCACGCCCACCGACAACGTGACGCATCGCGGGGTCGACGGACAATCTCTCCGCGTCGTTGACGTCCTCGTAGCCTGCCAGTCGGCTGTAGATTGACTGTCGCAGCAGTGGCCACAGGCCGTGCTGCTTGTTGCTCCCCACGCGGCTGTCCTCGAGCGCGTCTGGGGCCATTTCAGTCAGCCCGAGCGTCTCATCGAGTTCACGATACGCCAACAACCCGGCGTCGGTTGTGACCTGGCTACCCAGGAACTTGAGCTTCAAGCGGCTGTCAAAACTGACTCGCAAATCGTCGTTTTTGGTATCACCCACTGGGTTCCCCTGTCACTTTGGCATGAAACGCGTCAAACTCCTTGTTTTCAATGGTGTAGCGCAAATTGCATGCCAAAGCGAACGGAGTCATCTGGGAAATACGGGATCAATACACTACGGCCGTAAATCCCCCCACGCACGTTTTGTGCCGTACAGTATTGGGAGTCCCCCCAAACCCCCCGAGTAAATATTTACCAAATCGAATCAATTAATATCCCAACCGTTAAAATCTATCTGCAGTCTGCCGAGAAAAATGTGGGTAAACCTAAGGGTGGGGCCTCCCAATCCGCGTATCACCGGCATCCGGCATCACCCCAACCGCGCCTCCACCTCATACCAATCTGTCTCCACCCCGAACGCCTGTCCATTGAGCTCTCTGCACGCCAGGCGCAGGAGCTGCACCGCGGCTTTCGCGCAATCTTCCGGCGGTCGGTTGGCGCCTTTCCGGATCGCATCCTTGCTCGACGGTAGCCACTTGCGCCCTTCCGGCGAGTCGATCTGCAATTGTGTCATTTCCGTATGCACGAACCCCGGTCCCATCGTAAAGACGAACACATCATGCCCCTCATGTTCCAATTCCTTCGCCAGTAGTTCCGTGAGGCGCGGCAACGCCCACTTGGAACAGCTGTACCCCGTGCCCCCGGGGATCTGGTTCCCGCCGGCCATATTGATCACGACCCCCCCATTCTGCCGGATCATGTGCGGCAACACCGCCCGCGCACAGAGCATGGATCCCCGGAGATTCACGGTGACGTCCTGCCACCAGATATCCGCATCCACCTCCCAGACCGGCCCGAGAGCGGAAAAGCTGCCTGCGTTATTGAAAAGGACGTCGATCCGCCCGAAGGCCTCGATTGTCTTGTTCACCATGGACTGGACCTGCGCCCTGTCCGTCACGTCCGTTGGGATCGCCAATGCCTCGGCTCCGATGAGCTTCACGGTTTCCTGGATCTCATTCCCGCGCCGGGCGGCGCACACCACGTGCATGCCCTGGCGTGCGAACTCCAGGGCAAGAGCCCTGCCCACGCCCCGTCCGGCTCCGGTTACGATCGCCACTTGGTCCTTGAGTTCCATGGAGAGAGCTCCTCAAGCCAGTTATGATCCGCGAAGTATAAGCTGACTTCAGTCAAGTGTCAGCCACTCGATGCCATCCTTGCTCGCCCGGAATCGTTTGGCTCGGATGTTTGAACCATCGCCTTCTTCGTAGTAGACGATCAAAACCGTGCCATCCCGCAGATTGACCATCGAGGGATACGCGCCGATAAGCGGGTCCACCAGCACGTTATCGCTCCAAGTCTGACATTCGTTGTGCGAATAGTGAAGACTCGTAAAAGGGAGACGGTGAGCCAATAGGATGACGCCTTCGGCGGCACGATGCAGATGCGGGCAATGTGCCGGGAATCCGATCGGCTGGCTGACACTCCACGTCTGGCCACCGTCGCGCGAAACTGACCAGTGCATCTGGGCACCTTTGCCGCCACGCTGAGCAGCGTACAAGCGACCGTCTGCCAACTCGATAACATCGGTTTCTGCATCCAGGTATTGTCCCCTATTGTCGATACGGATTGGCGGACTCCACGATTTCCCACCTTGCTGGCCTAGGGTTACCGCTCCGAACGCCTTGCCGTTCTTTTCTTCGTAAAGTCCCAGAATCAGCGTCCCGCTGGAAAGTTGCCGAACCGGCGCACTGCAGGCATACTCGGCAGCGATGAGTTGTGGTTGCGACCAGGTTCGCCCGGCATCGGTCGACGTCGCCATCCAAGTATGCTCAAACTCGTATCTGACCCCGGGCGACTTCGACGGCCGGAGGGAGAACCAGTTGCAAATCAGCCGCCCATCGCTCAGTTGGCAGAGCGACGGATCGCGGTCGTCCAGCGGCCCGTCGTATAGGACCTTCGCCCGGCTCCAGGTGCGCCCCTCGTCGTGGGACCGGCTGTAGGCGATGCGACCTCCGCGCGGCAGTTCTGCGGTTGGTAGAGAAAGGTGATCGTAACCAGCATAAAAGGCACACATCAGCTGGCCGTCGCTAAGCCGGCACACATCGGGGAACGCCTCATATCCCCCAGCACCACCGTCGGTACAAACATGAACGAACGAAGGAGCTTGCCCGTACAGTTGTGGTAGTAGAATCGCCAGCAACAGAAAACCTATTACGCACGGGTACCGCATGGCTGTCCTTTCAACTATTGCGCACTGTCTGGGGTAGGCCTGCGCGAACAGAGGCTGACGAGATAGCCAATCACAAGACAGA
>Ga0310123_10004327_pt1 | contig 10764 bp, 6 predicted proteins | sample CB6_AW_1057_MG_FD_203505 | JGI IMG/M metagenome (GOLD analysis project Ga0310123, IMG submission 203505) | Marine microbial communities from Western Arctic Ocean, Canada - CB6_AW_1057 | ecosystem: Environmental > Aquatic > Marine > Oceanic | place: Canada: Western Arctic Ocean | collected...
ACTCGGCCCACTCGTTCCTCTTCGGCCCCGACGGGAAGATGTACTGGAACTTCGGCAACACCGGTCGCGCGGTCCACGACTACAAGGGGCAACCGGTGGTCGACCTGGCCGGCCGGACCGTCGTCGACAACGGCCGTCCCTACTACGGCGGCATGCCATTTCGCTGCGATCTCGACGGTGGTCGCTTCGAGGTGCTGGCTCACAACTTCCGGAACAACTACGAGATCACCGTCGACAGCTTCGGGTCCCTGTGGCAAAGCGACAACGACGACGACGGCAACCGCGGCGTGCGGATCAACTTCGTGATGGAGTTCGGCAATTACGGGTATCGCGACGAGTTGACCGGGGCCGGCTGGCGTGCGGCTCGGACCGGCATGCACGCCGAGATCCCGATCCGACACTGGCACCAGAACGACCCCGGCGTGATGCCCAACCTGGTGCAGACCGGGGCCGGGTCGCCGACGGGAATCACGATCTACGAGGGGCGTCTGTTGCCCGAGGTGTTCCACGACCAGGTGATCCACTGCGACGCGGGGCCCAACGTGGTCCGCGCCTACCCGGCGACCGTCGACGGAGCCGGCTACAAGGCCCGCATTGTCAACCTGGTCAAGGGGACACGCGACAACTGGTTCCGCCCGGCCGATGTCTGCGTGGCCCCTGATGGATCGGTCTTCATCTCCGACTGGTACGATCCGGGAGTCGGCGGTCACAACCAGCGAGACCTGGATCGCGGCCGGTTGTTCCGGATCGCCCCGCCGGGTCACAAGTACCGTCCGCCGAAGATCGACGTGTCGACCGTCGGAGGAGCGGTCGCCGCGTTGAAGAACCCGGCTTTCTCGGTTCGGTACCTGGCCTTCACCACGTTGCAGGCCGGCGGTGCCGAGGCTCGCGCGGCGTTGTTGAGGTTGGTCCACGACGTGGACGCCAATCCGCGGCACCGGGCCCGCGCGGTGTGGGTACTGGGCAAGAGCGGGGCTCCGGAGGCAGCGGCCCAGGTGGCAAAGCAGGCCATGAGCCTGAAGAATCCCGACCTGAGAATTGTCGGGCTGAGGCTGGCACGTCAGATCGAATCCGATGTGGTGCAGGCGGTCGGCCGACTTGTCGAAGACCCTTCGCCGCGAGTTCGCCGCGAGTGCCTGGTGGCGTTGAAGACGACGAAATCCGACAAGGTGCCCGGGCTGTGGGCTCGACTGGCGGCAGGTTACGACGGCCGGGACCGCTGGTATCTCGAGGCACTGGGCATCGCCGCTGACGGGCGGTGGGACGCCTGTCTGGCCGCCTGGCACAAGCGGTCTCCCGATGCGGCCGACACCCCGGCCGGCCGCAACATCACCTGGCGGAGCCGTGGTGCCGAGACAGCCGGAAAACTGGCGGCCATCATCTTCGATCCCAGGACACCCACCGATCAACTGCCCCGGTTTCTCCGTGCCCTGGATTACCAGCCGGCCCGGGCCCGCCAGGAGGCGGCCCTGGCACTGGTGACCGGTGACCACGGCAAGAACGCCGACCGGTCGGGCCTGGTGATCCGCGAGGCACTGGCGCGGGTCGGATCGCTCGACCTGGGCACCAACGCCGAGGCTCGTCGGGCGATCATCCGTGTGGTCGAGCGTCAGAAGGGGACCTCCGGATTCGTCAGCCTGGTCGGACGCTTCGGTCTGGCCGATCACTACCCGGAGTTGTTGCGGCTGGCACAGCGGCATGCCGACGAGCAGCTGGGCGTCGATGCGGCACGGACACTGTTGGCCAGGGGGCAGGGGGGGCTGTTGAACCGCGGGCTGGCGGTCAAGTCGGAGGTCGATGCCACGGCATTGGCCCGGGCCCTGGCCAATGCGTCGGATGCGCGTGCCGTGGCGGTTCTGCGGCCGGTGGTCGACGACACCAAGCGACCACTTTCGGTGCGTCGTGAAGCGGTTCGTGGAGTGATCCGTGGTGCCAAGAAATCCGCCAACCAGGTGCTGGCCCGGGTGCGTCAGAAGACACTGCCCGCCGATCTCCGCCAGGCCGCCGGTGCTGCGCTGGTGACCCACCCCGACCCCAACATCCGCAAGCAGGCCATCTCGCTGTTTCCGCCGCCCCCGTCGAAAGACAAGAAGCCGCTGCCCCCGATCGCGCAACTGGCCAGGCGGAAGGGGAACGCGGGCCGGGGGCTGACACTGTTCACGACCACCGCGACGTGTGCCAAGTGCCATAAGGTCAACGGGAAGGGCAAGGAGGTCGGTCCGGACCTCTCGGGCATCGGCCGGAAACTCAGCCGCACGGCGCTCTACGAATCGGTGCTGTTTCCCAGTGCCGGGATCAGCCACAACTACGAGTCCTGGGTCGTGGCGCTGGCCGATGGAACGGTGGTGACCGGGCTGTTGATCAGCCGCACCCCCGACAGTGTGACGATCCGCAACGTCGAGGCGATCGACCGGAAGATGGCCATCGGGGACATCGAGGAGGTGAAGAAGCAGACGATTTCGCTGATGCCGGCAGACCTGCAGAAGCTGATGACCGCCGGCGACCTGGTCGACGTCGTTGAGTACCTGGTGACGCTCCGGAAAGTGTCGCCGATACCGAAAGCGGACCGGAAATGACCGTGCCGAAGCCGGTGATTCCCTCTTTCTCCCGAGGTCGGTAAAGTGGCACCAGCGACCATCGAGATTCCATGACACTCATCCTGTCGCCGGGACAGATCCGGTGAAGGCAAACCAGGAGACCAGCATGCTGTCGACACGCTGCACGTCACTTCCGCTGCTTTTGACCGCAGCATTGGCCACCACCCTGTGCACGTTGGCCGTCCACGCCGCCGACGTGACCGGCTTCCGCGATGCGGGCGGCCTGGCTAACAGCAAGGAAACAGGCCTGCCGGTTTCGTGGTCGTCGAGCCAGAACGTGGTCTGGAAGGCCAAGATGCCCGGGCCCGGAACATCGAGCCCGATCGTGTTGGGGGAACGCATCTACCTGACGTCCTACACCGGTTACGGACTGGTGCCCAACCAGGGCGAGCAGGCGAACCTGAAGCGGCAGGTGCTGTGCCTGGATCGTGCCAGCGGCAAGCCGATCTGGCAGAAGGAGTTCGACCCCAAGCTGCCCGAATCGAGGTACTCCGGCGGCAACAACGCCCGTCATGGATTCGCCTCCGCCACACCCACCACCGACGGCAAGCACCTCTACGTCTTCTTCGGCAAGTCCGGGGTCTATTGCTTCGACCTCGACGGCAGAACAGTCTGGACCGCCGATGTCGGCAGCAGGACGCGAGGCTGGGGCTCGTCGAATTCTCCGGTGCTCTACAAGAACCTGGTGATCATCAATGCGAGTGTCGAGAGCGGTCGGTTGCTGGCCCTGGACAAGTCGACCGGGAAGCAGGCCTGGACGGTCGGTGGCGTCCGGGGATCCTGGAACACGCCGTTGCTGGCCGAGTTGCCCGGTGGCGGGACCGAACTGGTCGTCAGTGTGCCGCAGCAGGTTCGTGGTCTCGATCCGGCGACCGGAAAACAACTGTGGACGTGCCAGGGGATTCCCGACCGCGGGTATGTCTGTCCGAGTGTTGTGGCCGACAACGGGGTTGTCTTCGCGATCGGCGGGAGACAGAACACCGCACTGGCCATCAAGCTCGGTGGCCGTGGCGATGTGACGTCGACGCACCTGCTGTGGACGAAAAACCGGGGGTCGAACGTCTCGAGCCCGGTGGTTGCCGACGGCCGGCTTTACTGGTTCCACGAACGCCGTGGCACGGCCTACTGCCTGGACGCCAAGTCGGGTGTCATCGTTTACGAGGCCCGGCTGGCTCCCCGCCCGGGACTGGTCTACTCGTCGATGCTCTTTGCCGACGGCAAGCTGTACTGCACCAGCCAGCACAGCGGCACCTACGTCGTGGCGACCGGTCCCCAGTTCAAACTGTTGTCCCACAACACGTTTGCCGACGACGACAGCCGCACCAACGCCTGTCTGGTGGCCCACAACGGCCAGTTGCTGTTGCGGACCGACGGTTTCCTCTATTGCCTGGGCAACAAGAAGTAGCAGCGTCATGTCAAATTGTCTCCGTTTCGAGGTCTTCTCCGACTACATCTGACCCTGGTGCTATTTCAGTACCGTGCGTATTGAACGTCTGCGGGCGGCCTTCGACATCGAGGTTGTCTACCGGCACTTTCCATTGCATCCCGATACTCCGGAAGAGGGGCTGACGCTCGAGGAGTTGTTTGCCGGTCGGAATCTGGATGTTCCGCGGATGCAGGCGGAGATGTCCGAGCGGATGGCCGACGAGGGGCTTGAATACGGGACACGGACGCGAACCTACAACAGTCGCCTGGCACAGGAACTGGGCTGTTGGGCGGACGGCCAGCAGGGGGGCGGGCGGCTGCACGACGGTCTGTTCCGGGCCTACTTCGTCGACGACGTGAACCTGGCCGTGGTGGACCACCTGGTCGCGGTGGTCGAGCAGGCGGGCCTGGATGCCGACGATGCCCGCGGCGCACTGCGGGAGCGGCGTTTTCGCCAGGCGGTCGACGACGACTGGGCGCGGTCGTCACAACTGGGGATTACCGGTGTGCCGACGTTCGTCGCCGGCGGGCAAGGCGTTGTCGGGGCCCAGCCGTACGAGGCGATCGAGCAACTGGTCGTCGAAGCCGGCGCCGTGCAACGTTCGGCGTGAGACGTCATACTGGCCCCGTTGCCCATCAACTCAACTCCCGGATCGCCCTCATGGACACTCTTCGCGTCGCTGCCATCAGCATGAACAGCCCCCTGGGACAGATGGACCAGGTGATCGAGACGATCGCGGCCCGTTGTCGTGAGGCGGCCGACGACGGGGCCGAGTTGGCGGTGTTCCCCGAATTGGTGATCCACGGCCATTGCACGCCGAACACGTGGGAGATTGCCGAGGAGGTGCCCGATGGGCCGACCACGAAAAAGCTGATCGAGTTGGCTGCCGAATTCGGATTGGTGCTTTCGGTCGGTCTCAGCGAGAAGGAAAACGACCTGGTCTACAACACTCAGGTCCTGGTCGGTCCCGCTGGATACATCGGCAAACAACGCAAGCTGCACTGCTCACGTGACGAGGTGTTGTTCTACAAGGGTGGCCGCGAACTGCCCGTCTACGACATCGGCAAGGCCCGGGTGGGGATGATCATCTGTTACGACAACCAGTTCCCCGAGTTGGCTCGAATCCTCGCCCTGCGCGGGGCAGACATCCTGCTGATGCCGCACTCGGCCCGGGTCAAGATGTGGGACGACACCCCCGAATCGGCTGCTGCCGCGAGGGCCCATTCGCACGATTATTTCACCAGCTGCTACGCCCAGCGGGCTCGCGAAAACGCCTGCTTCGCAGTGCTGACCGACCAGGCGGGTCGGGCCGGCTACGTCGACACCTACCCCAGGGACTCGCCCAACCAGCCCCATCACGCCGGTGCGATCCTGTTCTTCGCGCCCGACGGGGAGGTGATCGCGTCGTCGCAGCGGGACGAGATCCGGGACGAAATGGTGGTGGCGACGCTTGAGGCGGACCAGTTGGCGGCCGAACGCAGTCTGGCCAACTACACGCTGAAGACCCGGCGGCCCGAGTTGTACGGTGAACTGGTCGCCGAGCAGGTCAGCTGGTAGCCGAGAGGATTTCGCGGACGCGACGGCAGGCCAGGTCGATCTCGTCGTCGGTCATCTCGATTGCGTCCAGGCAGATGTAGCCTTCGTCGGCATGATGGGCCCGGGTGACGATCGTGGGGTCGCCGTCGGCCAGGGCGTCGGTCAGTGACACGGCCGAGTGGCCTGCGGAGTCGGGGTCGAGTGTCAGGCGGGCTCGTGAGAAGGGGCAGCCGTTGGGGTCGGGGTCGACCGAGAGGTCCAGGCCGGGGATGCCGGCCAGCCGTTCGAGGATCACGGCGACCTTGCGGTCCTGCTCGGCGGTCCACGCCTCGACGTCCTCCCGCATCCGGTACTCCAGTGCCGCCATCGCACCGACGATCGCCTCCTTGCCCGCCTTCATGCCTCGGCCGATGCCACGGTTCTGCAGGTAGACGGCCTCGACCAAGTCCCGGCGACCGGCGACGACACCCGCGGTGGTTGAGCAGAGGTACTTGTGGCCGCTGGTGATCACCAGGTCCGCTCCACTGTCGATCAAGCGAGGCAGGCGATGGTCCTGTGCGGCGCCGTCGACGATCACCGGAACGCCGACGGGGCGGGCCATTTCGACCACCTCCTCGAGCGGCACCCAGCCGTGGCGGGCGGTGTGGTGCGATTCGACGGCGACCACCGCCGCCACGTTTTCGGCCGTCAACTCGTGCCGGATCACCTCGGCGGGGCAGTTGTTGATCGTCCCCATCTCGACCGGAATTGCACCGGCCAGTCGGATCGACTGGGTGATCGGTGCTCCGTAGTTGACACAGTGCCCCTTCTGGATCAGCACGCGGTCTTTCATGCCGGCGGTCGCGGGCAATTCCCAGACCCGGGCCAGGTCGTTGCCGGTCATGGTGGCGGCCACCGAGAGGGTGATTCCCGACGAGGTGCAGGCCGTCACACAGCCACTCTCGGCACCGGTCGCCCGGGCGATCACTTTGCCGGCGGCTGCCTGGAGTGCGTCGAGTTCGAAGAAGTGGTCAAGCGAACGGCGAACCGTGTCGGCAATCTCCGGCAACACGATGGCCCCGCCGAGCTTGGTCATCTTGCCGCAGGCGTTGATCACTCGGCGGAGTCCGTAGGTGGCGTGGATGTCCATCGGGCGGGTTCCGGGCAGGGTGTTTCGAACCGAGCGTAGCAGAGCGATGGTGGGGTTGCCTGTGAGTGGCCGGGACCCTCTCACCGGAGCACCACCGACTTGCTCCCGAAGTCCGGTGACTTCGGCTACAGTGACGGCGCCGGAAGTTCACGAATCTCCGTCAACGGGCCGATGCGATGCTGTGTGATGTTCTGATCCGGGGCGGCGATGTGATCGACCCGTCACAGGGTCTGCGGGGAATCCGTGACGTGGCAATTGCCGGCGGGCGGATCCTGGCGATCGAGGAGTCGTTGGCCTCGGCCGAGCCGACCTTCACCGTCGATGCCCGGGGCCTGCTGGTGGTGCCCGGGTTGATTGACTTGCACGTGCACGTCTATCCGCACCACATGCCGTTGGGGCTCGACGCCGATTCGTTGTGCCCGGCCGGCGGCGTGACCACGATGCTCGATGCCGGCAGCGCCGGCAGTCGCAACTTCCCCGGCTTCCGTCGCGACGTGATCGACCGGATCGACACCCAGGTCTTCGGACTGGTCAACCTGGCCAGTCCGGGGTTGATCGCCGCGGACCTCGGCGAGCTGGTCGACAGGCGTCATGCCGATCCGGTCGGGGTGGTGAGGACGATCACCGAGAATCCGGGAGTGGCCATCGGGGTCAAGATCCGGGCCGGCAAGCACATCATCGGCGAGGGAGAGCAGGGCTGGGAGAACTTCCGTGATGCGGTGACGGCGGCCCGCGAGTCGGGAACCTGGTTGATGGTGCACATCGGCGAGAGCCCGATGTCGATTCCCGAGATGCTCGACCACCTGGAGCCCGGCGACTGCATCACGCACTGCTTCAAGGGTGGTTCGACCCGGATCCTCGACGACGACGACGGCGTGTTCGCTGCGGTTCGTGATGCGGCTGCTGCAGGCGTGATCTTCGATGTCGGACACGGTTTCGGCAGCTTCCAGTGGGAGACCTGCCAGGCGGCTCTGGACGGCGGCCTAGAACCGACGACCATCAGCACCGACCTGCATTCGAAGAACCTGCACGGGCCGGTCTACGACATGCCGACGACGATGTCGAAATTCCTGCATTTGGGCGTGCCGCTGGAGCGGGTGATCGAGATGTCGACAACTCGGCCGGCGGCGGTGCTGGGTCAGGCCGACCAACTGGGCACGTTGCGGGTCGGCACGGTCGCCGACGTGGCGGTGCTCGAACGCCAGCAGGGCCGTTTCGTGTTGACCGACAGCTATTCCCAGGACCGCACGGGTGAGGATCTGCTGGTGGCGACGGCGACGGTGAGGCGTGGCGAACTGGTGCCCGGTGGTGGTGGTCTGAGAATGCGGCATCGGGCCGAGTGAAATGCTGATGGTCGGGGTGATTGCCGGCGACCTGAAAATCGACTTGGTCGTACTGGGCGTGATCACCCTGGCCGTGCTGGTCCGGTCGACGTTCGGGTTCGGCGACGCGCTGGTGGCGATGCCTCTGCTGGTCATCGTCGGACGCGACCACCAGTCGGCGACGGCCTTGGTCGCGGCGGTGTCGCTGGTGACCGCCGCGACGATCTTCGCGATCGACCGCCGGAGAACCCGGTTAGCGACGGGGACCTGGATGCTGGTGGTCACCGCGCTGCCGGGCCTGGGCCTGGGCCTGTGGTTTCTTGCGACAGCCTCGGCGCCGCTGCTGATCCGTGTCCTGGGCGTCATCGTCGTGTGTGTCGGCCTGCTCGGCGTGTTGGTCGATCCTCGTCGGTGGCGGATCACCGATCGCGTCGCGCCGGTGTTCGGGTTGGTCGCCGGTTGCCTGGGTGGAGCCTTCAATGTGCACGGGCCCCCACTGGTGGTCTTCGGGACGGCACGGGGTTGGCCACCCGACGTGTTCCGTTCGACCTGCCAGGCTTATTTTCTGGTCACCGGCCTGCTGCTGGTCGGCGGACATGGATTGGCCGAACGCTACACCCCGGAAATCCTCGTGCAACTGTTGGTGTGTCTGCCCGTGGTGGCCGGTGCCGGATGGTTGGGTGGACACCTGAATCGTCGACTGCCGATTGAGTCGTTTCGGCGAGCCGTTTATGGCATGCTGATGCTGCTGGGGCTGTTCCTGCTGACCAACAGCGGTGGTTGACCGGTCACGGTCTGTAGATACTCGAGATCACGCGGTTCTTTGAAGAACAGAGTGCACCCATGGCTGTCACAACCGTCACTGTCGAGCCCGAACACTTCATTCCCGTGCCGCGGCAACGGCTGATCGATGTGCTGGTCCAGGAGTCCGGGGACCGGGGCAAACCGGTGGGCGATCTCAGCCGATTGCTCGAGGCGCTATTGCACTTCGAGTTCCGCGAACTGGTCGGCCAACTCAAGCGGGACTACCTGCGGTTTGATCCGGGCAGAGCAATCGATCTGGAAACGATGCTCGGGGGAGAGCTGAGTGAGCAGGAACTCGACGAGGTCGAGCGTCGATTCCTGAAGAACTTTGTCGAGACGCTTGGTCGGGCGAACTTCATTCCCCTGACCCAGCAGGACATCGACGTGGCCGAAGCCGAGGACTACCTGTTCAGCCTGCCGGTCGAGGTCGATTGGAGCCGTTTCGACTCGCGGCTGACCGAGCACCTCTTCGAGGATGGGTCGTATGTCGATGGCACCAGCGATCCCCCGGAATTCGCCCGACGGGCGTTGCTGTTCCGCCGGGGTGTCGGTGTCGATCGCACCGAGGGTTTCCTCTTCTTCCAGAAACTCGACATGTTCGTGTCCCGAATCCTCGTCGCGACGCTGCGGCTGGTCGGCCGCCTGCTACGCCGGCCGACCGACGACCTCGAATCGGTCGAACAGATCGAACAGGAGCTGGGTCGAGATTCCGATTCGATTTTCGGGGCACGGACGATCGAGCGGATCACCATGCGGCCCGAGGATATCGGGCTGCTGTCGTTCTTCCGAAAGACGCTGTTGCAGGAACCCACCTTCAGCCAACTGGTGCTGGTGTTTCGCCTGCTGCCTGATAAGAAAGCCAACCCGGATCAGTCGATCGATCGCACGATTCACATCAAGACGCTCGTCGACATCCCGATGGCCGATCTCGAGGTCGTTTTTCCCGAGAAGCGGCTGTCAATGAAGCCGGTGGACCTGATCAAGGTGGTCGCCACCGCGGTGACCGGGTTGATTGTCGTCGCGGTCAAGCTGATCACCGCCGTGGTCAACCCGGTCTTGCTGTTCGTCATGGTGAGCAGCCTGGTCGCCTATGCTGGCCGGACGATCATGGGCTACCGGACGTCTCGAGCAAGATACGAGCACCTGGTCACCGACGCGCTGTACGCCAAGAGTCGTGACAATGGCCTGGGGGTGGTGCTGTTCCTGGTCGATTGCATGGAGGAGCAGGAGTGGAAGGAGGCGCTGCTGGCCTGGACGATGCTGGACCGCGATGGTCCGTGTGATAGCCGGGTGCTCGATGGACGGTGCGAGCAGTGGTTGACGGACCGGTTTGGGATCGAAACGGACTTCGAGATCGGTGACGGTCTGAAGAAGCTGGTGGAACTCGACTTGGCCACAGAGAACAATGGGCTGTGGACCGCCTGTGATCTGGACACCGCGCTCGAGCGGCTCGACACCCGCTGGGACAACTACTTCCAGTTCAACAACTCCGGCGGTCCGTCGACAGATCCGGGACCGACTGCTCCTGCGACGATCGCTCCCGGACCGACTGCTTCTGAGCCGATCGCTCCCGAACCGATTGCTTCTGAGCCGATTGCTCCCGAACCGATTGCTTCTGAGCCGATTGCTCCCGAACCGATTGCTTCTGAGCCGATCGCTCTCAAACCGTTTGCTTCTGAGCCGGTCGCACCCAAACCGATTGCTTCTGAGCCGGTCGCACCCGAACCGATTGCTTCTGAGCCGATCGCTCCCGAACCGATTGCTTCTGAGCCGATTGCTCCCGAACCGATTGCTTCTGAGCCGATCGCTCTCAAACCGTTTGCTTCTGAGCCGGTCGCACCCGAACCGATTGCTTCTGAGCCGATCGCTCCCGCACCGTTTTCTTCTGAGCCGGTCGCTCCCGCACCGATTGCTTCTGAGCCGATCGCTCCCGCACCGTTTTCTTCTGAG
>Ga0310123_10004328_pt1 | contig 10764 bp, 12 predicted proteins | sample CB6_AW_1057_MG_FD_203505 | JGI IMG/M metagenome (GOLD analysis project Ga0310123, IMG submission 203505) | Marine microbial communities from Western Arctic Ocean, Canada - CB6_AW_1057 | ecosystem: Environmental > Aquatic > Marine > Oceanic | place: Canada: Western Arctic Ocean | collected...
AAGTTCACCATCTTTATCGGGTTGAGGTTCATAACTTTCAGTATTTTTAGGTAATTCTTGGGACACTGTATCCTTGTATAATGCCATTTTCATTGTATGTTCAAAAGTGGCAAGAACAAATTCATGCTTTATGTTTTTAATTAAAAAACTGCCACTAAAAAATTTGTCCCATTTGGGTGCATTCACTTCCTTGACTTCTGCTTGATGTGGTAAGGTTACTTTAATCATATCTCCACAAGAAACAACGGTATTTCCTGGCACCATTATGGTTAGAGCCAGTCCTTTCTTGAATTGATTTAATTGTGATGCTCTCCGTTGCAACCATTTTTCAGGAGCATATGGTTCATATATAGAAAGTCCATTTTTTGAGAGGTGTTGAGAATCTCTTCCTGCTCTAATACCAAAAGGAAGTGTAGCATTAGGTTTTAACATTATTCTCCCTTGAATATCAGAAATTCTCTGTTTACCTTCTTCACTAATAGGTGATTCACTATAGATAGGATATCCACCATCTACCTTTCGTTCAGATTGATGACTATTAAGATAATTATAGAGATGCGTTGAATACGATTTTTTAGTTATGTCATGAACCAATAATTCTGATGCCAATATTCCATTCCTTGTATCCTCAACCAGATTATTCCAATTCATGTTATACGAATCTATAGTCTGTAGTTCAGAAATCAAATTTCTTCTACCTCCACTTTGTGCTTCAGAACCTTTCGGCTTTGTTACATAATGCCAAATTCTTGGAGATAAATAACAACTGTCTAGACTTCTAAAATGATACCCTTTCAGAGATTCCCAAAATGAAAAATTAGGAGCAACATCTCTTGATGATCTTGCTTGTCTTACTAACATACGTATGACATTGAAAGGTCTTATGTTAGGAGCAAGTATTTTTTTATTATCGGCCGATGATTCTATATACTTATCTTTTCTGCATTCCACCCTTCCTAACATATCATGAACGATTGAATCAGGACTTCCTTCTAATTTTTCTGAAATCCTTAGTCTATTATTTTTAATATACTCTCCCGATATAAACTTAAATTGCACCACCTCAGAACTTGTTCCAATATTTAGTTTATGTAGAGAGTATATATGAAGTACGTTTTCACTGAAATCTATAGTGGACTCTTTACCATTAGGAAGTTTGGGAGTTTTTATTATAAGTTTAAAAAATTCTTGTCCTGTCATTGGACCTATTGTTGAAAAGGATGCTTGATCATGAAAGGAACATTCTCCAGTAATCATGGCTCGTTCCATATTTTCATATATGGTTATTTTTATAATATTTTTATCAATAGGAATTTTTGTACCACCACTAGTAAAAATCTCTGCCTTATCTATTTGAAATTGTCCTGCCCATTCTAATTTCTCTGGCATTACAATAAACTCTGTTTCATTAGAGATTCAAATTCAGCGGTTACTTGATCAACATATGCAGGATCTAACAGTCTTATCTGTCTAACAGTATCTTGCCTATCTTGTTCAAATTCGAAGTTTGTAACAGTAGTGGCAGAAGGATAATCTGTGTTATCTGTTCCTATGTCTATCTTGATTGTAGTGTCTCCTGAACTTTGTGGAATCTCATAATGATGCAACGCATCAGGATTAGCATATTTCTCATTGACAAAATCAAGAAATTGTGGTGTGCTCATAGGCCAATCATGATAACGATCTGTGATATTATTTACATACAAGACTATCCAATGATACTCTGAATCTCCATATAACTTAAATGCTATACTCTCTGGAGTCTCCCCCTCTTTAACATCGTAGGTATCATATAATAGAGTATTGGTTCGAACCTTGGTTTTTAATGCAACCCGTTTTAACATATTGGTTACAATTTGAAAATTACCATTACCTTTTGCATCGTATATAATTTGGGGAAATTTACTAAAATACATGATTAGAAACCTTCGTCTATTCTTGATTTTGTCATGAGCTCCATTTCTTTAAATGCAAGAGTCAAGGTAGTTCTTTGGGGAGGATTTCCTGATTGTCCTCTTATATTTTCAGTAGGATTATATGCAACATAACGATCACCACCATATTGCACAGAAACATTGGTACAAAAGCATGTGGATATTTTGTTAAGGAAATGATTTTCTGTACCTTGATACATATAGGCGATTTCAAATGTATCTGGAATCGTCATAGACCTTCCTAATGCTTCTGATGTCAAGGCCTTTCCCCCGAATTCGGAGTCATGATATTCTGGCAAAGAATAGTATTTAAACATGTATATTATCTGTTCTACAACCTTTGCTTCCTTTTCACTCTTAGGGATAAAAATAAAGGTGTAAGTAAAGTCTCTACGACTAACTCCCTCAAAGGAAAGTTCCATTTTATTGCTTATAATTCTTCCTGACTGAACTTGACTCAATGCTCTAGCCCCTGGAGCAATAGCATCTATTGATTTTATTGCTGCCGACTTCAACATATCTTCTAAATTTTTGCCCAGCTGGCCAGATGGAACTTTGTCCTTAGTTGATAACATTTTCTCAATTATATCCACACCTTCTATAAGTGCTCCTGCAAATCCTCCTACATTAACATCAGAGAAATTTGGTGTATAAGATACTGATACATTTGGTGGCATATACAATGAAATAAATACGGGACATCTTTTTGAAGCTTTAACGGCCTCACCATATATACTATGTGCCTTCGCTCCCGTTAAGTTGGGTGCGTCTTTTGGACTAGTTGTAGTGGAAAGGCCCGCTTGAGCGATCTTTGTTGCGTTGCCCCTTGGAGAAAACAGAAACCCCTTGTTTTGCCCCAAAATTTCATTGGCAAGTTTGGATTTAATTGCTTCCATAGTCGTTGATTCTGCACGTGTAATCTTAGGATAGGTCATTTCATTGATTTTGAAATGAATGTAATGACCTTGCATGGGATCACCTTCCACATTCAGAGGATATTGAAGAGATTGAGTGCTTCCCATTCCCTTTGCATTAAGATTGCCCATAGAAGAACCATCTATACCTCTACCTATCGAATTTTTCATACTGCCAGCAATATTACGGATACCCTTTGATACAACACCTCCTAATATTCCCGATACTACTTGTCTTAACATGTCTAAATATCCTTACGAAAGTATTTATACGAGATGGCATACAAAGGTCGATTTAACATAAGCAATCCTTTAAAATATAAAGGTGATCCACAAAGGATCATTTACCGTTCCCTCTGGGAACGTAAGTTTATGGTATACTGTGATATCAATGATGCTATTCTTGAATGGGGGAGTGAAGAATACATTATACCTTATTTATCTCCTTGGGATGGTCGTATGCATCGATATTTTCCAGATTTTTACATTAAAGTACGGCAAGCAAATGGCACCATCAAAAAATATATCATAGAGGTTAAACCTAAGAAGCAATGTAAACCTCCCGAACAACCCAAGAGAAAAACAAAGAGATGGTATAAAGAAGCAAAGGCATGGGGTATTAATTCAGCAAAATGGAAATATGCAGAAGATTGGTGTAGCAATAACGGAATGGAATTCAAGATATTAACAGAGGATCATTTGGACATTCGGTATAAATAATAATATGGCAAGAAGCAAATACATACAATCTGTTATAGATGCTACAAGGGAAAGACCTCGATCCACTGATTGGTATAGGGATAAGATCAAAGAATTTGGCACACCCAAACCATTGGATTTGATACGAGATGGAAAACGTGCGGCAAAACCATTTTATGGTAGATTGAACATGTTTACCTATAACCCAAAACACAGAAAGACTCTACCCTATTACGACACCTTCCCTCTTGTGCTTCCTCTGGAGAAATACCCAGATGGATTCCTCGGTATCAACTTACATTATTTGGATGTTCGAACAAGAATTCGTCTTCTGGATCGTTTGGTCGATTTTTCTAACAATACCAAGTTCGACGAATCCACCAAATTGTTGGTAACGTATCAAGGACTTAAAAAAATTCGATTGGTTAAACCTACCATACATAGATACTTAGCAGGAAACGTGATGTCTCACTTCCGTAGGATAGATGCAGATGAATTTACTATAGCAACTCTCTTGCCAGTACAGAGATTCAAAAAAGCAACAGAAAAAGAAGTCTGGAAAGATTCAAGGAGTATGATCTAATGGCAGCAAGTTTTGAAGGACTTGGTTATGGTTTATTGAATGATGTTCTTGGAACAATGCGATCTGATGAAGGTTACGCATTACCCAATAGATATGAAATAGAAATAGGAGCACCTAATGCTGCATTATCTGATTCTACCCCATCAGGAGGTGGAGGAGGTTTACTTGGTGTTTTTTCTTCCTTCCTTCCTTCTGGATTAGCAGGAATTGTTGGAGGCACAAAAACGAGTGGGTTGAGGTCTATTCAGTTAAGAGCAGAATCTGTACAACTCCCTGGTCGTAATCTATCAACAACAGATGATCCAAATGTATATGGTCCTGTTAGAACAGTTGTGGATGGAGTAAGTTTCGCAGAGGATATTAATATAACATTTCAATGCGGTTCAGAATTGCAAGAAAGGAAATTCTTTGAAAAATGGCAAGAAGAAGCATTTGATAAGGGAACTTGGAATTTAAAATACTATGATAATTATAAGGGTTCCCTTTCTATCTACCTTCTCGACAAAAATGATAAAAGGAGATATGGTCTAAAATGCCATGAAGCATATCCTAAGAGTGTTACTGGAATGGACTTAAATGCTGCTCCTGCCACAGATATAGCAAAAGTTACTGTTGTATTTGTCTTTAGATATTGGACTGCATTAGCAATAGAAGATAAAGGAAACAGTCTAATAAGCAATATGGCAAACACAGTCATAGACCATGCTGAAAGAAATCTTCTAAGAAATGTACCAAGCATAAGCAAACTATTTTAATAAAGGATGAAATATTATGGCATTACCTAAACTTAATACTGTGACGTATACTTTGAAATTACCGTCAACAGGAGATGAATTAGACTACAGACCGTTTCTTGTAAAAGAACAAAAAAATTTAATGATCGCTCAAGAAACTGAGGATGAAGATATTATACAAACTGCTGTCGCAAAATCAATCGTTGATTGCACATTTGATAAAATTGATCCTTGGATATTACCAGCTTTCGATATAGAATATATTTTTCTTAAAATACGATCAAAATCTGTTGGGGATAAAGTTGACTTAAATGTCCTATGTCCTGATGATGAGGAAACGAGAGTTCCAATTTCAGTTGATTTATCAGAAATAGAATGCACCATGCATGTGGGTCATACCAATGAGATAGAGTTGACAGAAGACATAAAAATTGTCATGAAGTATCCTACAATGAAAGATGTAATGATTGGGGGGAAAACGGGAAGGGGTGAAACAGAAACATTATTTGAAATGATAAAGACATGCATAAATCAGGTTATCGACGGTGATACAATACACGAAAAAGTAGATATGTCTAATGAAGAATTAACTGACTTTGTGGAGGGTATGACCACAGAGCATTTAGAACAGATAACTAATTTCTTCGACAGTATGCCCAAATTGACCCATGCAATTAAAGTTAAAAATCCAAAAACTGGAAAAACAGGAGAAGTAGTACTAGAAGGTTTTCAAAGTTTTTTCGAATAGCCCTCTCTCATGATTCTTTAACAAATTATTATCAATTAAATTTTCAACTAATACAACACCACAAATGGAGTTTAACAGAATTAGATAATATGCTACCTTGGGAGAGGGAAATTTATACAGGATTATTGGTTAAATGGATAGAAGAGGAAGACAAAAGACATAAAGAAGAAGAAGCAAAACAAAGAAGAACCAGACAATGACGGATAGTTCATTAGTAACAGCAGAAATGGCTGCACTAGAAATGACAGAATTTCTCTTACCTTATATTGGTATGGTGATGATCGTTATCTTTGGATTCATGCTAAAGGATTTTGCTACTAAAATGAGTAAGGGTATTGCCTTCTCTATGAATAAGCAATTTCAAGAGGGGGATCATGTTCTTATTGATGGTGAACGAGCACTTATAGTTAAGATAGGGTTTACACAAACAGTGTTTGGTGTTACAAAAAGTAATGGAGAATTTGATGGAGATTATGTGTGGAGATATGTACCTAATGAACGTATAGATTATCTCAAACTTGAGAAGATCATTTTTGACCATACTCCCCTAAATAATAAAAATAGGATAGCAGATAATAAAGAACAAATAAGGGAATTAAAAAATGGCACGGAAGAAGGCAAACCCTGATATTAATATCGTAGAGGTGGATCGATCTACTACGGAAGTTCAACCAGCAAGTTGGTATAATACAGCACATGCTCAAGCAATTGATAAGTGGAGAGTATGGCCCCGAATGTTGATCACTCTCTATGGTGTTATGTTCTACAAAGTAACGGATTGGTTCATGACATTACCAGATCCTACTAATGCCCAAAGTGCATTTGTCAGTGTCATAGTAGGTGCTGGTGCCGCATGGTTTGGACTGTACTGTGGTTCTGGTGGTAGTCCCAAGAAAGAGGACAAATAAAATGGCCACGGAAGAACTTGTAACAGCAAAACTTTTTAATAAATTCGTGAAGAAATTCAGTGAAGATACTAAGGTAGAACGTAAACTTAGAAAACAAACCATAATCAACACCAAGAAAGAACTAGAAGAACATACACAGGCAGTAAAAGACCTTAATAAAGATATAAAAGAAGGGAATAAAATTCAAGATACTGCTCAAGAGAAAAAACTTCAGGAACAAATAGACGAAATCAGAGAACTAAAAAAGAGTACAGATCAGGCATCTGACGAATATAAAGAGCTGTCGAAAAAAGAAACAGACCTGATGAAAAAATTCTTAAAGGTATCCGATGAAGGTGCTGATCATGACGCAACAATGGCCAAACGACAGGATTTAATTTCCAAAAGAGATAAAGCATCAGAACTAATTAGAGAGGAGAAAGACAAAGATCGAGGGTTTGCATCTAAAAAAATGATGGGACTCTTGAGTGGCATCGAAAAAGGTATCGGTGGAATGTGGAAGAAAGGGAAAGCTGCGGTTGGATTAACCTTTAAAGGTGCTTTAATAGCAACAGGTTTATTATTGTTACTGAAATTTTTGGAAAGTAAGAAATGGCAAGACATAAAGAAGTGGCTTGCCAAAGAAGGTAAAGAAATTTTCGACGTTTTAATGACCGTCTTTGGTGATATGTGGACATATTTTGCAGGACCAGACAGTGTTTTCAAGAGAATGTCAAAAATTATGAAGTCCTTTAATGAAATATTCAATCCCACAATAGTTGATGATACAGGCATGTCACCTGGAGCAATGGGTGGTAAACTTAAAGACAAATCTTGGTGGACAAGAATAGGTGATGCTTGGAACTCATTAGATGAGAATATGAAATGGTGGGAAGGCGTGTTGATTGCTGGAATGACTTTAATTGGTGGATATTTTCTCTATAAACCATTAAGACTTATATACTTATCAGGGAAATTTTTGACCAAACTTGGCTATAAAATGTTTACGAAGGTATGGGGTGGTATGAAATGGATGACAGGTTGGATTAAAGGTTTCGGTACAGCAGTTAATCCTACTCCAAAACAGTTAGAACTGTTTAAAGCACCAAAAGGTGGATGGTTCTCCAAGATCAGTAAGGGATTTGTGACGATAATTGGTTCATTTAAAAATGCTCTTTCTGCGGCGGTAGGGGGTGCTGGAAGATGGTTAGCAGAACTTGGACTAAGGGTTAAAAATGCTGTACCAGAAAAATTCCTTAAATATAAATTTGTCTCTGACTCCATGAATAAAATGAAAAATTTTGTCAGTGGTGGTGCGAAACAGGTAAGTCGGTGGGCCGTAAGAGGAACAGTGGGTGCGTATAAAGTAGGTGAAAAATTGGCTGGCGGCATGAAAGCTTTTGGCATGGGACAAGTTGGGAAAGCAAGAGCAGGGGCAAAGTTTCTAACCGGGAAAAGCTTAAAACTCCTTTCAAAAGGAGTAGACTATGCAAAACTTGCCACAGGACCAGCAGCCAAAAAATTAGGTAAAATGTTTGCTAAATTAATTCCAGGTGTGTCTATTGGAATAGGAACAGGACTTGCAGCTATGGCATTCTCAAGGGGTGCATATGGCGAAGCAGCAGCAGAAATGTTGTCTGGCATAGTTGCTACTGTTCCTGGATTTGGAACAGCTGCTTCTCTGTTGATAGATCACGCAATTGCTGAATCTAGACTATCCGATGAGGAAAAGAAAAGTCGTTTTGGCCACCGCAATTGGACGAAAATGGCATCCAAAACCCTGGGTGGGGTGAAAGGGTCACAACTTTGGAAAGAGAAACAGGCAAAACTAGCAAGAAAGAACAAAAAAGAGGCACCTCCTCCACCTCCATTATCTCCAGAAGATTTTATACCAGTTGGGGAAGGCATAACATTTACAGGTTTCCAAAAAGGCCTTAGTGCCTCTTCTTCAAATCTGCCTGAACACCAGAGAATAGCTATGTGGATGCGGCGCATAAAGAACAGTGATTATCAAGGGGCCGCATCAGCTCCCTTTGTATATGCTGGAAAAGATGATCATTCTTCAGTAAACATGTCAATTCTGGGGGCAGACACAACAACAGATACGTCTATTCAAAGTGAATGGTTGTCTGGGCCATAAAAAAAGGGGTTCCAAAGAACCCCTTTCTCGAAGCATTTGCTTCTTAATCAACTCGAACTCTTGCATTCTTGCATTTGCCATTGAGTAAATCATTTATATTGACGTAACCAGTACAACTCGTACCTTCACTTTTTTCAAACCAAGCACGATTGCGGTTCATCCCTGGAAATCTCTTGTCGAAGTCATCCAAAGGTTGCCAAGCACCCTTCCTGTATCCATCCTGCCAGTAACTTGGTGGTCTATTATCTGTCTGATTAATATCTCTCCAATTACCATTAGAAACATTAAGTTCTCTTCTATTTCTAATTCTTTTAGACGCAGAAACAACACGAGTAGGTTTTTCTGCCCTACGAACTGCACGTAAGATATTACTAACTCTAGCATCAGGACCGATTGTAATTCCAGTACCGATTACTCTCTTAACAACATCATAATCAGCACAACTGAATTTGGGTGGATTGGTTAGAACTACAGTCCCTGGACTTACTCTGTCCGAACAGGTCACTGTAATTGTTTTGGGTAGTTCTACTGTAACCTGTCGTTCCCCTGCGAGAGCAACGGTTGAAAGTAGTGTGGTTGCGAGTGCAACTACAAGGGTCTTTTTCATGCTTAATCCTTTTCAGCAAGTTTTTCAAAATATAGAAGAGGGTCTTCCTCTCCTTCATCTGTTACAGATACGGTAGAAGAAGGTTCCTCTTTCGTATCAATCGTAACAGTCTCTTCTGGTTCATCAAATGAAGTAGTTACATTACCTACTTTAGTTGTACCAGCAAGAACAGTATCCAGACGAGTCTTTAACTCATCATAGGATTTAAAATTAGTAGAATCAGTTTTTTCCTTGAGAGAATACTGTTTCTTCCACACTTCTTCAAGTGCATCATCCTTATCAAACAATGCAAAAGGTTTCTTACCAAACTCTGATTTATCATAGTTCCAGAAACCATCAACTTTCCGAATTTTCAGTTTGAAGTTTGTACCTTTCCAAAAATCAAATGGATTGATTGCAACCTCATCACTAAATGCTGGGTCTGGTTGCATAGTTTCCATGATCTTGTCAAAGATTTTCTTACCGAAACGGAACAAGAATACCTTACCCTCATTCTCAGGATGTTTGGGGTCTTCTACAACATAGATGTTAGAGAAGTATTGCAACTTCCTCTTCTGCCTACGAGCAATTTCCTTATCAGACTCCACACCAGAATTCCAGTAGGAAGTATTCATCTCTGATACAGGGTCTTTCTGTCCGATTGTGGTAAGAGAATTCTCAATATACCATTGACCAGTTGGACCTTGGAACGCATGGTTCCAGACCTTTGCCCACGGAAGTTCCTCACCCTTGACGGCAGGAAGAAAACGAATGACTGCATAACCATTACCTGATTTATCCAGTTCTGGTTTCCACAACCGTTCATCAACGTATGATTTCTTTTCGAGGGGTTTGTTTTCCTCTTCAACTGCACCAAGCAGTTGGTCCAAGGTATTTTGTTTTTTCATTGCATTTAACGACATATGTATCTCCTTATGTTTACGTATATTTGCGTATGTAATCGTATGTTTATATTATTTGTAGTATATCACAAAGTTCGTCTTTTGTCAAGTAACTTAGGTTCGAATAATAAAATTTTTCTTTCAGTTGACAGTCCACCCAGTAAAATTCTACATCTCTAAATTCTACAAAAGTTGCTTGCATTTGCTGGGACCAGTTAACAGGATTAAATCCTTTGGAGTCAGCAGGAAGATAATTATCCGTACCCTTGTAGATGTTATTTAGGGGTTCCTCATACACACTCAAATCAAACCCTAAAATGTATACTTCTCTTGATCCATTCTGACATGCAAGATGCATTGCAGAACAACCAGTAGACCATCCTCTAGGGAAATCAAAATGAATAACCTCATCTTTCTCTTTTACCCAAGTGATCCAGACACCAGTATCCTTTTCCATCTTTTGGATAAGATCAGATTTATCTAGGTGAGGGAATTTTTCTAATGCTTCTTTGACTTTCTCTTGTACTGTAGTAGGGTCTTTACCTCTAATTACACATTCACTATGTGGTTGGGACTCACCTATTGAATAGAAAACTAATTCGTCAGGAATATCAAACCCCATCAAAAAAGTCTCTCC
>Ga0310123_10004329_pt1 | contig 10764 bp, 6 predicted proteins | sample CB6_AW_1057_MG_FD_203505 | JGI IMG/M metagenome (GOLD analysis project Ga0310123, IMG submission 203505) | Marine microbial communities from Western Arctic Ocean, Canada - CB6_AW_1057 | ecosystem: Environmental > Aquatic > Marine > Oceanic | place: Canada: Western Arctic Ocean | collected...
TCACCACTTTGTCGGTCAGCTGGAGATTCATAAGTAACCGTCGTGGGTCGTGGGTCGGAGGTCGGAGGTCACGGCCGCCCACCAGTGAGATCGTTCAACCGCCAATCGAAAGGATGGTAGTCCAGGGAGAACTGGTTCTCCTCAAGAAACGCGCGCTCACTTGGAAAGAGCTTGGGCCCGATGGCAGAGAGGACGGCCCGCTCGAGCGGAGTGCGTCCGGAATCGGCCCATCCCCGTTCGGCGTACGCCGCCACAAACTCCTGCTGTCGCCAGCCGAAGATCGGACTTACTCGAATCTCCTGGGCCAATCGATCGAGACGGACATGTCGAGGTGATGCGGCAAACTCCTGGAGAACCTCCTCCAACTGCTCCTCGAGCTGTGACGAGACGTATGTCTCACTCCGGAGCCGGCCACTGTCAACGGCCCCCCGTCCCAACGCCAGGAATACCCGAGGGTCTGAGAGCTCTGTCAGCACCGTCGTCTCGATGGCATCGAGCGTCAGATCGCGGCCCGCCACCCTGTGTATCCGCTGGCCAAACGCCCCAGGGATCTGTCGAATGCTGTTGGTTGGATAATCGGGCGACTGGCCGCGAACCGGATAGTGATCAATGACGGTCTCCAACACCAGTGCGTTGTAGGCGTTCAACCAGAACGCTTTTTGGTCGTTGAGCGGCCACGTGTCGACTCCGGCCACGGTGGCCAACGACCCGACGAACCGGTCCAGCCCGGCGCGCTGGACCCTGAGTGCCGCGTAGTAGACAAGGCCATCTCGCACATAGAGGTCCAGGAGCCGATCAAATGAGCCGGTGTTGATTGCTTGACCCCGTGTGGTGATCCCACCGCTGGCGCCCACACCCACGTGGGCGGTCCACATCATCAGCGAGACAACGGCGACGATGATGATGATGGGCGGTGCCACGCTCTTGCCGGTCAGAGTTCGCACACGATCTCCTTCGGGGGCACGTGACAACCCGCTGAGACGCATCGACCCGGCATGATACAACAAGGGGCTGACTCTGCCATGCTGACGACGGCCACTCTCGGAATCCGTGCTCTACGGTGTCTACTCGATTGTGGTCGGCGTGGCCGACCTTATCGTGGCGGCGCAGCTGGAGTGGTGGGCCGACATCTGGCTGATCGGAGCGCCCGTGATGCTCGTGCTGAGCGGTGCGTTCGTGCGGGTGTCGATGCCGGGTGGGCTCGCGCTCGCGATCGGCGGGCTCCGCGCGTTGCAGTCGATCAGTCTCCACAACGCCGGCCACCAGTACGGCCTGGTGTCGCTGATCCCGGAACTCGCACGAGCGATTCAGGCCGTGTCGCTGGTTGCCTTGGCGTACTTCGGATGGGACGGTGATAGATCACACACCGCCCCGGACGCCGACTGATCCTCACGACGCGGCACCACGCCAGGCGCCAAGCCACGTGGCACGTGTCTCTTCAGCGCTACGCGCATCCGCTCGTGGCGCCGCAATTCACGCACTTGTAGCAAGCACCATTGCGAATCATGATGGCGCCACAGGTAGAGCACGGCGGTGCGTCCTGGTCATTCTGAATCGCGTACGGTGTACCATTGCCGCTGCCGGGCTGCCGCACCGCAACGGCCGATGTTGGGATCTCGGCGTCGGGGAAGGTGAGCTGCTCACCGCCGGCATCAGTCTCTATGTCCTCACGAAGATTCACTCCGGCTTGAAACTGTGCTCTGGGAGACAGGAACTTAGTCGCCAGCCAGCGGAAGATGTAATCGACGATCGACTTGGCCATTCGCACATCGGGGTTCTTGGTCAGACCTGACGGCTCAAAGCGAACGTGACTGAACTTGTCGACGAGCACCTGCAACGGTACGCCATACTGGAGCGCGTAAGACACCGCCTGTGCGAAGGCATCGGCGAATCCTGAGATTGTCGAGCCTTCCTTGGCCATGACGAGAAAAATTTCGCCCGGAGCACCGTCTTCGTACAGGCCGACAGTGATGTACCCTTCGTGGCCGGCGATCTCGAACTTGTGGGTCAGCGCCTGCCGTTCGTCCGGCAACTTCCGCCTCACCGGCTGAGAGATACCGATCCTCGCCGTGGTCGATTCTGCCGTCTGAGTGTCCTGTGACGTGTTGAGGGGCTGTGTGCGCTTGCTCCCATCCCGATAGATCGAGACGGCCTTTGTGCCCATACGCCAGGCGTCGACATAGGCCTGTTCGATCTGCTCGACTGTTGCGTCTGTCGGCACGTTGATCGTCTTCGAGATCGCACCAGAGATAAACGGCTGGGTCGCACCGATCATCTTGATGTGTCCCGTGTAGTAAATCGACCGCTGACCATTCGCCGGCTTGAACGCGCAGTCGAATACGGCCAGGTGTTTCGCATCCAGATGCGGCGCCCCCTCAATCGTCTCCTGATCGTCAATATGCTCGACGATCGTCTTGACCTGCGACTCGGAGTACCCCAGCTTGGTCAACGCCATCGGCACGGTCTGGTTGACGATCTTCATCAACCCGCCGCCGACCAGCTTCTTGTACTTGACGAGTGCGATATCCGGCTCCACACCGGTCGTGTCGCAGTCCATCATGAACCCGATGGTACCGGTGGGCGCCAGTACGGTCGCCTGCGCATTACGATAGCCATGCTGCTCACCCAGATCGACCGCCTCGTTCCAAGCATCCGTTGCACCGTCGTACAGCGCCTTCGGCACTCGCGCCGCGTCGACATCCGTGAGCGCAGCCCGGTGCTTCCGCATAACCTTGAGAAACGGGCCACGATTGTCAGAGTACCCGGAAAATGGCCCGCCGTGGTCCCGAGCGATTCTCGCAGACTGCGCATACGCGTCACCGGTCATGAGCGCCGTGATCGTTGCAGCATAGTCGCGCCCCTCGTCGCTGTCGTAGGGCACACCACGGGACATGAGCAGCGCCCCCAGGTTAGCGTAGCCGAGACCCAGCGGTCTGTAGGCGTGACTGTTCCTTTCGATCGACGGCGTGGGATAGCTTGCGTTGTCGATGATCACTTCCTGCGCCGTGATGAGCGTGCGGACCGCCGCCCGAAAGGCTTCGACATCGAAATCGCACTCGCCGCCATCCGCTTCGGTGAGGAATTGCATGAGATTCAGCGACGAAAGGTTGCATGCCGAATCGTCGAGAAACATGTACTCCGAGCAGGGATTGGATGCGTTGATCCTGGCCGTATTCGGACAGGTATGCCAGTCGTTGATCGTCGTATCGAACTGCATTCCTGGATCGCCACAGACATTTGTCCCGTCCGCGATCATATGCATCAGGTCGCGGGCCTTATAGGTGTCCATCACACTGCCGTCCCGGACCGCGTGGGTCTGCCACTCACCATCGTCGAGCACGGCCCGCATGAAGTCGTCCGATGCCCGAACACTGTTATTGGAGTTCTGAAAAAATACGGATGAGTAAGCCGATCCCGTAAACGAACCGTCGTACCCCGCATCAATCAGCGCCCACGCCTTCCGCTCTTCCTCAACCTTGCAGTTGATGAACTCGACGATGTCGGGGTGGTCAACGTCGAGGATCACCATCTTGGCCGCCCGGCGCGTCTTGCCACCAGACTTGATCACACCGGCGAAGGCGTCATACCCCTTCATGAACGACACGGGACCGGACGCCGTCCCACCGCCGGCCAGCATTTCCCTCGATGACCGAATGGATGAAAGGTTCGTGCCGGTTCCTGAACCGAACTTGAACAACATGCCCTCGGTCTTGGCGAGCGTCAGGATCGACTCCATCGTGTCTTCTACCGAGTTGATGAAGCAGGCCGAACACTGCGGTGCCGCCTCGAACCCGCAGTTAAACCAGACCGGACTGTTGAACGCGGCCTTCTGCTGGACGAGGAGGTGCTTGAGGTCGTCGCTGAATGCATGCAAGTCGTCATCGCTCACGAAGTAGCGCTGCCGACGCGCCCAATCGGTAATCGTGTCAACTACGCGTCCGATCAGTTGCTTGACGCTTCGCTCCCGCTCGGGCGCGCCAACCTGCCCCCGAAAGTACTTCGACACCACGATGTTGGTCGCCTGCTGCGACCACGTCTTCGGTATCTCAACGTCGCGCTGCTCAAAAACGCTCTCACCCTTCTCATCGGTAATCACGGCCGACCGTAGCTCCCATTCAACTTCGTCGAACGGATCGATACCCTCTCGACTGAAGTACCTCAGAAACTCGATCCCAGGGGCCGTGTCATCCGACTCGAGCGCCATCGGCTGTGTGTGAAGATCATAAGACTCGTGCTCGTGTGCAGCACCTATTGGCATGTTGTTCCCTCTCCCAGAACGCAGGCCCCGTCGTCACCCCGACGCCGGGCCAGTAAACAGTCTGACTGGAGTGACACGGGGGAGACCTGGCCTGCGCTTCGTGGTCCGCTTAGCAGACAAGCTGGGATACTTTCGTGGTCGCCCGACCCGCGCCGAGACGCCTACTATGCGACCATGGCCTGGTATCTGTCAAGACAGAAAGCCCAAGATATTGGGTTCGGCGTCTAGGGTGAACGCAAGATGTGGTAAAAGCGCCAAGATTCCGATCTGGCCTGTGATAGAGTCCGGCCGGTGACGACACGCGGCGCGCCCCCACCCGATGACCCGGTTATTCCAGAGTATACCGATGACCCGGCGGTCGTACCATCGACCTGGAACCAGCGTCTAACTGCCCTGGTCGAGGTCGTCGTATGCTCGGGGTTTCCAACCCAAATACTGCTCATTGGAACGCTGGCCCTCCTAGGTATGACCGCGATCGATCCGTCTGGGACGCTGTCGCTGAGCTATATCTTCGTGCTGTCGATGGCAGACACGGTGCTCCTCCTGTGCCTGATCTTCTATTTCCTGCGTCGGAGCCAGGAGCATCCGGCTGACGTCTTTCTCGGGGCTCGATCGCCTCGACATGAGCTCCGCCTGGGTCTGATCCTCACCCCGCTCGTGCTCGGAGTGGCGCTAGGCGGGATGAGTCTGATCTACTACCTATGGCCAGGGCTGCGAGACGTTCCGGAGAACCCGTTTGAAGCACTCCTCAGGTCGCCGTGGAACGCGGCGGTCTTTGCGGTCGTTGGGGTGGTCGCTGGGGGCATCCGTGAGGAACTGCAGCGAGCATTCGTCCTCTGGCGTTTTGAGCGGCACCTCGGCGGCGGGACGGTCGGTCTCGTGGTCTTTAGTCTCGCCTTCGGCCTAGGGCACGTGATACAGGGGTGGGACGCGGCGGTAGTAACTGCGCTGCTCGGCGCGCTGTGGGGAGGCGTCTATCTGGTTCGACGCAGCGTCGTGTCAACGGTCGTCAGCCACGCCGGATTCAACCTCGTCGAGATCTTCCTGGCGCACGCCGGCGTCAGCGCCGGAGCCGGCTAAGTGCAGTGACGTCGATATTCAAGCACATCACGGTGACGTTCCAAGGCCCAGAGACACCCGGCTGATCTGGGCACGGCGAACCAGGTCTTGCACCCAGTCGGCCGTGGCCGCCTCACGGAGCCCTTCCTCTACGATTTCAAACCGGTCGGCCAGATACGCGTTCAGGCGGATGTCATCGGCGATGGACTGTCGCAAGTCGTCTGGCGTCAGCCCCACCCGGTCGAGGATCAGGTCCAGCTCGTCACCAGCTGGTAGCCGGATCCGGACGAGGTCGAGCCGTCGAGCGACCACGTCAGAGGCCGGTTCGGCAACCACGAACCGGTCGACCTGATCGAGCATGACCCGCCGCTCGATCAGGAAGGTCAGCACATCGACCTCCTGACTCGGACCGGTCGGGATATCGACGAGCCGTAGGTCGATGAAGGCTCTTACATCGGAGTGCATGATGATCTGACCGTCGACAATCGCGAGAATACGGTCGAGCGTCTCCGTCTGGGCCCGGGAACGAACCGGTCCGAATAGCGAGACGACACACAGCCCGATGCTGATCCAGCGGATACCGCGGGCCAGGCGACGCCGACAGGAGCGCTTAGAAAGCCTGGCCGATACTGATGTGGAGAGCGGTCGGTCGCTCCAAGTCGCCATTGTCAAAGGTCTGGCGGTCCAGTTTAAAACCGAGGTCAACGCGAATCGGACCAACCGGCGATCGGTATCGTACACCGAACCCCGCACCGCCCCGAATGCGAGAAAGACTGACGTGGTGCGCACGGTCATAGACGTTGCCCGCGTCGAGAAACCCGACCATATCAATGGTCCTTGTCACACGTGCGCGAAGCTCCCAGTTAAAGATCAGCGTGGCGTTCCCCCCTTGAGGGAATCCGTCCTGATCGATCGTGGCATCGTCCCCTAAGCGGTCGAGCGCAAACCCCCTGACGGTCGTGTCACCTCCGGCAAAGAAGCGCTCGCTCAGTGGCAGCTCGCCCACCTCAATCTCAATCGGCCCGAGGTCTTCCGGATCGCCCGGCTGGGGCAAGACTTCGACCGCCCTGATGAACGCCCTCGCCAGACCGACCCGCGCACCGAAGGCCACCACAAGACGCGGTGCGCCCGGCACTTCCCGGTAGATGAACGCCTGCATGAATGTCTTGACAAAGCCCACCTCTGAGCCAATGGCCCGACCGGCGATCTCGGCATCGATACTCAAGACCTCGCCGTGTCGCGGGTCGGCCGGATCGTCTCTCGTGTCGTGTGCCACGTTCCCTGAAAAAGCCGAGATACGAACCTCCGAAAACAAACGATCGACCAGCTGCACATCCTCCGGGTTCAGCTCCCTGATCGTCGTGTTGTTCTGACCCCAGCCGTAATCTACCGCCGCCGTGAAGCTTGGTGTCACCTGACGCGTCACCTGCGCATTGACCCCTCGACTGAACAGATCGAAACCGGGCCGGATCGCCTGTTCGACGAAGCCGGTGATGAACCCGTTCCAGACAGTCCCCAGCACGCGGGGTTCCTGGAACGTACCGAGTACACGATATTCGTTGAAACCGAGGCTGTTGCTACCCTCGCCCACCAGCGGGCCATCAGGATCGTTCTTTCGGCGAAAGCTAACCCGCGTGAAGAAGTCGATTGACCGGTTCTTACCCCACAGATTCTGGCGCCCGATCTGAAAGAAGCCACGCGGCGCGAACTCGAGTCGCTCCACCGCCTGGCTCCCCTCGACGTCGGTCTCGCGTCGCAGCCGGACCGACGCCTCGAGACCGCCGCCGTACCCAACTCTCGTTGCCGGGGCCTCATCGACAATGATCACGACATCACGAAACTCCCGGCCACCGTGGCTGAACTCGCGAATGTCGATCCGTCGAAAGAGTCCAAGTGCGTTGAGTCGACGCCGTGTCTCGGCCACCTGGACGAGGCTCAGAGGCTCACCCTCCCGAAGTGTGAGCTCGCGTCTGATCGTCTCGGACTCGATCGCGTCGTTCCCGACGATCAGCACGTGCTCGATCCTGACCTGCGGGCCCTCGCCGACCCGGTACATCAGGTCGGCCGCTTCCAGGCTGTCGTCGAAGCGCGGCTCGACCGTGACGACCACTCGCTCAAAGCCAGCGTTGAGATACTGGAGACGGATCGCATCACGGTCGGCCACGACCTGCTGTGGGTAGTACGGCTGTCCCACCCGGGAACGGATCGCCGCCTCGAGGGCCTCACGGGTCTGGCGCAGGTTGCCGTCGACCTCGACGGAACGCACACGAGTCAGCACGCCTTCACCTATCTCAATCTGACAGCGGACCCGGACGGCGTCTCCGGCGTCGGGGGGACCCATCTCCGACAGCACCGGCCGCACACGGACCGTGGCGAACCCAAGCCGGCTGTAGTGCTCGGCGACCGCCGACACGGCCGCATCCAGCTCGCGGCTGACCAGCGGCTGACCGGTCGGCAGGTCAACCAGCTGTGCCAGCTCCGCGACCGGAACCGACACATGCCCGCTAAACACGACTTGACCGACTTCATAGAGCCGGCCACGATCTATCGTAAAGATGATCGACAGCTCGTCGCCATCGGTCTCCCGGCTGTGACGGGCCGTCGCGTCCCGATATCCGAGACCACGCAGAAATTCATAAATCCTCCGGTCGGCGTCCTCCAGGAGATCCTCATCGACCGACCCCTCGCGCTCGACCGGGACCAGCTCCGTCGGGTCGGCGCCTGGTACATCGTCCCCGGCGAACACGACCGTGATCCGCGGTCCGCGCTGGATATCAAGTCTGAGGTCGACACGGTCGGCGCCCGGTGCGACGTCGACGGAGTGAGTCAACTCGGCCTGGTAGTAGCGCCGCTGTCTCAGCTCTTCCTCGAATTCGAGCAGTCGACGATCAATCACGGTCCCGTCGTAGATCTGTCCGGTCTCGAGGTCGAGTCGATCGAGCGTGAAGGGATACAACGTGGACGACACTCCAGTCACAAAGATCTGCGCGATTCGCGCGCGCCGGCCAGCCTCTACAGTGACCCGCAGAGTTCGGTGGGCACCCTCTCCCTCCACGCGGGTACGCACCTGAGACGTGAAGTACCCTCGTGACCGGTACACTCGTCGAAGCGTGTCGCCGACTGCCGGTGCCACGCCTGCTTCAAACACGACACCGTGCGCCTCCGCAATCGCCGTTCGCAGATCATCGGCGGAAACGCTGGTGTTCCCCTCGAACTCGATGCGTTCGATCACGGCGAGCGGGACCAGCTCGTACCGAAGCGAGACCCCGTGGTCGAGGCGACCACCGGCGACCCGAACGTCCTCCAGGGTGCCAAGGCTGAACAGATGCGTCAGGCTCTCGCGCACCTGTCGCATCGACAGCGGCAACCCAACCTTTGTCTCGACGAGCTCAAGAATCGACGGGTCACTCAGCGAGCGCCCCTCGCTGACGAGCGTGACCTCAGTCACGGGTTGCCCGACATACGCATCGACCTGAGCCTCTCTCGCGGAACCCGACGCCACGACCTCAAGCCATGTGGCAAGCGCCACCGTCAGCACCCACGTCCGCGGCCACGCGCGCCTGACGAGCATCAGAAAGTGTGGCTCACCCGAAAGTCAAGCGCGTATGTGCGATCTTCGTTCTGGGACAGGATCCAGGAAAGGCGGTCGTTTTGATCGTATTCAAGCACGACGATCAGGTCGCGGTTGGAACCACTCACGGCCCGCGAGAATGTCACGTGAGCACGATCAGAAATCCGCTTCCCGATCAGCAGCCGCGCGGTGGGCAACAGCTGCGTCGACTGTTGACTCGTGGGGTCGAGCCCGGGGGTAATCGCGAAGGAATCGACGCCGAACGACTCCTCCACGACACGTCCGACACCCGACGAGAGAGGGCTTGTCAGCAACCGTGCGGCACCGGCCTGCAGCAGTTCCTGGCGCGATGCCTCTTGGGCTCGCAGAGCCCGGAGCTCCGCCGCCTGAGGGTCACGAATGTCTCCAAGCAGGAGCGACAGAATCTCTGTTTCCTGGAGGGGCGGATCCGACGACAGCTCCGGGTCCAGACGATCCATCGTGCCGTTCACGCCGATCGTTACGCGATAGGTCTGACCGGGGACTCGGATGTCGGTCTCGGCTTCGATGTCAAAGTACGGGTTAATCGAGGTGGGATCGGTAAACGCGATGCTGCCACGTGTGACGCGATAGCGGTTCCCTTCGAAGAACACCTCCCCCCGCTCAATTTCCGCATTACCGAGAAGGAGCGGCTGATCGAAGGTCCCGGTCAGCGTGAGCTCTGCACTCGACACAATGCGCGCAGTGTTGTCACTGATCCGCAGACTCGAGGGAGCGACGATACGAACATCGTATCGGAGAGGCAGCGTCGGCTCGACCGACTGCGGCGCCAACACAGGCTCGTCAGTCGTGAAGTCCAGGAGCCCGGTACTGGGTTCGAAGAGATTCAGCCACACGGCGTCGCGGACGTTGACGGTACCCGAGAGCACGGCATCGTCAATCTCACCACCGAGCGTCAACTCGGCGTCGACAATTGAGCGCACGCCTTCTGGGAAACGGAGGTTCATCTCCGTCGCCGCGGCGCTGATGTTGAGCTCGCCAATTTCGTATCCTCGGATACCGAGCCGGCCTCCGAACTGCACCGAGCCACCGGCCATGACCCCTGCCAGATCATCGAATCGCACACCATCCGGCTCGAACACGATTCGTCCCTCGATATCCTCGAGGCCGTGCGGCAGCGAGAGGTGTCTGACACGACCACCTTCAACCGTGGCGTCGCCCACGATGACGGGTCGACGGAAGGTCCCCCCGATTTCAGCCACAAGCTGCGCGGTGCCAGAGCTTCGTGTATCGGGAAGGAAGCCCTGCAGAAAACCGAGGTTCGCATCGCCTTCAGCGCGCAGCGCAACCGTCTCGTCGGCCAGACCGATCTGCCCCATGAGAGAGAGCTTGGTTCCGTCACCGACCAGGTTCATCTGCCGAACCCGAAGAACGTTCCGGTCGAGCAGAAGCTCGACTGCGTCGTCGTTCAGGACCACATAGTCGTAGAAACCGAGCTCCAACTGCTCGACTGTCGCCTGTACCAGGAGCGCGTCGATTTCTTGCAGTGGACCGGTCACCTGGAGGGTCCCGGACACAACAATGGATGTCTCCTCGGGGACCGCTGGGGCGTAGGCGCGGACGTAGGGGTCCAACGTCGTGTTCGTGAACCGGAAGAGGAGCTCTGCATCGCTGCGAGGGGTCAGCTCGACACGGCCTGATCCCGAGATCGCCAGGCTGGGCGACCCTGCCTCCACTTCGAGACCCATGACACCATCGCGGACGTTCACGCGACCCGACAGCTGGCCAACGACCTCATCGTTGACGCTCAGGTCCCTAATGGCTCCCCGGAGCTCATACCGGGGATCGTCCAAGGCTCCGGCGCCGTTCGCCGTAAAGGTGGCCTCTCCCCCTAGCG
>Ga0310123_10004330_pt1 | contig 10760 bp, 13 predicted proteins | sample CB6_AW_1057_MG_FD_203505 | JGI IMG/M metagenome (GOLD analysis project Ga0310123, IMG submission 203505) | Marine microbial communities from Western Arctic Ocean, Canada - CB6_AW_1057 | ecosystem: Environmental > Aquatic > Marine > Oceanic | place: Canada: Western Arctic Ocean | collected...
CGCGCGAATCGGTCTTACGCTGGGTTTTTATCGCCCGATCAAGCGAGCGCCGCAAGTCCGGTGTCCGTTATTGATTCAGATGTGCGAACGCGACAACGTCGCGCCGATCGCTGCGGCGGAAGCCGTTACCGCGAAAGTATCCGGGCCCGCGGAGATCGTGCGGTACGATTGCGGGCACTTCGATATCTATCAAGCTCCCTGGTTCGAACGATCGAGCGGGGATCAGATCAAGTTTCTGCGGCTGGCGCTCGCCGGATCGTAGGAGATTCTAAATCAAATCAGGAGTCCCAAGTGTAACAATGTTTCAACTTGTCCCGCAATGGTGACTTTTGCCGGTCTTCTTCCTCGCGCTTTCGTAGGTGTGGATAAACGCTTCCGGGGGTACCGCCGCGATCACTTTGGCTACGACGTCGAGCGGAAGATCATCAAATTTCCGGAATCTCACGCAGGACTTCCCCATGTTGAGTTTTTTACCCGCTTTCCGAAAGCCCTCCTTGAGCACCGTCAACTGTTTCGAGTCCTGGTAGGCGCTCATGAGATACAGCGCATTGTACTCTGTTTTTGAGAAGCCGGGGCGGCGTACATCAGGGGCTTCTTGTTGTAGGTTGCGGGATATGTCTTCAGGGGGATCTCGTAGCAGATCATGCCCCAGTTCATGGTTTCCCGGTAGCCCTTGGGAAGATGTTTGCGAATGACCTTTCGGACTTCTGCGATGATGGCACGCCTGTCCGCAGGCAGTTCCTTCAGATCTTCAGCCACGGTTTCCGCTTTGGCCTGCATGTCGCCTCCTTTTCCCCGGCCATTGAAGCACGGCGGTCAATTCCGTGTCACGGCTTTGCCGGTGTATGTACTCGTAATCGCAATTCGATGCGGTTCGAGCGGAGAGCTTGAGGATCCAGTTTGTCCACTGCGGAATGAATTCCGCAACGCCTGAACGCGGAATGAATTCCGCGCTACAAAGAGCGCATTGCGCTTCGTGGTAGAAGAATTGTGGCAAGAGAGGTGGCGGGAAATTAGCGGGGGGTACCTTGACGGTTCAGTCGGATGCCTCCTGCGGGGGGCTCGTATCCGCCACTCCCTCATTTCGCGCGGCGGCTCGATCCGGGTGAAATACGAAATCGCGTCTAATTTCTCCGTGGAAACGGAAACCGGTTCCCGGATGCGCCCCGGGATTGGACTGAACTGGAAAATGGATTATTGACAAGCGAAATCCTTGACAGAATGGGTGAGGATGTTTACTCTGAATGATACCATTTTTGGGACCCTATATATTAAGGACAAGGAACACCGCTATGAAATCCTGCATCACGACGCGCCTGATCCGAGTTTGCCTTTTGCCGCTGACCGCATTCGGGTTGTTTCTGCTTCCGGCATCCGGAGCACTTGAACAGGGGGCCTCCAGAGAAGAGGTCATTGATATGCTGGGCGAACCGGAAGGCAGCGTGAATGGCGGGGGGTTGGAAGTTCTGCGATATAGACTCGGCATTGTTGAGCTTGAGGACGGCTTCGTGATGTCTTCAGATCTAATTACCGAAGAGGTTTTCGAGCACCGGCGGCTGGCCAAAGAGAAGAAAATTGCCGAAGCGAAAAGACGCGCTGAAGAAGCACGGGAGCGTCGTATCGCGGATGGAACTGCGGAGCTGAAGCGCGTTGAGGCAGACGAGTCTTTCGCCAAGAAGTCCGCGACGGATCGGCTGAAGTACTGGCAGGACTTTCGGCGGAAGTATCCGGAAGTCGATGTCTCGTCGCAGCTCAGGGCGGCGCAATCTGAAGGCGGGGGGCAAGAGATACGGATGGCGGAATTGGAAGAAGAATTCCGGCAGGGCATGAAACAGCCTCCGATCCGAACCTCCTCGCGAAAGTTGAGAAAATACCGTCGCGGAAGATCAGCGGGCGCCATTGCAAAGCGAAAGAGCCAGTTGATGGCGGAATTGTTTCCTGAGGAATCCGGGAACTGATCCGCGTCGCGGCCTCCGGACACGGTGTTCGGTATTCGTAAATTGTTGAATATCGCGTGTCAACTACCAAGTCCCGTATCAACAGCATACTTCAACTGCCTAATCCCAACCCCACGATTTGCTTCGTACTACTATCCTGCGTGATCGTTATTGCTTACGGCAATTTTCCTGCCACGATAGTTTCCAAGAATCCTCCTCCACGGTGAGTTCCGTTCGGTTGCGGTGACGCGGTTTCCCCGCTTCTCGCGGGGCAGGCGCTTATTTCGTGGTTAAGAAATCCGTTAACCCCAAATTCCGTACTCCGCATGCCGCGCCCCGCATTCAGAACGCAGTCCCGTCGTCCAGTTCCGGACTCCAGAAGATGGCTTGTAAACCGAACTTAACCCCGGGAATATTTTTCCAGTCGTCCACGTTTCGGAACTCGAGTTCCGGAGCAACCACAAAAAAGAGCCAGTTTCGGCACAGCGGAATTTTCCCCGGCAAGGTGAGACGATAGCGGTCAACGATGCCGCTCCCGCTCTTGTGGCCAAAGATGCTCGCCCGAAGACCAATGCCCATCGCCAGATCCCTTATGCTCGCCCGGCGTTCGAATTTGACTTGTCGAATCATTTCCCAAGCGTACGAAAGGACGAATGTCTGTTCCCGCTCATAGCCAATCGTGTCTTCGGCCCATTTCCCGGACGAGGCGGAGCGAAAAAGAGTCCGGCCATTCCATTTGTCCATGGTAATTGAGGAAAGCAATCCGAACCCGTCGTCACTTTCCCAGTAAAATTTCTGGAGTGGGTGGGCCTGCAGCCCCTTCCACACTTTCGACCACTGGAACTTTGATTCCACGAAGAGTTCCGGTGGTGTTTTAATCTTGATGCCGAAGCTGGGAACAAAGGGCCCGATAATTCTCCGGAAACCGATCCGGGCGTCGCCGGTACGCTCGGAGGCGTCAATTCCCGGGAGTTCATCGACCGGTTCAGAGGTCACGTAGATCTGGAATTTACTCGAGGTTGGGTAAGTTGATGCTGATGTTGAAGTCGGGTTCGACGGTCCATTCCGGCCCCCCCACTTCGTTCTTGTATCGCATCTCCATCGCAATATCGAATAGGGATACCGGAATTGGCTGCCTTTCCTCCCCTTCCTTCACGAAATAGGTGTCCGCCCAGGCAACGGATTTCTGCATAATCAAAAAGATCCAGTCGTGTGCCCAATCCATGTGATCGTACTTATTGGTATACGCGGACCAGGGAGGCAACTTCTCCGGCAAGTCGCCGATAAACATCTCGTACTCGTCATCGATGTACAGCGGTTCGCTGCTCCACAATCGACGCCAATGGTTGGTCTGGGAATTGGTTTTCACATCCTGCGCACTCGCCAAATCGGCGCAGAAGAGACCTAGAAACGCCGGCAGATAAGTCCACCGGAGGCGCGAAAACCTGCTTTGCCCGAGCAGTTGGAACCTCATCGTATACGCCCTCCTCAGGCTTTCAAGGATTCCATATTTGCTGATGCTTTATCAAAGGTTTTTGACCGCGGATCTTTAGGATACTCGCCGATGAAATGAGAATCTCGAACACAAAATCCGCGTGTATCCTCGAAATTCACAGTTTAGTGCACTGGATCTGGCTGGTCCCCCCATGCGGGGGAGGATAGAGGTGGGGTTTTGAGGAAATTGGGCAATGAGGCGTCCATCACGATGAAAAGGTACCATCTTCCATGGGAGAGCGGCCCGGGATTCGCCGGCCGACGCCGCCCGAACCGGTTGATCCCATTGAACTGCTCACCAGGATGAACGCCCACTTGAATGAACATGATACCTTCCCGCTCAGCACCACGTAATTTTATGATGCGCCTCGAGGAGGCGGAACCTACAAGGCCGTCATGCCCCAGCAGCAAATCACTGCCGAAGGCCGGATCAAATGATCGCCACGCGGAGAGACGGTTTCGATACTCGACTATTCTGGTACGACGGGAAGAGCGCAACGTTTCTCGATAAGAGCAAAAAGCTCTATTCGACCGTGGACGCTTCCAATACGATTTCCGAAATGCTGGAGATGTTACGGGCTGAATATGGCGTGACGCTGCCCTTGGCGGACTTTTTGCGAAAGGACTTCGTTGAGATGATCCAGCCATTGCTTATGAAGGCACGGTACGATGGCGGGGAGAATGTTTTGGGACATGACTGTCACCGCCTCTCGTTCTAGAGACGGCCGAGGTCAAAGGCCGGGTATGGATCGATGCAAAACCCGACGCGCCCCTGTTGAGGAGAGTGTCGTTGCATTACTACACTTTTCCTAGAAACCCCGAGTACACAGTCACGCTCAACAAATGGCAACTTGGAGAACTTGCCGGCGACGGACTTTTCGCATTTACTGCGCCCAAAGACGCGAAACAGATTGAAATGATTCCCCTCCTACCCGGCAGCCCAAAGGATGAGGTTCACTAAATCCGAAACACGTTTTCCCTTACCACCTCTTGGTGTAGGTAAATGCAGGCTGGATACCGAATAGGTCAACGTTCCCAGTAGGCGCTTCGAAATCCATTTTGGTGTAAAGAATCCGTACGGAGAACCCGATGGAGTTATAACCGGTCAGCTCATATTCGAGGCCGGCGCGACCGTAAATACCTATGGCGACATCTGAATCGTTCGTGTCCCTGATAGGCACCTTCCCTGTCGACGAGACCTGCCGGCGGGCATCGTCTACCCAACCGAACATTACGAGAGGTCCCACGCCTCCGTGGAAGTGCCATTTCTCCAGATTCTTGTCATAGGATGGTCCCGCGAAAATATCCAGCAGGTATATCTCGGCATCGATCTCTAATGCCGTGCCGTTTGCGCTGGCAGATCTCGTATTGTCACTGCCCCAACTGAAACGCAATCCAGTTTCGGCGCCCCAATTCGAAAAATTGCCTTCAAAGCTACCCCACCAGGAGATGCCGAGAGTCGGCATGGTTGAAAGATCCACCTCGGTTGAACCTTCACTAAAATTGACGTCGTCGCTCCAGAAGGAGGCCCCAACCACGGATTGCAAACTGGTTCCGTAATCCGGACCGAATGCGGTTGCGTGAACCGGGGCCAGCCCGATCGCGGCAACGGCACATAGTAGTTTTCCAAAGATTTTCCGATGTTCCCGACTCTTCATGATACCTCCATATCTTGTGCAATTCACGGTGCGGTACGAGGTTCGCAATCGCAATTACCGGTCATCCTAAGGCAAGAGGGCCATTCTGCGCACGCAAAATCTCGAATCCCGCCGGACGCCCATAGCCGAGGCCCCACTTCGTCTCCTTCGCTCTCCCAAAGCGAGTTCCTTCGTGGTATTCAGTCCAATTACGTGCCCCACGAAAGGTTTTGTGTCGAATTCCCCCTGCGAAGCGCACCCGTGATTGTCGAACTCATTGAAAAATCGGTGCATTTTTACTAAATACGCGGTCATACCTCGGCTTCCTCACCCGGAACCTGGATCATGCGTGCGTGCTCCTGACCGATTCGGTATGCGAATACCAGCCAAACGACCACCCGGCCCAGGTTGAAGAGTGCGAAACCGCGGATGCCGAATCCCAGGTCGTTGATGCCGGCGAAAACCAGCAGCGCCGAGAGCACGTCCCCGACCCGGACAAAGAAGGAATCGATCGCCACCTTCGCCCTGTACTTCTGCTCGGTGGTCGCCGGGAGGAACAGGATGTTTCTCACCGTGCTGTTCAACGAATAGTAGGCGGCGTTCTCGGCGATTTTAGGACCCTTGATGAATTTCAGAAACGGCATCGCGGCGATCAGGCCATAGCCACCCAGGGCGATGATTGGTTGAATCATCACGGCGAGACGAATGCCCCCGAACTTGATGATGCACGAGATAAACAGGAGCTGAATGAACTAGGAGCCCGACCCCGCGGGTGATCGCGAAAAACCGCGTATAGAAACCGGCAATGTATTCTTTTTTGATGTTCTGGTCGTCTTCGCGTTCCAAAGTCGCGGTGATATCCCCTGCACGCTGTGCCACATCGAAGTCCGCCGGGAGCCATTGCGTAGCGGTTACGATCTGTTGTTGAATTCGAGTCCAGAACGCCGAAGAGTCTTCTTGCCGCATCACGCCATATCGCAGCTCGAAGTGCGTTGCAATACTGGCGAATGTGCCTTCACCGGACTGTGATGGTTGGTGCGCAGGCATCGACGCCAGGACCTAACACTACGTAGTATGCTGTATAATGTTTTTCTTTGAGCGGTTCTCAGTGGCCGCCATCTAACGGATGGCGCCAGCGCAACCTGGGAAACGCTCAAAAGCTCGGTCGGCGACTGCCGCGCCGATCATTAATGCCGCCGCAAATATCCGAATCGTGTTTTTCATAAAACTTTGTTTCTCACTATTTTTTACAGAAGGCAACGAAGGCCATAAAGCAGCAAAGCCGCAACCAAACGAAATTTACCACGGAGCACACGGAGGGGTTTTGGTCACTCCGTGTGCTCCGCGCCTCTCTGGGGCAGAAAAATTGTCGCGAGCATGAACGATTATGGAAGATCGTAGTAGGAAGAAAGTAGATGGGGCCAGGAGCCTTTGTCTTTCTTTGTGAGTTCTCTTTGACTCAGGTTGATATTACGGATTCGGGTGAAGGGTACAATGTTAATTTGCTTATCGATGAGTTTTCTATGGACTTGCCGGTGATGGAGGTTTCTAAGGTGGATCTGCATCTCAGGGCGCCCCGGTTCATCAAATTCATCCGGTCGATATTCTGCATTGCCGCTTCTTTGTTTTTTCGCGCTTTTGGCGGATGCGACCATTCAAGCGGAACGGCCCGGTAAGGGGGGCGAGGCAGACTCGATCTCATTCCGCGTTTTCGTGTTCGATGTGGACGAGATCAACAGCGCGGACCAGAATTTCACGGTTAACTTCTAGTACATGGTGTCGTGGAGGGATCCGCATCAAGCGCACGGTGGGGAGCACCGTTTGGTTCGAAACGCCGGAGATGTGTGGACGCCAATGATCCAGGTGATGAACCAGCAGAAACTCTGGTCGACCCTGCCCGAGATTGTGCAAATCGAGCCGGACGGAACGATTACCTACGCCCAGAGATCTTGGACATTGGGAATTCGATATTCGACATTCAGATATACTACCTGCTGAACACTATATACTAAAAACTTTCAACTCACTCAACACTCTCCCCGACACTCACCTCCCCATCCCCAGCATCCAGTTCCAGCTCCTCGATCTGCTGTACTGATGCGCCGGCGATGCCGCGGATGTCGCCGTACATGCCGAGGTGTTGAGGACAACGCGCTCGATCTGTTTTTCACGTTCTTTCCATAGGCGCTCCATCGCCCGCCGTTCCTTGTCGAGTTGGACTTTCATCCCGGTGAACGTCTCCACGATGGCGACGACCTTCTGCCTGAATTCGGGTCCGGAGAGGTAGTCGTAGAGTGCTTCCATTTTTTCGCCTTTGCCGGCGGACGCCCGCTTATCGAAAGACAGTTCCTGGAGGTGCATCCGGAGCGCGGTCGCGAGCCCGATCATGGAAGAGTAATCGGTGACCCAGATGCCGTCCCGATAGCCGAAGCGTTCTACGTTTTCCGGAAGGGAACTGGATACAAGCACCGAAACGGTTGCCCGGGTCATCACCGCGTCGTCCTTGAGTTTTGTTGTCCACCTGTCGCTCCACGCTTTGGTATTTTTCGTTTCCCAAAGAATCATGCCGCAAGGGTGTCCGTCGGGCCCCTTTACATGATGAACAAGGTCGGCGCCTCGGATTCCTTTCGGAACCGGTTCGACATCATCCATCGGAAACGTGCCGCGCAATGTTTTTTCCAGATCGAGTTTCGAGCACTTCCCCCTGCGTCTCGCTCGAGCCTTGTTCCGCCCTCCGCTTGGCGTCTTCAAGCGCCTTGTGGAGATCGGTAATCATTTTATCCTTTTCCCGGTCCTTCAATCGGTGCTGTTCCGCAAAAGTTTCCAGTGCTTCGGTGCGCACCTTTTCCCGCTCAGTGTCGATTTTTCGTGCAACATCCAATTCGAGTTGCTCCCGCTGCTGCTGAAGTTCGCGCGCCTGCTTCCGAACTTTTAATTCCCCCTGCTGCGCGGCTTCCGTCGCTTTTTTTGACTCTTCGAGGGCGGCTTTCGTGTCGTTCAGTTCGACCTGGTACGTTGACCTCGCTTTTTCTACCGCTTCCAGTTCAATGCGCTTCTTCTCGCGCTCCAACGCAACGCGCGCCTCTTTGTCGAATTCTTCCTTGAGGTGATCTCGCAATTGCCCCTTTAGCGCCTCTGTTAGTTCAAAAGACTTCTTGCAGTGGGGGCAAGAAATTGTGCCGGCTGGTGACTGGGGGTTCACTTCACCCTTTTGCGTAGTGCCGCGATGTCTTTGTCGATGAGCTTCTGCAGTCTTCGATAGCGGCGGTTCCCGGTTGGAGACCGCGCGGGAACGGATTCGATACCCATCACTGCCAGCGACTTTTCCAGCGGACCCCGCACGGCCGCCCATCGGGCGCGGAGATCGTCGCGCTGACCAAGGGTGAAGTCCCGCTCGTAGATGCGCCGATACGCGCCTTCGATGCCGTCTACCTTATTCTTCCCGATGCGTTGCACGACGAATCGGCTGATTGCCCACCACAGGACGGTCAGGAGCAGTCCCGCGCAGACGATAATAAGCGGAAGTTGGAAATTTTCAGAATTCCGGGAAAGGGCCCCCAGCGCTGCCGTCACCCCGAAGATCGTGAAGGTAATCATGGCGCACACGGAGCGCGCCATCAGTACAGATCGTTTGACATCCCAGCAGACGCGCACGTGCATGTCGAGGCGCTCGGCCTGTTCTTTCAGCGTGCTGATTACGTTGTCGACACGACGGTTCATTGCGCTGTTGATGTGGTGTACGACCTCTTCGCGAGCTTCATCGAAGCCGGTCAACGACAGAGTGTCATTCCCGTTCGACGAAAGCTGGTCGGCGCCGGGAATATAGGTGGTGTAGACCTCCGGCATGTCTTTCGTCTGAATCACCCGGGACAGATTCCAGCAGAGCGCCCCATAGTCTCTCGCAAAATCCCGAATGCTGGAGAAAATGTCCGCCTTGTTCATCAGGATCAGGGTTTTGTTTTCCAACCCCGAAAGTCCCTGGGTGAAGGCGGAAATCGTTTCCCCGGTGGTCCCCGGCTTTTCAGGGTCCAGAAAAAAGAGAACCAGGTCCGCGGACTCACCGAACGTGCGCACGGCAGACATAAAGTCATATCCGCGCTCCTGCGCCGTGGTTGCCGCATCGATCATGCCGGGGCTGTCCACCAGCGTCATCTTTCGGAGCAGATCGAGATTCAACAGTTTCAACTTCAGCCGCGACAGAAATGCAGGCCCGAATCGGTCCAATCCGGTAAAAGTAACCTCGGGCCGCATCGCCGCGGCTGGCCCGCTGGATTCCCCGGGTTGTTCTGAGAAACTCAGGATCGTAAAGCCGTCATCAGTAGGCGCGATTCCCGTTTTCTGGACCGGTTTGTCCAGGAGGTAATTGATGAAGGTGGATTTTCCTGAGGAATGATTCCCCAGAAAAAGGATGGTCGGTTTGCCCGCATTGAGCTGGCGGGGCATGTTGATTTCCAGATGGTACCGCTGGGCGAGGGGCGTAAGTATGTCCCGGTAGTATTGCTCCGTTCGGCTTTGTAGCGCATCCAATCCGTCGTCCATGGTTACGCGGAAACTACCCTACATTACTCCAGCCACCAATACCTAATAACGAACTTTGGAAATGTTTTCCCAACCCTGGATCAAGCCGGAAAAACTGCGTACTAAGATCCGTTTGGGTTCGGAACCGCGATTTCCCCGCTTCTCGCAGGGCAGGCGCGTATTTAGTGATTCAGATCTCGGTCGGGGGCCTGTAGCTCCGGCCTGTTTTGTGGCTCTGTTGAGCTTGTTTGTCGCCGATCGGAAGTCTCGGCGACTTCCGCTACATGGGGAGCCGTTAAATTCGAAAGTTTCCTTCTTTATCTTCGTTTCCTTCAGTTCAATATCCCCGAACCCGAACCCGAACCCGAACCCGAACCCGAACCCGAACCCGAACCCCGCATCCCCGAACTGCCTACCGCTTTTCCATCCGCTTGCGCACGTTCGCGTCTAGAATTTTCTTTCGCAGCCGAAGATGATTGGGGGTGACCTCCACGTATTCGTCCTGCGCAATGAACTCTATGGATCTTTCCAGGTTCATTTGTGTGGGAGGTTCCAGGAGAATCGCCTTGTCGGTGCCCGACGCGCGGACGTTTGTGAGCTGCTTGGTCTTCGTCGGATTGCAAGGCAAGTCTCCGGAACGGGAGCTTTCTCCTACAACCATTCCGGGGTAAACCTCTTCCTGCGGCCCGATGAAGAGGCGGCCCCGTTGCTGGAGATTGTCCAGTGAGTACGCCGTGGCCTTTCCAAACTCCATGGAAACCAGCGCTCCGCTGGTCCGGGCGGGAATATGACCAAGGTAGGGCAAGTATTCCCGAAATATGTGACTCATGACCCCCTCGCCGCTGCTTGCGTTGGTCAGGTAGGTCTCCATTCCGATCACGCCACGGGTCGGAATGTCCGCAGTCAGCTTCACGCGGTCTCCGGCATGCTCCATGTGGACAATTTCTCCTTTTCGCTCGGAAAGATACTGCATCATGTCGCCCAGAATCCGCTGCGGAATGTCGAGCCAAAGATCCTCAATGGGCTCCAGACGCTTTCCATTTTCTTCGTGATAAATCACCTCCGGACGGCTGATCAACAGTTCGAAGCCCTCCCGGCGCATGGATTCGGCCACGATGGCGACCTGGAGGTCGCCTCGCGCTCGAATCGTGAAAATGTTGGCGGAGTCGGTATC
>Ga0310123_10004331_pt1 | contig 10760 bp, 12 predicted proteins | sample CB6_AW_1057_MG_FD_203505 | JGI IMG/M metagenome (GOLD analysis project Ga0310123, IMG submission 203505) | Marine microbial communities from Western Arctic Ocean, Canada - CB6_AW_1057 | ecosystem: Environmental > Aquatic > Marine > Oceanic | place: Canada: Western Arctic Ocean | collected...
CTGGCGAGGCGCGAGTGATCCCGGTCATCCTCGAAGAGTGTTTGTGGAAGAAGAGAGCGGTGTTCAAGGGATTCTCGAAGCTGCAAGCGCTGCCCAAAAACGCCAAGCCGGTGCGTAGCTGGGCGCCTCAGCGCAACGGTTGGTACGACGTTGCCGAAAAGCTCGAAGAGATTGTCGAGGACTTGAATAAATAGCTGAAGAAAAGCGCGGCGGCAGGGCAGTAGACGACCGCAGGGAAAACGTACGCGCCATCATTTATGCGATTACCGGGGCCCTGTTGAAGCGGAAATCCTCAAGGCCGCTTTCGCTACGGTGATGACCGGCAGGATTGCCGGTCGCTACGGGCGTAAACGCGCGGTGAGCGTGGACTTCCGTCCACGCCTCTGTCCGGCCGGTTGCGTTTTTTGTAGAGGGCCGATAGTGTGTCGCCACGATCGTCGCAGGGCTGCATTTCTCACTGTGTTGTTTTGCGATGCCTCAGCCGGTCGAGCGTCACAGCCGCCACGATGATCGAACCGGTGAGCACGTCCTGGACCCAGTTCGGCACTCCTTTCATGCTGAGCCCGTTGCGGATGACCGCCATCAGCATCGCGCCCGCCACTGACCCGAGAACGCTGCCTTCGCCCCCTTGCAGGCTGCCGCCGCCGATCACCACGGCCGCGATGATATCGAGTTCCATGCCGCGGGCTGCTGTCGGGTCTCCGACGGTCAGGCGGCTGAACTGCATCAATCCGGCGACACCGGTCAGCAAGCCGCTCAGCGTGTATACGTAGAGTTTCATGCGTTCGACGCGGACTCCGCAGAGCCGGGCCGTGTTTTCGTTCGAGCCGATCGCAAAGATGTAACGGCCCAGGACGGTGTTGCGCAACATCAGGGCGACCACGATGGCGAGCCCCAGCGTCAACCATACGCCCGGCGCCACGATCAGCCAGGGCGGATCAGGAAACTTCGCCAGCATTTCGTTGAGCCAGGTGATGGGAGCGTCGATCTTTTGTTCGCGGGCGACGCCCGTTGCGGCGCCGCGGTAGACCAGCAGAGTGCCCAAGGTGATGATGAAAGGAACCAGCTTCAGCCGCGTGATTAGCAGGCCGTTGAGCAGGCCGCAGCAGCCGCCCGCGGCGATCCCCGCGATAGCCGCAATGGCCGGAGACACTCCGGCTTCGAGCAGCCGCGCGACAACGACGGTCGCGAGCGCGATCACCGACCCGACGCTGAGATCGATTCCGCCGGAGATGATGATCAGCGTCATCCCCAATGCGCCCGCCGTCACGATCACGCTCTGCGTCAGAACCGTAACTCGGTTGAACCCAGAATAGAAAGGCTCGCCGACCCACAGGACGAAGAAAAGATAGACAGCGATCAACCCGATCAGCGGCCCGAGGTTCTTCACCGCCCGACCTCGGAGAAAAAGTAAGTCCTTTTTCACTCAGCCAACCTTTTTCCAGCCGGTTCCTTCATGGCCGAAGTGGAACGTCCCGGAATGCAATATTTCGGCCAGGATCTCGAGGGATTCCACGAGCCGCGGGCCAGGCCGGTTGAAATACTGGTTGCCGTCGGCGATGTAGACGTTTCCATCACGAACTGCCTTCAGGTCGCTCCACCCTGTTTGAGCTTCGAGCAACGGAAGATCCTGCCGCGTGCGGGGCATATCATAGCCACAGGGGGAAATGAAGATTACGTCTGGGTCAGCTCGAGCAAGTTCCTCGAATTTCATCCACGGTGAATGTTTCCCCGGTTCGCCAAAGAGATTCTCCCCGCCCGCCATCTGGACGAGCTCGGGCATCCAGTTGCCCGCCGCCATCAGCGGGTCGGCCCATTCAATGCAAGCGACACGCGGCTTTGTTCGCAAAGGCCGGGTCCGCGACTCGATCTCCTGGACTCGCGTTTGCAGCCCGGCCACCAGGCGAATCCCAGCCTTCGTCATCCCGAGCCCCGAAGCGAGTCGGCAGATGTCAGCCCAGAAATCGGCCATCGAGTTCGGTTGCAGCGAAATAATCGTCGCGTGGCACTCGGCAACTTCCGCGACAGCCCGCTCGACGTCCCGCAGGCTGACTGCACAGACCTCGCACTGAGCTTGGGTGACGATGTGAGTCGGCTGCAGCTCGCGCAGGCGGTGTGGAAACACTTCGTAAACGCCCAGGGCGTCCGTGACGAGCGATTCCCGTTGCAGCGACTTCACCCGCTCGTCAATTTCCCGGCTGCTTCCCGAAACGTCGAACCGCGGTTGAGTGCAGACGGGCAACCCGCGAACCCGCGGCGGAAAGTCGCATTCGTGCGAGCGGCCAACAAGGAACTCCTCCAATCCCAGCGCGCAGACGGTCTCGGTCGAACTGGCAATGAGGGAGATAATTCGCACTAGGTTGTTCCGTTTTTTCGTTGTTCGGCGCCACCGTCGCTCGGCAAGTCTCGCTGTGACCGTGGAAACTCACGCTCGCTTCCGGGACAGTACCCGCCAAGCGAATGAAGCGTGACTCGTCATCGTTGCATACGGCGTAACAAGACATCGTAGCAAGCCGGAGAAAACGACTTTCTTGAGGTGCGCCCTTTTCGATGGAAGCGAATCAACGTGAACTCAACCGGCGGGCCCCGGCGCTGTCTCGCCACGGAAGAGATCCATCTGATCCTCGGGAATCTCTCTGGGCTTCCGCTTCGGCCGCCGGACCGGGCTTCCGATCACACCGAGCACGGTCAGCTTTTGCACCGCCTCTCTCGGGACGAAGACCCTCCGCGCGTTGGCGTTCGGATCGGGCGGCGTTGCCGTCACACCCTTTTCATCCACCAAGAGCAGGTTGTTGGGCAGGATCCCTTCCAAGATCTCGCCGTCACGAAACGTGAAGCGCACCCAAAGCCCGTCCTGTTTGGGGCGCGTTGCGAACACGGTCTTCTGTTTCGCTTCGGCATTGCGCTCGAATTCTCGAACGAAATACACGCCTTTGATTTCGGCGTAGGGGATCAAAACCACCTGTGCCGAGCGATCGAGAACCTCGACGCCATCGGGACGCAAGTATGTCTGAGGGCTGGCATATCCGTGTACGGTGACGGCGTCGAATCGTCGTACGTAGACTTTCTTTGTGGTGGAGGCAGACAAAGCAGATAGCGCGAAATAACGAGTCCTCTGGCCGGTATGCTAATATGCCCCCAGACGCGGTGTCAAGCTCGACACTCACGATAAGTGGTTGATATCTAAGGTGTTGGTCTGAGTGCTCCAAGCTGTCATTCAAGAGTATATCGATTACTGCCGGGTGGAAAAGGGGCTTTCCGCCAACACGCTGTCGGCCTATCAGCGTGACCTTCGGCGGCTGGCCGTCTTCTGTGAGAAACAGCAGCGCTCGCTGCTGCAGGTCCGGGGGGAAGATCTCGAAGGGTTCGTCGACTTTCTCTATAAAGACAAGTTGAGCAGCCGCTCGATTGCCCGCTACGTTGCCAGCATCCGAAACTTCTACGTGTATCAATTGCGGCAAGACCGCATCTCGGCGGATCCCACCGTCGACATTCGTTCGCCCAAACAAGGGAAGCCGTTACCGAAGTTTCTCTCACTGGAAGAAGTCGACCGGCTGCTCGAAGCGCCCGACGCGGCCACGCCAAGGGGCGCTCGCGACCGCGCCATGCTGCAGTTGCTGTATGCAGCGGGGCTGCGGGTTTCCGAGCTGGTTGGAGTTCAGCTCACACAGCTCAACTCGCAGCTCGGAGTAGTGAGAGTCACGGGCAAGGGAGACAAGCAGAGGATGGTGCCGGTCGGCAAGGTCGCGCTGCAGGCGATCGAGACCTATCTGGAGCATGACCGGCCACAAATTCTCAAGCGCCGGCCTTCTCGCTACCTGTTCGTGACGAGCCGCGGAACGTTGCTCACCCGGCAGGCGTTCTGGAAGCTGCTGAAAAACTATGGGCTGCGGGCGGGAATCATGAAGAGCTTGACGCCTCATCTGCTGCGGCACAGCTTTGCGACGCATCTGCTGGAGCGGGGCGCCGATCTGCGCAGCCTGCAATTGATGCTGGGGCACGCCGACATCTCGACGACCCAGATCTACACCCATGTCCTGCGCGAGCGCCTGCGGAAGGTATACGACGACCACCATCCCCGAAGTTAACCCATTTCTTTCACCGCGCGACAAGGCGAAGCGCATGAGAGGCCCGTCAGCCACTCACCGCGAATCCGGCAGCCGAACAATCAACGCCTCAAAAAAAGTGTTGACAAACATCAAGTACGTGTATATACTCCTATTAAATGTTCAACAGCATCGAGTACGGGGAATCAGGAGGTCGCACCCAGCGCCCCCATCCAATCTCCACGGTTAGTCGAGCAAACTTTGGCCCAAATATGTGCAATTACACGTAGGGGCTGCACAAGAAAAACAATCCCACGGACTAATAGAGGAGATAACCATGGAAGGCATTGCGAACCAACAATTCATTGATTTTGTTCCTTACGTGACCGTGCCGCTACTGGCGGCGACGGTGCTCGGCTTCGTTCTGTTCATCACGAAGCGCGCGGAGAAGCTTCGCCGCATCGAGCCGCACGAAGCACGGGCCGTGCAACAGCTAGTCGCGGCTTGGGCGTTGTGGGGATTGGCCAGTGCTGGATTGTCGCTCTCGGGCGCCTACGCCTCGGATTCGTTCTACGCCATGCTGCCGGGGCTGTGGATAACCTTCGTCCCGGTTTTCATGTTTATCGCCTTTAGCGTCGCGTCCCCTACCATTCGTGACGGGATTGGCAAGGTGCTTGCCGCGACGCCGCTGCACTGGCTGGTCTATTTTCAGGCGCTGCGTCTGTCAGCCATCAGAACCGCATTTGAAACAGCCAGAGGCACATTCCCCCAGTCGTTCGAACTAGCCGTCGGCGTACCGGACCTGCTCTTCGGCCTCTCTGCTCTCTACGTCGGCAAGCGGACAAGCGAAGGTTCGATTTCCAAGCGAGCCGTAGGCTGGTGGAGCTTAGCTGGTGCGCTTGTCATCGTTCCGTCCGCGCCGCTGGTCGCTCAGATGGGACTTGCCGGACCGCTCCAATTCTTCACCGCCGAGCCCTCTGCGGCCGTCCTCTTTGTCTACCCCATGGTCCTGGCGCCGACTCTTATTGTGCCGTTGTTCGTACTGTTCAACCTTCTCACCGCACAACACCTGCTCGGCCGAGAAAGAGTCACGCAGGCGGAGCGCTTTACGAGCACAGCTGCAAGGCTATATCCGCGAAGTTTGAGCCGCGTTGTGCGTTAGCGCCCTATCGTTGAATCCTTGCCAAACATGGCGGAGGGTTCGGAAATCAGCATCAGAGCCCCAGGCGCAAGCCTGGGGTCACTAGCTTGGGGTTAACCGGCCAAACGTAACACTTTTTTTCGAGTGTCAAACCCTCCCTTTTCTCCTCCAGTTACCGGGTCACAAACGCACAATCCTCGTCTCTTCCGCGGATAGTAACTCGTAAACATACCCGCGCCATTCGATGCGGCGCGTCAGCGACGACGCGACGAACACGTAGAGCCAGGTCCAAGTTACGATCGGGACCATCCAGAAGTAGGCCCAGCCGAAACGATCCAGCCATTCTTCCCGCTCAGGGAACATCAGGCGTGCGACATATCCCCGCATTTCTCCCTTGCCCATCCCGGGTACAATAGTGAGAATCAGCCCTCCGAATCCCCAGGGAGCCTCCCCGAACACGAGCATGCCGAGACTCGCGAGCATCGCCCCGCAGTAGAAGACATGCGCCAAGAATCCGGCCAGCCACAGGTTGCGCCGGTAGACCTTGGTGATGATCATCTGGCGCGTGGCCCAGCGCAGGAATTCGCCTCCACTACAGTTACCCGTCGTTGCCACCATCGCTCCCGGCACAAAACGGATCCCCAGTTTGGCGACGTTCATTGCCGCTGAAAGGCGGTAGTCATCGCTCACCGTGCCGCGCCAGAATTCGAGCACCCGAGCCGCGTCAAAAGTCTTGCGGCGGATGGCGGTCGCTCCTCCCCACGCGAAATTGTTATCTTTAGGACTCATATTCCCCGCGATCGTTGAATCCCAGACACTGCGCAACAGCGACCCAAAACCACCGCCGGAGGGGAAATGCCAGCGGAAGCCGGTCGTGGCCCCGAGCGATTCGTCAGCGAGAGGAGCAACAAGTGCTCGCAGCCAGCCCGCGCTGACCTGCCCGTCGGAGTCCGCAAAGGCAAGCACTTCGCTTTCCGGCCGCACCTGATCGACGGCGACGGTCAAGTTGTGGACCTTCTCACCGGTACCCCCTGGCGCCTCGCCCGCGACGAGAAAACGGGCGCGATCCCCGAGTAGCGTCCGTGCGGCCTGAACCGCCGGGTCGGCCGCATCCCGGGAAACGATCAGCAATTCGAAGTCGGGATAGTCTTGCCCGGCGAGCGACTTGATGTTCTCAGCGAGACCGCTGTCGAGCCCTTTCACCGGGAGGATCAATGAGACGGCGGGCAAATAGTCAGCTCGCGTCTGATCCGCGCCCTCTTCGTCGCCGGGCACATCGAGCTCCGGCGCGCGCAGTTCGGCTTCGACATACTCGCGGTATCGCTGCCCCGTCCGGACGGACAAGAGTGCGGCCGCCCCGGCAGGGACGACAAACAACCAGAAAAGGAAACTCAGCACCGAGAGAGTCTATCACAGGCGCCGGAGAGGGAGACCGTAATCCACCCGCAAGGGTCGTGGTTGTTTGCAAGAGGGCGTTTGACAACGGTGGTGCGATGCAATTTAGCTTAGTACGTCGCACGGCCGCCGCTGACGTCGTAGCACTGGCCGGTGACGAACGAGCAATCCGGGCTCGCCAAGAAATGAACGACGGCGGCGACCTCCTCGACCGTGCCGGTCCTTCCGCGCGGGATTCGCGAGGTCATGTACTCGACTTGCTCGTCGGTGAGCTGATTCAGGATTGGCGTGCGGATGACGGTCGGCGACACGGCGTTGACGCAGATGTTATTTGTCGCCACTTCCTTGGCCAACGATTTCGACAGAGCAATGACCCCTGCTTTGGATGCTGAGTAGGCGACCATGTTGGGGTTTCCCTCTTTGCCCGCGAGGGAAGCGATGTTGACGATGCGGCCGTAATCGCGTCCGCGCATGTGAGGTATCACGGCCCGGCAGCATAGAAAGACGCCGGTGAGATTCACCTGGAGGACCTTCGACCAGTCTTCGTCTTCCTGCTCCCAAATGGGCGCGGCACGCCCGGCGATACCCGCGTTGTTCACGAGAATATCGATCTGGCCGCTTTTTTCAACGACTTCAGCGACAGCGGCTTCGACTGATTCGCGTTTGGAAACATCCAGGGTGACCGGATAGGCCTTAGCCCCCTCTCCGGCGAGCCGCTCTGAAACTTCGCGGGCTCGGTCGACCGCCAGATCCGCGACGGCAACCTCGGCGCCGGCCTTTGCGAGGCGGACGACGATTCCTTCACCAATGCCCTGGGCTCCTCCTGTGACGAGAGCGGTTTGACCGGTGAGGTCGAAATTCATTCCGATTCTTCGCTGTCGGTTGCGGCTTGCTGGCCGGCCTCATCGGCAGCCGGTTCGTCGGCCGAGACGGCTTCGGGTTCAGCCGCGTCTCCCGCGGCGGCTGACGCTTCGATATCCTCATCGGCCGCTTCGGTGACTACTTCTTGTTCGCGGCCTTCGGCAAACACCCGAATTTTCAAAGGGATATCGATATCCCGATGCAGGTGGATCTTTACGTCATGTTCACCGACCATTCGGATGGGGCGGTCCACGAGAATCTTGTGCCGATCCACGGTGTAACCCATCTGTTCGAGCTGATCGGCGATGTCGCGCGAGGTGACGGAACCGAACAACTGGTCGGCATCACCGGCGCGGGCAACGATCTTAATCGTTAGCCCCGACAAGATTTCCGCCATCTTTTCAGCGTCGCCCTTGAGGCTGTCTGCTTCCCGATCAGAAGCCGCTTTCATCTGTACAATCTGTCTCTTGTTTGCCTCGCTAGCGGGGATGGCCAGACGCTTTGGGAGGAGGCAGTTGCGAGCGTAGCCGTTGGCCACCCTGACCACGTCGCCTTTCGACCCTAGTTTTAGGACCTCCTGTGTAAGAATGATTTCAACCATTGCTCTTCCTCACCCTTCCTGTGATTCGGCTGCCGGTTTGGTTTCGGCTGAAGCGGGTTCATCGGCCTTGGCGTCGGCCGCCTTGGGTTCAGGTGCTTTTGGCTCCGCTGCCTTGGAGTCAGCCGCCTTGGGTTCAGGTGCTTTGACCTCGGCTGGTTTGGTTTCCGCTGCCTTGGGCTCGGCCGCTTTGGATTCGGCTACGTTCGACTCGGCTGCCTTAATTGCAGCCTTCTCCGCGGCTTCTGCTGCTTTGGCCTCGGCTGCTTTGGCCTCGGCTGCTTTGGCCTCGGCTGCTTTGGCTTCGGCTGCTTTGACTTCAGCCGACTTTTCAACCTTGGGCGACCGGAGCATGTCCGCGCCGCCGGCGAAGGGCAACAGCGCAATATTGCGAGCACGTTTAATTGCTATTTTTAGCTTTCTTTGGTGCATCGTTCCTAATCCGGTATGCCTGCGCGGAAGGATTTTGCCACGATCACCGATGAACTGCTTTAGGACGTCAACGTCCTTGTAGTTGATGTCGTCAATCTTGTTGACGGCGAAATAGTCAACCTTCTTCCTGCGGAAGAAACGACGTCCACCACCGCCACCCGGCCGGCCGCGAGGCCGTTGGTCTCTTGATTCTGGCCTGCTAGCTGGTCTACTCTCTGGTTTTCTAGCTGATTTACTTGCTGTGCTTTGTTCTTCTGCCATGAGTCATCCTTTTCCGTGGTAATTCGATCTCCGGCTACTTTGCTTCGGCATCTGGTTTCACAGCCGCAGCGGGTTTCGCGGCCGCAGCGGGCTTCGCCGGTGCGGTGGGTGCCGCCGGGCGGGTCCTTCTCTCGGAGGACGGCTCCCGGGAGCGTTTCTTGGAAGCGCGCTTTTCGCGTTTCTGGCGCATTTTCTCGAGGCGTTTCATCTCCACGTCGATGCGAACGGTCATGTACTTGATGATCAGATCGGCAACCTTCATGCGCCGCTCGACCTCTTTTGAGAGACCCGCATTCTCCTCGACCGAGTAATTGACCAGAACGTAATGTCCCTCCAAGTAGCGCTGGACTCGGTAGGCCAGACGCCGTTTCCCCCATTTTTCAACCTTGTTGATGGTCCCGCCGCCTGCTGTGATCGTCGAGGTCACTTGTTCAATCGAAGTCTCAAGTTCCTCCTCCGGGGCATCCGGTTTCACGATAAAGATGGTTTCGTAGATTCTCATGTTTCCTCAGTCGATCCGGCGGCGCGACGGTTATAAACCGTCATGGCCTTGGCGGCGCCATCGGATATAAAAAGTCGGACAGCATCGGCCGCTTGTCCGAGTACATCATGCACCTGTTTCCACTGGGCAGACCTGAATGGGCGCAGCACAAATTCAGCCGGGTCCCCCGTGGGGCGCCCGGGGTCAATCCCCACCCGCAAGCGAGGGAAATCGGAGGTCCCGAGTGACGTGATGATTGACTCAAGCCCGCGATGCCCTCCAGCCGACCCGCGCTCGCGTAATCGAATATGCTCCCAAGGGAGCGCCAGTTCGTCAAAGATAACCAGCAGCTCCTTCGGCTCCATTTCATACTTGTCCAGCAACGACTTCACCGGGCCTCCGCTTAGGTTCATGAACGAAAGCGGCTTGGCAAGCAGCGCCGGCTCGCCACAAATTTCACCCTTCCCAACCAAACAATTGGCTTCGGGCCGGACCACGCGGATCCCTTCATCCGCTGCTATACGGTCAATCGAGAGGAACCCGAGATTGTGTGGAGTGCGTTCATATTTCGGACCCGGATTTCCGAGCCCCACGATTAGATGCATGACTCTTGCAGCGGTGTCATCCGCCGACGGAGATCGAGAGCCCTACGAACCATCACCATCGTTTCGCACTACCATCGTCACTCTTTTTCCTCAATCTTGCCCTTCTCCGCTACTTCTGGTTCGGCTGCGGCTCCCTCCTCGCCCTCCTCGGCTATCGTCTCTTCTTCTTCTTCCACTTCAACCTTCGGCGCGATCACGTGCACCACGACCCGCTCGGGGGAAGTTACATATTCGTAAACGTCAGACGGCGGCAAGTCGCGGACTCGAACAGCGTCTCCGATCGCCAGAGCGGTTACGTCGACTTCAATCGCTGCCGGAACTTCCAGCGGCAAACAGTTGATCTCGATCTCGCGGGAAACGACGTCTTCCAGTCCGCCCTCGTCCTTGACTCCAATGGCAAGTCCCTGCGTTGAAATCGGCACCCGAACCGTCACTTTCTTGGTGAGATCAACCCGTTTCATGTCGACATGGAGCAGATGCCCATGCAGCGGATCGACCTGCCAGTCGGCAGCCATGGCGGCTGCGGTCTCCATGCCATCCATCGTGATGTTCAGAATCTGGTTGTGACCCGAAGGCAACTTGAGGATACGAGTCATCTCTTTGGTGTCCATCGAGATGGCAACCGGGTCATCGTTCAGGCCATACAGGATCGCCGGGACCAAGCCTTTCAGTCGAAGGCGCCGGGCTTCATTCTTGCCTCGCTCGTTCCGTACAGTGACTTCAAACTTAACCTGTTGTTCCAAAGCTGCCTCCTGCAACTAGCCGCAGCCGCTTCAATCACTGATGAAGCAACGCACGACCGGCTTTCCTGCCTACCTTCTCACTCGCCGGAGATCACACGAAGAACCGGCTCACCGAAGTCTCTTCATAGATCGACTCGATTGCGCCGGCCAGAATGGGGGCTACGGTCAGTTGACGAATCTTTTCACAAGCGGCCGCT
>Ga0310123_10004333_pt1 | contig 10755 bp, 9 predicted proteins | sample CB6_AW_1057_MG_FD_203505 | JGI IMG/M metagenome (GOLD analysis project Ga0310123, IMG submission 203505) | Marine microbial communities from Western Arctic Ocean, Canada - CB6_AW_1057 | ecosystem: Environmental > Aquatic > Marine > Oceanic | place: Canada: Western Arctic Ocean | collected...
GATGTTGGTGCTTAAGGCGGCAGCGGTTAGATCGCCGCTCGCCTCCTGGTAGATCGGGTCGGTCCAAAGACCTGAGGAGAGAATAATGAACGCGGTCATCGAGCAGACCACGATTGTGTCGACGAAGACCTCGAAGATGCCGACCACGCCTTGCTCAGAGGGATGTTTCACGTTGGCGACCCCGTGCGCGATCGGGGCGCTGCCGAGCCCAGCTTCGTTCGAAAGTACGCCACGGCTAATGCCGGCGGCCAAGGCCTGAGCGACTGATGCGCCGACGAAGCCGCCTACGGCGGCCGAGGGTGAAAAGGCCCGGGAGATGATCAATGCCAACGTTGCTGGCACTTCGGTCACGTTCATTAGGATGTAGATCGCTGCCACCACGAGATAGAGCACGATCATCGCCGGCACGAGCTTTTCGGCAACGGCAGCGATTCGCTTGAGACCGCCGATTAGCACGAGTCCAACGGCGACTGTGATCAGGATACCGGGAAACCAGAGAGGCACGGAGAGGTTGAAAACACTTTGCGCTGCCTCCACGAACGTCCGCGCGACGGTGTTCGACTGGGCCATGTTGCCCGTGCCAAGTAAACAAGCCACGGCGCCGAAGAACGCGAAGGCGTACGCTAGCGGTTTTGCAAGCCATCCATAAGGGATTCCGCCGGTAATGTAGTACATCGGACCCGCAGCCAGTTCGCCGGTCTCGCGCCTGACCCGGAAGTGGACGCCAAGGACCGCCTCAGCGTATTTCGTGGCCATGCCGACTGCCGCGCAGACCCACATCCAAAAGATAGCGCCCGGTCCGCCGATGAGGATAGCGGTTGCAACCCCACCGATGTTGCCATTGCCGACGGTCGAGGCGAGGGCTGTTGACAAGGCCTGAAACGGCGTGATGGTGCCGTCTTGGGCGGTATTCTTCTTAAAGGCGCCGGCGAATACCATGCGGACGGCGACTGGAAAGCGTCGAAACTGCACCAACCCTGTTGTGATGGTGATGAGCCCTCCCGTGGCCAAGAGAATCAAGGGAATCGCATACCACTCATACACAGAGCTTTCGATGCCTTCAATGGCCTTCGTCAGTTCTTCCATCCGGAACTCCTTAAATTGAGGCTAATGTTGGCGAATAATATCAGGCGATTAAGCTTTGTAAAGTGCCGAAGAGAATAAGAAAAATAGCCGCTGGGCAAGCGTAACGGATGAGTAGGCCCCAGAACCGACGTCCTGGAAACCACGCCTGTTCAGCCAGAAGTTCCTCTAGCGCATTGTCTATGCGCCAGACGTACCCAACAAATACCGCAGTGAAAAGTCCTCCCATCGGCAAGGCAAAATCGTTCCAGACCGTGATCATAACTGTTAGAAAGTCGAGGCCGATAACTGGAAGACTCGTGAAAAAGTCATTAGCGCCACTGGCCAGTGCTGATGGAATGGCAAGCGCAAAAGTCGCCAGCATCACAACGAGCACCGCTCGAGAGCGGCCCCAACCGTGAGTGTCAATAAAATGAGCGACGGGAACCTCGAGGAGCGAAATCGCTGAAGTAAGGGCAGCCAAGGTCAACAAGATGAAGAACGTGGCCCCAAAAAACTGGCCTCCAGGGAGAGATGCAAACAGCCTTGGCAATACAACGAAGATGAGGCCGGGGCCTTGGCTGCTGGGGTCGAATCCAGGAATTGAGAATCCTGACGGGAAGATCATGAAACCGGCCAGTAAAGCAAGGCAGGTGTCCACAACTACCACCATAACGGCCGCCCTAGCGATACCTTCACGTCGGGTCAGATAGCTTCCGTAAACTAACATTGTTCCAAGACCGAGACTCAATGAGAAGAACGCCTGGCCCAGAGCAGCGTTGAGAGTGCCAAAATTCATTACTTTGCCGAAATCTGGCTTCAGGTAATATGCGACCCCTTCGGCTGCGCCTGGTAGTGTGACGGCACGTATGGCCAGCCCGATCAAGAGAAGGGCTAGCACTGGCATGAGAAGTTTCGAGACGCGCTCGATGCCAGAGCGGATGCCTCCAAGCAATACACCAGCTGTGGCTGCCAACATCACGAAGGTCAGCATTAGGTTGATAGGTGCACGAGCCGTAAATTCGGTGAAGAATGTGGCACTTTCGAGTGCACCACTACTCACTGTGCCGGTTGCACTGAACCAAATGTAGGCGAGCGCCCAGCCAGCGATGACCGAGTAGAAAGATAGAACCCCAAATCCGGCTGCCACACCGAGGGCGCCCGCCATCCACCACCTTGTTCCGGGGCGAAGTCTTGCGTACGCCTTGACAGGGTCACTCTTCGTGTGTCGACCAATCGCCAGTTCGGCGATGAGAATGGGTAGGCAGATAAAGATTACGCACGCTAGGTAAACTAAAACGAACGCGCCGCCGCCGTTCTGTCCGACCTTTGTCGGGAAGCCCCAGATGTTTCCGAGGCCGACAGCCGACCCTGACGCAGCCAGCACGAAACCAAAACGGGAACCCCAAGTGCCACGATCTCTGATAGCCATCAACGTCTCCAGCCTACATGCTTTGTTATCCGGGGGTGGCGGCATTCTACTGAAGACCCCACGGGTTCCAAAGCCAAAACTCCCGTTGTTGCTATAACGATGACGTTTGAGGCTGTTAGAATGGCATTGGTTCGACGTTCCGTTGTTCTGTATCTAGTTGGTGGAAGGACCTTACCGTAAGCGTTTCGGCATGGCAGCACGACTCTTGGACGGTACGCGCATCGCGGCCGATATCCGCACAGAACTCATTGCACGCGTCGAGGCCTGTACGCTGGCTGCTCGACGTCCCCCAACATTGGGAATCCTGCTCATTGGGGATGATCCGGCGTCGGAAGTGTATATAAATATTAAGTCGAAGGTCGGTGACGCGTTGGGCTTGAAAGTTGATGTGGTTCGGTTACCGAAGACGGCCACGCTGGATAACGCTAAGGAGGTCGTGTGCCGGTTCAATCGCAGCCAGGGCTACGACGGCATCCTCGTGCAGGCGCCTTTACCCAGCGCACTCGGTACCATTGCAGCACAGACGCTTTTTGAGGCAATTGATCCTGCGAAAGACGTCGACGGCTTTCATCCAACTAACTTCGGCCGGTTAGCCCAGGGACATTCTGTATTTGCCCCTTGCACTCCTTCCGGAATTCTCGAGCTCCTTGATCGGAGCTGTATCAACCTTAAAGGTCAGCGTGCTGTTGTGATCGGACGCAGCCAAATAGTTGGTAAGCCAGTTGCTCTCATGCTTCTTCATCGCCATGCGACGGTCACCGTCTGTCACTCGCAGACGCGTGACCTACGTGCGCTGACCAGAGAGGCTGATATTCTCATCGCAGCATTGGGTCGGCCAGCGTTCGTAACCTCGGAGTTTGTCAAACCCGGGGCCACGGTGATCGATGTAGGAGTTAATCGTATTGCAGATGAGACTACCGTGAGGAGTCTGTTGCCACTTGGTTCACCCAGGCTTCAAACGTTCGCACGACGTGGATCCCTATTGGTAGGGGACGTGCATCCAGCAGTTAGTGAAACGGCCGGCGCGCTGACACCGGTGCCTGGGGGCGTAGGCCCTCTCACTGTTGCAATGTTGATGGTTAATATTGTCCGAGCGGCGGAAATGCGTCTGGGAAAGGCTGTCTAACACCGCGGCTAGATCGCCTGATTTAATTCCTGCACGAGTCGGTCAACCTGTGCATCGGTTTCTTTCAGAGTTCCCTCCGTCGAAATCACGATATCGGCTCGTGCTGCCTTCTGTGCCGTCGGAAGTTGAACGGAGATCCGTTGCTGAGCGTCTTCTTTGCTGAGTCCGTCTCGCGCCATGACGCGTTGCAACTGTGTTTTGGGTTCGCATGCCACGACGATGACCTTATCAAAGTCATCGTCGTGGCCAGTTTCGTAGAGTAGCGGGATGTCGGCAACGGCGGCACGGTGAATACGCGCCTGAGCTAGTTCATTGAGCCAGCTTCTAATAACCAAATAGACGCGAGGGTGAAGGATGTCCTCCAGATCCTTTCGGGCTGCCGCATCGGAGAAGATGATTGAAGCGAGTGCTGGTCGATCGAGAGAACCATCGGCTTTCCAAATACCGTTACCGAAGCGTTGACGTATGTCGCGCCAAGCCGTCTCACCAGGACGGACCACCTCTCTGGCGATTGTGTCTGCGTCGATTGTTGGTAGCCCTAGAGTGGCAACTCGAACTCTTACATGACTCTTGCCGGTCGCGAGTCCTCCCGTGAGGGCGATTGTTAGCATGTCGAAGTTCCAAGGGAGTTCATTCGCGTTCGCGGTGTGGATCCACTGGCTCTTTCGCAGGAGCCATCCGTTCTTCGAGAAAGGTTTTCCACTCGTGGCACTGTGGACACTGCCATAACAGTTCCGTACTTCGATAACGACAGTTTATGCAAATATGTGGGTCGAGGTAAAAGATAGCGCCACGGGTCAATTCAACATAACGCTGCACAAGAACGGTGTCGAAGTTGAGTTCGGTCAACGTTTGTAAGATCGACTGATGGATTGAAAGAGCGTGTGGATTGTGTACGAGTGCTTCAAGGAGGAGCTCCAGTGCGTCGCGGACCGCGCCTCGCTCAGTCAGGTGCCGAGCTAGGGCCTGACGTGCCCGCCAGTCCAGCGGGTTCGATGTGATCAACTGACGACATAACTCCTGAAACTTCTTAGGAGCACCGACTTTAGGATAGGTCTCGTCGAAACGGTCGAAAGCTAGGTAAGCGAGATTTGGCTCCACACTAATGATGTTTTCCCAGGCTGAGATTGCCCCCTTGGCGTCACCCGCGGCTAAGCGTACGTCACCTAGGTTCAGGTATGCCGGCACCGTGCTCTTGTCAAGCTTGATAGCCGCCTCGAAACGAGAGATAGCCTCATTAGTCTTAGCATTGGATTGGGCTTCTTGGCCGATCTCGGTTTCAAGAAAAGCAAGAATGGAACGATGGGTGGCCTGTGATTCAGGCTCGGTGAGTGCCATCACGCGCTTGCGCATTGTGTAGGCTTCCGACCACTGGTGTTGATCCTCGTAAAGCTTCCCTAGGTTAATTAGCGCATAGCGGTTATCAGAGTCGAGCCGGAGAACTTCATTAAACGTTTCCAGGGCTCGATCGACGAAACCACCGCGTTTGAAGTCAAGTCCAAGGCAGAGTAGTACGTAAGCGTGCTCGATAGTACTAAGTCCCGTCCGTTGCATTAAGTCCTGATGAACTTGGATCGCACGGGCGACCTGACCTTTTTCGCGATAGAGGTTACCCAAAATCATATGAACCTCGAGTGCGTCTGCATCAAGGCCCGCAGCGTTGCTCAGTTCCTCGATTGCCAGATCGATCTGGTTCGACACAAGGAAGTTGAGGCCGAGGATGTAATGGGGAGACTTCCTGGCTTTCCGGCGGTCAATCCAGCGACCGCCACGCAACTTATAGCGCTCCCAGGCCTTTCCGATAGTAAGACCGACGAGTAGCGCGACCAGCACGCTGACGAATGTGACAGAGGCGGTTTCATCCATCATGGGACAGAGCGGATTCTGGATCGGTTTGAGGCTCAACAATCGGTGGCCAGAGCGCTTGGGCTTTCAGGACGAGCTCAATCAAATCACGTGCAGCACCCTTCCCGCCGCGTGCCGAGCTGGTCCAGTCGACTTTCTGTCTTACGTCGACGGCAGCGTCGGATGGCGCAGCAGAGAGACCGACCCGTGCGAGCACCGCTAGGTCGAGTAAGTCGTCGCCCATGTAAGCGACTTCGGTGTCAGTCAACTGATAAGTAGCCAAAATTTGTTCGTACGCGGAGAGCTTTGCTTTGACCCCTTGGAAAACAATTGGCATTTCAAGTTGCTTAGTTCGTAATGTCGTTGCAACCGAAGTACGCGCCGAGAGAATGCCGGTTAGTAAACCGGCCCGATGGGCCCACATAATCGCTGCACCGTCGCGGATATGAAAACACTTTGATTCTGAGCCATCCGAGTGTAGTTCTATCCGACCATCGGTAAGTACGCCGTCAACATCAAACAGTAGTAGGCGAATTCTCGAAGCTTTGTTCTTGACCGACACGGTGGTACTTTCGTTGGATAACGAGATTTCAGAATTGCTCGATGCGCCAGAGGTCGTGCACGTGCAATACCCCCTGGATGATACGGTTAGCGTCAACGACAACAAGTGACGTAATTCGCTTCGCCTCCATAGTATTCAACGCAGTCACAGCGAGAGCGGTTCCCTGGATTGTGACTGGAGTCGAAGTCATGACATCGCTTGCCGCACAGGTTAGGAAATCAGCTGAGTTGTTCATGTGGCGACGCAGATCGCCGTCAGTAATGATACCTAGAAGGCGACGGTCGGAATCAGCTACGCAGGTCATTCCGAGACCCTTACTCGACATCTCATAAATCACGTCACCCATCGGAGTTGTGGACTCAACGCAGGGTAGCTGAAGACCACCGTGCATTAGTTGGTCGACTCTCCTTAGGCGCTTGCCGAGCTTCCCGCCCGGATGGTTTATCGCGAAGTCCTCTTGCTGGAAACCCTTCCGCACGCTGAGCACCATAGCGAGTGCGTCCCCTATAGCCAACGCTGCGGTGGTGCTGGCAGTCGGTACGAGATTGAGCGGACAAGCTTCCTCGCCAACTCGACAGTTGAGAGTGACGTCTGCGGCCCGACCAAGTGCTGATAAAGGATTACCAGTAACGGCGATCAAACGGATGTCTCGCCGCCGGATCGTTTCGAGTAGTCGTAGTAGCTCGTCTGTCTCACCGCTGTAAGAGAGCGCGAGCACAGCATCGTCAGGTTGGATCGCTCCAAGATCGCCGTGGATAGCCTCGGCTGGATGCAGGAAGAATGCAGGAGTTCCCGTGCTTGAAAGCGTTGCAGCAATTTTTCGACAGATGATGCCCGACTTTCCCATACCGGTAACGATGATCGTTCCTGAACAGTCTTGGAGTATGTCAACCGCGCGTTCGAATGTTGTGTCGATGCGGTCAAGAAGCGCCCGGATGGCCTCGGCCTCAGTTTCGAGAACCTGACGCGCTAACGCTAGGTCAGCACTGTTCCCGGTGTCCGAATTGGGCTGGTCTGGCATTTTGGTTTCCCAAGCATTACACGCGTGCCGTAGTGGTCCGTACCACTTCGTCGATTCGGACGAGGCGTTGCAACAGCGGTTCTAATTCGTCAAGTGGACACGCGTTCGGCCCATCGCTCTTAGCCTTAGAGGGTGAATCATGGATTTCGAGAAATAGCCCGTCGACCCCAGCAGCTACTCCAGCGGAGGCAAGAGGCACTATGAATTCTGCTTGGCCGTTTGACACGCCATCCGCTCCACCGGGCAGCTGAAGGCTGTGAGTCACATCGAAGACCACAGGCACTCCCAACTTGCGAAGCTGAGGAAAGGCACGCATATCGACCATTAGGTTGTTGTATCCGAATGTAACCCCACGCTCTGTCACGATCACTTGGCTGTTACCGCTCGCAGTGATTTTAGCGATTGCATAACGCATGTCCTGTGGTGCTAAGAATTGTCCCTTTTTAAGGTTGACAGGTCGCCCAGTTCGCGCGGCTGCTAACAATAGATCGGTCTGGCGTGAGAGAAACGCAGGAATCTGCAAGGCGTCGGCTACCTCAGCGACCGGTGCGGCTTGCGTGGCCTCGTGGATGTCTGTGAGAATCGGAAGGCCTAGTTCATGCTTGACGCGGTCGAGGATACGGAGGCCCTCATCGATTCCAGGACCACGAAAGGAATGGAGCGATGTTCGGTTCGCCTTATCGAACGATGCCTTGAAGACTAGTGGAACGTTCTGGCGTGAAGTGATTGTTTTAATGCGCTCGGCTAGCGATAAAGTATGCGCCTCGCTCTCGATAACACAAGGTCCGCCGATCAGCGCAAGGCGATGGTTCCCGCCGAATCCGACGCCTCCGATTGTGACAGTCTCCACTATTTCATTATAAACCGGCGTTGGGTGTGAGAGAGCCCTCACGGACGGTCATTTGGCCAGTGAGGGAGCGATTTCGGTTTGGCTTGAGGCGGCCTGTTTGTGCTGGTAGCTCGCACCAACGAAGCAATCGAACAGGGGGTGGGGTTGCAGGGGTTTCGACTTAAATTCTGGATGAAACTGGACTGCCACGTACCACGGATGCTCTGGCAATTCGAGTATCTCGACGAACTTACCGTCTGGAGATTGCCCAGCTATCCGTAGACCATGTTCCTCCAGTGGTCGTTCATATTTGCGGTTGAATTCATACCGGTGGCGGTGCCGTTCGCTAATTTGACGCTCACCGTAGGCCGCATAAGCCTTTGAGTCGGCTGTGAGTTCACAATCGTACGCGCCGAGCCGCATGGTTCCGCCTAAATCATCGACTCCGAGGAGATCGCGTAATTTGTAGATAACCTTGTGGGGTGCATTAGGTGAGCACTCAGTGGAATCCGCGCCCTCTAGGTCACAGACGTTACGAGCGAACTCCACTGCGGCCCACTGGAAGCCGTAACAGATCCCAAAGTAGGGAATTAGTCGTTCTCGGGCAATACGAGCGGCACACATCATGCCTCGGCTACCACGATCTCCGAAGCCACCGGGCACAAGAATGCCGTCAGCGCCATCGAGTAATCGTTCGCCATCGGAAACTTCAAGTTCTTCGGATTCAATCCATTTAATCTTAATCTTTAGACGATGCTTGAAGCCCGCATGGTAGACCGCTTCATTTAGACTCTTATAGGAATCCTCGTATCCCACGTACTTACCAACCACACAGATCGTCAGGTCGTCTTTTGGGTGTTGGATCCGATTTACTAGTTCTTCCCACGCCCGCATGTTACGTCGCTCGTTAGATAGGTTGAGATGTTTAAGTGCTATGCGGTCCAGTCCTTCGGCCGCGAGGACGAGAGGCACCTTGTAGATGTTGTCAACATCCCGTGCTGTGATAACTGCCTCTTCGCTAACATCACAGAATAGAGAGATTTTCTTCTTAATTTCCGACTCGAGTATCCGGTCAGTTCGACAAAGCAGAATGTCGGGTTGAATGCCGATAGCACGAAGATCGCGAACACTGTGCTGGGTTGGCTTGGTCTTGACCTCACCTGCCGTACCGATAAAGGGCACCAATGTTAAGTGGACATATAGGGTGTTCTCGCGACCTACGTCCTGCCGAATTTGACGGATTGCTTCGAGGAAAGGCTGGCTCTCGATGTCGCCGACAGTCCCGCCGACCTCCACGATCACGACGTCAGCCTCGCCGGAGACACCACGGATATTTTTTTTAATTTCATCAGTGATGTGTGGGATCACCTGCACGGTGCGACCGAGATAATCACCTCGGCGCTCCTTTTCAATCACAGACAGGAAAATTTTTCCAGTTGTCCAATTGTGATTACGTGTTGTGATCGTATTGGTGAAACGCTCATAGTGTCCGAGATCCAGGTCGGTTTCTGCGCCGTCGTTGGTGACATACACTTCGCCGTGCTGATAGGGGCTCATCGTTCCAGGATCAACATTGACGTAAGGATCGAACTTCAGCATCGTTACCTTGTAGCCGTGCCCTTCGAGTAAGCAGCCGAGCGATGCTGCAGCCAATCCTTTGCCCAAGGATGACACCACGCCACCCGTCACGAAAATGTACTTGATTGGTCGTTCGTTTCTTTCCTGCGACGGTTCGGTCACGTTCGAACTCCTTCGGCCAAAGACCGACGAACCCGTTCGATATCTTCGGGCGTATCAACCCCAAATGAATCACTCTTCGTCTCAACGGTCCTAATCCTAAAGCCGTGTTCCAATACCCGAAGTTGTTCAAGTGATTCGACGGTTTCAAGTGGCATGGGTGGCAAAGTTGCCAACTCGAGTAGGAAGCGTCTTCTATACACGTAGAGTCCGATATGTTTATAGACAATCGGCTCTACTTCGGATACTGAATGTGGGATCTTTTGTCGAGAGAAGTACAAGGCGTCTCCACGACTATCGACAACGACCTTCACGATACTCGGATTCAATAACTCTGCGGGGTCGGTGATTTGTCTACGAAGCGTGCACATTTGCACCGATGGTTCAGAACGAACCGTCGCAAGTGCTTCCTTGATCATCGAAGGTTCGATAAGCGGTTCATCGCCCTGTATGTTGACAATGATGGCGCAGGGCAATCTCGCGGCGACTTCGGCAACTCGTTCGGTGCCGGAACGATGGGTTGCCAGAGTCCTCTCAGCATGCCCACCGAAAGCCAGAACAGTACGGATGATCCGGTCATCGTCAGATGCGACGATGACTGCATCAAGTTCTGGGACCAAAGCTGCACGCTCGTAAACATGCTCGATCATCGGTTTGCCGGCGAGGTCGATGAGCACCTTTCCCGGAAGTCGTGAGGACGCGTAACGCGCAGGGATGACAGCGACGATCGAAGACTTGGTTAGTGTTTTGAGGGAACCAAAGGTCGTTGCAGGGCGCACGGCGAAGATTACCATAGATGATTACTTGGGTCGACGGAGTACTAGAGAGTGGAGATATCTGCAGTAGCTCTCCCAACTTCTTTCCTCACCAACTGTCCTAGATCCGCACCAGTTGGGCTGACCTGATGGCCGGCACGGCCCTCAGCGTCTCAAGGAGTTCCTCATTCAATTCCCGGTTACCGGAATCCATCGAATCATCGATACTGATAACGGAAACTGCACCGGCAGGGTCACGACCCAGAGCGAAGCGCGCGATGTTGAGGCCGCATTCAGCCAGGATCGACCCCACGGCACCAACCACGCCAGGTTCGTCGAGATTACGAATCACAATGTGGGTACCTTCAAGACTGGCCTCAATTTCA
>Ga0310123_10004334_pt1 | contig 10753 bp, 5 predicted proteins | sample CB6_AW_1057_MG_FD_203505 | JGI IMG/M metagenome (GOLD analysis project Ga0310123, IMG submission 203505) | Marine microbial communities from Western Arctic Ocean, Canada - CB6_AW_1057 | ecosystem: Environmental > Aquatic > Marine > Oceanic | place: Canada: Western Arctic Ocean | collected...
GGTTATGCGGTTGATGGCAGCCCTTGAAACCATTTTCGAGGTGTTTTTTGGGTTTCTAATTTAACTCCGCCTATCACCTCAATCACCAATCCCAGGACAAAAAGGGTTAGTTTGAGGAGCGCTCAAACGACTTTGCGGAGTGCTCAAACGACTTTGCGCGGTACTCAAACGACTTTGCAAGGCGCTCAAACGACTTTGCGGGATGCTCAAACGACTTTGCGGGATGCTCAAACAAAGAAAAAGGTTCAGCTGTTTTTTTTCAGCCATACAGGTGGTGTGCCACCACTTCAACGTTTACAGGTGTAAAATGAATTCCTGTCTAAACTTAATTGTTGAAGTGTGTCAAATCCTTAGAGAATTCTGCAAATTTGCTTTTAGCGCCGTTTATTTGCCTTCAGGTGTCAACTCTGCGCCGGTCTTTGTGCCATTTTTGCATAGCAAAGCGGTAATTTCGGTGCAATTTTAGCCGGTGGCCTGATTTAACGGTTTTTTGTGCTGGGGGGGTAAGATTTCGATGCGACCCAACCCATTCATCGTCTATCATTAGGTTCGCTACTGGGAACGAAGCAGCATTATGTATAGAGGTCTTAAGGTGTTGATGTAGTCATCGCTCCAAGGTGCACATTCGTACTGGTAGTCATCCAAGGAGAGCCAGCTCGCTGCGCGCAGTGAAGAGACATCGTGGCCCTTACGATGGAGAACACAGTAGAGCGCATGATCCTGGAAAGGTTTAAGTTTTCCGTTACTCTTCTTGGCTAGAGCTTCCCAACGTTCTGCACTGGTAGACTTGATGACTCCCAGCAGGTCATAGTACCGGTTAGTAATATGGAAGACCAGTTTGCCTTGAGGAGCCAGTTTCTGCTCGTAGAGAGAGAACGCCTCTTTTGTAAGCAAGTGTGTGGGAATGGCATCGCTGCTGAAGGCATCCACCATGATAATGTCATAGGAATGATCTGGGGCTTGCTCCAACTGAATACGGGCATCTCCCGGCACAATTGTTACCTTAGCTTTACAGTCATCCAAGTAAGTAAATCGATCGCTTGCAATATCCTCGATATATGGATCCAATTCATAGAATGTGAGCGACTCTCCTTCATTGAAGTAAGTCGCGCATGACCCGACACCCAAGCCGATAATAGCCACATTACGCGGTTCCATAGTTTCGCTAAATACATCCTTTAACGGACCTTCACCATGGTAATATGAGAGCGGATATTTCTGGGCATAAGGATGTATGATCTGGGCCCCGTGAACAGTTGAGCCGTGCCATAGGGTTCGCAGAATTGGAGCTTTTCCAGAAAAAAGAGGATCCTTTTCTGACCAGTTGGGAAATATTTGATACGGGTTTAAATGATGATCAACTACCTTGTAGATTCCATAGTAGTTGCGATATTGATGGATCACTTTATCCTCTTCATTTAGATTTTTTGTCCCTATTAGGAACGGCAGGGCTACAGCCAAGCTTGCTCCTAAACCTGATAAAATCGGTTGGCTTCTCAAGGAGCCCGGAAGATCTCCTTTTCTAAGGATTAGTATTGTTAAGGCAAAGACCCCTATAATGATGGGATATTCGGCCAAGCTATTGAATACAACGGGGGAGACTAGGCTTACCGCCATGCCGCCTATCCAGCCACCGAGGGCTATCGCCAGATAAAAAACTGTCAATTGATCGCTAGACGGACGAAGGCGATGCAACTCACCATGCCCAACCATCGCTAAGGCAAAAAGGGCTACTAAATGCGCAACAAGTTCCCAAGGGGAGCCGAGTGAGGGAGAATAAAAGGAGCACAGCCCCCATATTGAAGCTGCAGGCCAAAAGGCGTGAAGCAAGGTTGGGGAAATCCATTGCCTCCGGCTGAAGGTGAATACATAGCTGAGCAGGTAGAGGACCAAGGGCAGGACCCAAACAAGAGGCACCGAGCCAAGCTCAAGGGTAATGGCATTAGACACGGCCAGCATGAATGCAGAAGGAAGAGCGCTTAGAACGAGCCAGCTGACTAGGGTACTCGCCTTGATATCGCTTGAAGGAAGAACCGTTGAGCGCTCCTTCTCCCGTGTGTTGGCCGCCATTCGCCAGCAATACCAGGCAAGTACGACATAGGAAATATATCCTGCGTACCAAAGGTTACGCTGGACGCTTAGACCTAATAGAGGCTCGCAGAGGGCGATGTAAGCCAGAAGGGCCAACAGTGAGCCTGCGTTTGAACTGGCGTATAGAGTGTACGGGGAGCTGCCGCTGGTCTCGCTGCGGATGAACCATGACTGGGCGATCACGCTAGTCGTAGCCAGTATCCCAAAGGGTAGGGCTACGTGAAGGGTTAGCTGAAACATGAGGAACCAAACCGGATTTTCATCGCCAGGGGGCGTAATGCCGATCTGATTCACTAGTGGAAGCCACACTAGGGGAGTCGCCACGAGTGCCAGATGCCACCCACCTAGACGCTTGGAAATGAGATGGCAATATACATAACCGAAAAATAAGATGCCCTGAAAAAAAGTTAGTGTTGTCGTCCATACATGGAAGGATCCCCCATATACGGGAAGAATTACCCTGGCGACCAAAGGTTCCATAGTGAAAAGGAGAAAGGCACCTAGGAACACGAAGCAATGAAGTTTTAAGCTGACGGACAGTCTCATAGAACGTATATAGTTTAAGAGTTACAAATATGTTTTAGTTGAGAGTTTTTATCTAGGGGCTGAAGTAGCTAAAGGGGTTTAGGATAAGCATTTCACCCAATGTTTTCAAGTAGGTAAAACGCTTATCCTTTTGAATTTCTTAGCGACAAGGCAGGCGTTTTACAGCCTTACAGGGGCCGGATGACGGAGATGTTTCGGTAATAGTCGAGCAGCGTTTCCAGGCTCACGACACCTCCGCCCATGCCGCTTTTTTTGACTCCGGCATACGGAACGCCGTGCACGACCACGTTGTGCGAGTTGATCCAGCCGTTTCCGGTCTCGAATTGAGAGGCCACACGTTTGCATCGGGCGAGGTCGCTGGACCACACGCTGTTGGCCAGGCCGTAGTCGGTGTTGTTGGCCAGACGGATGCCTTCGCTTTCATCGTTGAACGATGCGAGATAGGCGACTGGTCCAAAAATTTCCTCGCGGGCGGCGACATTATCCAGTGAACCGGCGAGCAATGCTGGTTTCACATAATGCCCACCGGCACAGTCCTCGACTTGGGCAGCGCCGCCCTCGAGCACGGTTTCCGCGCCGGCCGCGGTGCCTTTCTTCAGATAACCGAGCACGCGTTTATACTGAACTTCACTGACAACCGGACCCATTTGTGTGCCGTCGCCAAGGGGATGCCCGATCTGCACTGCCTTGAGCCGGTCCACGGCGGCATTCACGAAATCATCATAAATGGTTTTCTGCACCAGCCACCGTGTGGCGTCGCAACAAACCTGACCGGCGTGGAAGGTGATGGCCTGGGCGAGTTTGTCGGCGGCTTCTGGGATGTCGACATCGTCGAAGATGACGGCTGCTCCCTTGCCGCCCAGTTCAAGTTTCACCGGGATCAGGTTTTGGCCGCACTCTCTCGCCACTAAACGACCCACCTCAGGTGAGCCTGTGAAGGACATCCGGCAGAGGTTGGGATTCTTGGAAAGCGCCGCGCCGGTCACTTCACCCACACCGGGAATGACGTTGATCACGCCATCCGGGATGCCGATTTCTTTTGCAAGGTGCGCCACGTAAAGGGCGGAGAGTGGCGTGTCCTCGGCCGGTTTCACTACGCACGTGTTGCCGGCGGCCATCGCGGGTCCAATGCCCCAGCCGCAAAGTAGAAATGGAAAGTTCCAGGGCACAATAAAGCCGCACGGCCCCCAGGCATGTCGCACCACGGACGCCTCATGACCGGCAACCGGAATGGCGGTATCCAGGGAGAGTCCCTGTGCGAGGCCACAAAAATATCGGATGGTATCAATAAAGTTTTGCACATCATCAGCTGCCTGGGCCTCGATCTTGCCGCAGTCCAGCGCCTCGATTTGTGCGATGATGGGTTTGCGTTGCTCCACGGCATCCGCCAGGCGCATGAGGTGCACACCGCGTTCATTCACCGGTAGGCGCGCCCAGTCGGCTTCGTCGAATGCCTTTTGGGCGGCGGCAACGGCTCGTTCGACGTCGTCCGGCTGCATGTTGGACACGGTGGCGAGTTTCTCCCCGGTCCCGGGGTCGCGGGTGTCGAAGGTGTCCCCGTTGGAGGCGGTCACCTCCTGGCCGCCAATCACGGCACCGTGAACTTCCTTGGAAAGAAACGCCTGCACCTCGGGAAGCAGCGTTTTACCGGCAGCGGTTTGCATAGTCATGATCATGAAAAATTTGGTTCGGCAGAGACTGTCGAAATGCCAAGGAATGGTCAAGCAATCGAAAAGAACCACCGCAAACTAGTGGGATTTGGCGTTGCGTTTGGGGGTGGATGAGGGGAGGGTTCGTTCGACCAATACAAGAAGGGAACTTTTATGTGCAAAAAAGTGATCATCGGCGCGCTGCTCGGCGGTGTGGTGTTGTTATTGTGGCAGTTTGCCGTCCGCGAGCTGCTGGGGATTTACGACGACGCCTTCGTGAAACTGGAAGATCCGGCGGCCGTGGAGGCGGTCTTGAAGGAGAATCTCACCGGAAGTGGGATGATCGTGATTCCACATCCCGAACCGGGTGATACGGATGCTGAAGCCAAGGCGATGGAAAAATTAACCACCGGCTTCAGCCTGTTCGGCGCGGTGAACCTTGCCGGGAGGAACAGCTTTGGCACTGCGCTCGGTATTCAGTTTGCGCTCAACGTGCTCGCCTCGGCGGTGCTGATGTTTGTGTTGCTGGCGGCCAATCCGAGCACGCTGGGCAGTCGCATTGCCTTGGTGCTTTGTTTCGCGATGTTTGCGGTGCTGACCGAATTGATCCCGAACTGGAACTGGGGGGGGGCCAGTTTGGCCTACATCGGCAGACAGATTGGCGAGCAGATCGTCGGATGGGCGCTGGTCGGCCTGGTCCTGGCCAAGGTCATGGACAAGTGCGGTGCCTGCTGCGGCAGCGATGGTGCTGACGTCACCCCGGATGCCTGACCGATGCGCCTGGCCAAGCGACAACTCCGCGGCTTCACGCTGATTGAACTGCTGGTGGTGATCGCCATCATCGCGATCCTCGCCGGCATGCTGCTGCCGGCCCTGGCCAAGGCGAAGGCCAAGGCGACCGGCATCAGCTGCATGAACAACCTGCGGCAGATGAGTTTCTCGTGGACGATGTACACGGACGACAACGACGGCCAACTTGTGCCAAACGCCGTATTCCCCACGCGCAACAGGTCGTGGGTGCGAGGCTGGCTCAACTACGCGCAGTCGGTGTCGGACAACACCAACACGGTTTACCTCATGCAGAGCCACCTGTGGCCTTACCACCGGAGTCTCGGTGTGTGGAAGTGTCCCGCCGACATGAGCACGTCGCGACACGGAGGCAAGCAGTTGCTGCGTGTGCGGAGCATCTCGATGAACGGCTTCCTCAACCCCCCGGCGTTGCAGGGTTGGCAGGCCGGTTACCGGCCGATCCGCAAGCTCTCTGATGCCGCCGGCAAGTCATTGAGTAAGCTGTACGTGGTGCTCGACCAGCGGGAGGATCGCATCAACAACGGCTATTTCGCCGTGGACATGACCGGCTACAATCCCCGCAACCCCGGCTCGACGCGCTGGGTGGATTATCCGGCGAGCTACCATAACAACGCCGGTGGGGTAACGCTGGCCGACGGCCATGCAGTCATCAAAAAGTGGCTTGATCCCCGCACCTCCGTGCCGATCCGCAAGGGCGTCAACATCCCGATCTTCGTTCCTTCGCCGAGGAACGAGGATGTCCTCTGGCTGCAGGAACGCTCCGCCCCACCCAAGCGCCCCCGCCGATAACCGCGCCTGGCCAAGCGCAGACGGGACTCGTTTGACGGAGCCAACTGTGGCTCAATCCCCTGCGACTACTTTTCCACGACGTGAAAATCGTTTCATTCATCTGCCTGTTTGCCGGAGGCCTTGGCGTGGCCGCCGCTGAGCCCCCGCTGGAATTGGCCGGGGACGATGTCGTTGTGTTCCTCGGCGGCACGGACACGGTGCGCGCCCAGCGCAGCGGGCACTTGGAGACGCTGCTGACGTGGCGTTTCAAAAACGAGCCGCCCAAGTTCCGCGACCTGTCGTGGGAGGCCGACACGGTGTTTGCGCTGGGCACGGAGACGAATCGCTGGCGCGGTGGCGGCTATCGCGGCGTCAAGGGCCTGGGCAATCTCGAGGCGCAACTGGCCGGGCTGAAGGCGACGGTCGTGATCGTGCAACTTGGCAGGAACGAGGCGTTCGCCGGCGTCGAGGGCATCGAGTCGTTCGGCCAAGCGAGTGACAAGTTGTTCGGTCGCCTCACAGGAGATGGCCGCCGGTTGGTGGTGATCTCGCCAACGCCGTTCGAGGAGGCGATCAACGAAAATAATGGACACCTTGTGCCTGATTTGCGCGAGCGCAACGCCGACCTCGCCCGTTACGTCGGCGTCCTGCGTTTGCAAGCGGAAAAACATGAGGCGTTGTTTGTCGATCTGTTTGCCGATGCCAAGGCGACGTTCACGCTTAGTGGCCAGCATGTTTCCGCAGACAATCAGGAAACGTTTGCTCTGCATCTGGCGGCAGCGCTGGGCGTTGTTCCAGCGAATGGGTTTGCCGGCTTGGAGGATTTGCGTACTGCGGTGCGGGAGAAGCATCGGCTGTGGTTCGACTATTGGCGTCCGGCCAACTGGAAGTGCCTGTTTGGCGACGACAACCGGCGCGTGTTCAGCATCGGCAGCCGGAAAAACATCCCGAGCATCCGCGACGAGCGTGACAAGCTCCCGGTGCTGATCGCCGCAGCAGAGGAGAACGTGGCCGCGGTGGCAAAGGGCTTGGCCAAGCCGAAGGTTGCGGCGCAGCCTGAGTTGCCCCCGCCGACTCCGGCAAGTTCTCCGGGGGACGAACTGAAAGCATTCAAGCCGGCGGAGGGGTTTGCCGTGAATTTGTTCGCGTCGGAAGAACTCGGTGTGGCCAATCCTCTCACGATTCGCTGGGACGCAAAGGGCCGAATGTACGTCGCCTGCACCTGGTCGTATCCGCACCTGAAGCCGGGCGAGATTCCTAACGACAAAATCATCCAACTCACCGATACCGACGGCGACGGCCAGGCGGATCGCTCAACGGTGTTTGCTGACGGCCTCAACATCCCAACAGGGCTGGAGACCGCCGATGGTGGCGTGTATGTGGGACAGGCGACCGATTTGCTTTTTCTGAGGGATCTTGATGACGACGGCCATGCAGACGAGCGGCAAGTCCTGCTGAGCGGCTTTGGCACCGGCGACACGCATCAGGCGATCAACTCGTTTACGTGGAGCCCGGATGGCGAGCTGTTCTTCTGCCAGGGCGACGGCATCGAGTCACGGGTGGAAACACCGTGGGGGGTGTCGTCCCTCTATCAAGCCGGGGTGTATCGATTGCGACCGGGCCGCCTGCAACTCCACGGATTGCTTGACGATTTCATGGGGCCGGGGAATCCGTGGGGCATTGTGTTTGATGACTGGGGCCAGTCTCTGGTCGTCGATGGCGCGGGCGGCATCTCTTATCTCACGCCGGCATCGATTCCCGCGAAGCACCGATTGCGGCTCGACCGTATCGGCAATCCCGGGGGCTACTGTGGCGTGGAGATGATCAATGGCCGGCACATGCCGGAGTCGATGCGCGGGCAGTTTGTGCTGAACGATTACAAGTCGAACACCGTGCGCCGCTTCGCGCTGACGCCGGCCGGTTCCGGCTTCAAACTTGACTGGAAGGAGCCGGTGCTCAAGTCGAGCCACCGGAACTTTCGACCGGTGGACATCCGCATCGGCCCGGACGGTGCGATCTATATCGCCGACTTTTACAACACGATCATCTGCCATCAGGACGACTACTTCCGCGACCCGACGCGCGATTTGCACCACGGCCGCATCTGGCGGTTGACGGTGAAGGATCAACCGCTTGCCCCCAGGCCAAAGATCGAAGGCGCTGACTGGACGGAGTTGGTCGAGCAACTCAAATCTCCCGAGCGGTGGACGCGGCAACAGGCCAAGCTCAAGCTGGTCAGACATCATAAACCGTTTCAAGTGGCCGATATGGCCATCGGCTTTGTGGAAGATTTGGAGAAGGACGATCCGTTGCACGACCGTCACCTGCTCGAGGCGCTGGCGCTTTGCGCGATGGCCGAGGCCGTGGAGCCGCGCCTGCTCGAGCGTGTGCTGCGCGCGAAAGACCACCGGGCGCGAGCGTTCGCCGCCCGCATTGCGGGGCGTTGGCACGATCGCCTGGCCAACGCGCCCGGCTTGCTGAAACTTGCGGCGAACGATTCCCATCCGCTCGTGCGGCTCGAGGCGGTTTTGGCCTGCGGGCAGATGCCGCAAGCCGAGTGCATCAAGTTGGCAGCCATCGCCGTGACGAACCATCCTCGCGACAAGTGGATCGACTACGCCTTCACACAAGCGGTGCGCCATCAGGAACCGGTTTGGATGGCGGCGTTGATGAGTGGCGAACTGGATTTCGGAGAAAACATCCGCGCACTGTCGGCCGTGCTGGAAAAAGGCGGCTCCAAAAAAATGCTCTCCAAGCTGATGAACCTGGCCAAGTCCGACGCGATCCATGCCGAGGGGCTCAAGTCGGTTTTTCAGGGCATCGCCACCCTCGGCGGCCCGAACGAACTGCGGACAATTTTCGAGCCAAATTTCCACAAGACACCCGAAAGCCAAGCCGTTGCGTGGGCGGCGTTGAACGTCTCCCCGCGCGGCGTGAGACCGGAAGGCGACCTGGCTGTTGTTCTCCGCTCGGCATTGCGAAGTGATCAAGCTGAATTGAGCGAGCAGGCGCTTGGCCTGATCGGCCAATGGCAGGTGGCGGATTTGCATGACGACGTCGCTGCGTTGGTAGATGACAACCAGTCGGTAGGGGCGACCCGACTGGCTGCGGTCCGGGCGCTTGGCCTGTTGGGCGGCGATGACGCCCAGCGCCTAGCCAAGCTGATCGATTCCGGCGATGCAACGGAGGAACTGAAACTGGTCGCGCTCGACAGCCTGAGCCGTGTTGACATGAGCGCGGCGGCGAGTCGCGGTGCGGCGTTGCTGGCGCTTGGCCGGGCGACAACCGGGGTGCTGGCGCCGTTTTTGAACCGGGAGGGTGGCGGCCCGGCACTGACGGCAGCCTTGGCCAGGCGCAAACCCGGAGCGGCTCCGGCGGCGGTGGCCTTGGCCAAGCTCCAGTCGCTTGGCAGCAACGAAACGGGGTTGATGAATCTTTTGAGCCAGGCGGCCGGCATCGAAAACACCGTGCCGGTTTACAGCGAGGAGTTTGTTGCCGCGCTGGCCAAGGAGTCGGCAAAGGGCGACGCCGCGAACGGCCGTCGAGCGTTTCAGGCGGCCGGTTGCGCGGTGTGCCACAAAATCGGTTCGGCGACGAATAACGGCATTCCGTTTATCGGGCCGGAACTCGGCACCATCGGCAACACGCTCAGCACGGAGCGGATCATCGAGGAGGTGCTTTGGCCGGGGCGCCACGTGAAGGAGGGATACAGCTTGGTGCAGGTAACCACGATAACCGGCGATGTGCATGCGGGCTACGAGCAGCGGTCGCGCTCGGACGATATTTTTCTGAGTCCACTCAGCCAGCCGGGGACGATTCAAATTCCGCACGATCAGATTCGTTCACAGGCTCAGATTGGCAGCGCCATGCCGGCTGGGCTCACTGCGGGCTTGAAGCGCGGACAATTGCGCGATTTGATTCTCTTTCTCGCTGAGCAGGGCCGCAACTGATTTTGTGATGAAAAAAACCTTAAGCCTGATTTGCACGATGCTGGCGCTCTTGAGCGCCAACGCCGCCAAGCCGAACTTCGTCGTTATCATGGCGGACGACATGGGTTACAACGCGACTAGCGCCTACGGTGGCTGGCTCAAGACACCGCACCTCGATCGCATGGCCCGAGAGGGGATGCGCTTCACCGACTACCATTCGAGTGGCGTGGTGTGCAGCCCGACCCGCGCCGGGTTGCTCACGGGCCGCTACCAGGAACGCGCCGGCGTGCCCGGAGTCATCAACGCCGATCCCAAGGTGCCGGATCATCATCGCGGCCTGTGGGTGGGCGAGCACACTTTTCCGGAACTGCTGGCCAAGGCCGGCTATGCTTCAGCCATTTACGGTAAGTGGCATCTTGGCTACAAAAAAAAGTTCAACCCGATGCACCACGGCTTCGCGGAGTTTCGCGGGTTTGTCAGTGGCAACATCGACTACCTGTCGCACTACGACCGTATGGAGGTGTACGACTGGTGGGACGGCTTGAAGCCGGTCGAGGAGGAGGGCTACTCGACGCACCTGATCACGCGGCACGCGCTGCGGTTTATCGACGAAAACAAGTCGAGGCCGTTCTGCCTGTACGTGGCGCACGAGGCGGTGCACTCGCCGTTTCAGGGGCCGGACAGCCCGATTCAGCGCGGCCCGAAAAAGAATCGAGGTAAAAAGAAAACCCCGGTCGAGGCAGCCTACGTGCAGATGATGACCGCGATGGACGAGTGCGTCGGCCAGGTGCTCGACAAGTTGATCGAGTTGAAGCTCGAGAAAAATACGCTCGTGATTTTTTGCTCCGACAACGGCCACGCCTACATGGGCGGCCCGAAAGGTTACCGGTTTCCGTTGCGCGGCAAAAAGGGAACCGTGTGGGAGGGCGGCCATCGCGTGCCGGGCATCGCCTGGTGGCC
>Ga0310123_10004337_pt1 | contig 10751 bp, 8 predicted proteins | sample CB6_AW_1057_MG_FD_203505 | JGI IMG/M metagenome (GOLD analysis project Ga0310123, IMG submission 203505) | Marine microbial communities from Western Arctic Ocean, Canada - CB6_AW_1057 | ecosystem: Environmental > Aquatic > Marine > Oceanic | place: Canada: Western Arctic Ocean | collected...
GTGACAGACCTCGCCGGCCGACTGCTCGAGGTGATCGGCTCGGGCAAGATGGGCTGCGCGGACGGTGGCTTCGCCGACGGTTCGTTCAACCATCCGCAGGGTCTGGCGCTGAGAGACAAGATGCTTTACGTCGCGGACACAGAAAATCATCTGCTACGCCAGGTCGATCTGGCCGGCAAGACAATCACCACGATCGCCGGCACGGGCCAGCAAGCACAAAGCGCCTGGCCCGGCTGGGATGGTAAGCAGGACGTGTTCGGACAGCCGCTCGGCTCAGCAGACCGCGATGACGGGCCAGACTGGTTTGTCGGCCCGGCTACCGAGACGGCGCTCAACAGTCCCTGGGCGTTGTGGGCTGACGACGATCGGCTGCTGATTGCCATGGCCGGTTCGCATCAGATCTGGTGGATGTCTCTCGGTCAGCGGAAGGTCGGCCCGTTTGCGGGCAACGGACACGAAGACATCGTCGATGGACCCCTGTTGCCCAAGCAACCGTATGAGCGGGGTTTTGCATCGTTCGCCCAACCGAGTGGGCTAACGTCAGACGGCACGTGGCTGTACGTCGCCGACAGCGAGGGAAGTTCGATCCGGGCAGTGCCATTGGACGGGACAGGCCCAGTCAAGACGGGCACGGTAAAGACGATCATCGGTACGTCGCAATTACCCGCCGGACGGCTGTTCCTGTTTGGCGATCGAGATGGCCAGGGGCTCGTTGAGCTGAATGTCGCGAGGAACGTTTTTCGCGGCGAGGCGGAGCAGACGTCCGGTCCGCTTCTTCAACATGCGTTGGGCGTCGTTTTCTATCGTGACAAGCTGTACATGGCCGACACGTACAACAACAAAATCAAGGTCGTCGACATCGACCAGCAGACGGTTAATACGCTGGTTGAGGCTAATACGCTGATCGAGCCGGGCCAGGAGTCTACCCCGTCCGACGAGCCAGCACTGTTCGACGAGCCGGCCGGCATCACAGCGGCGGCCGGCAAGCTTTATGTGGCCGACACGAATCAGCACCGCATCCGCGTGATCGACCTCGACGCGGGCAATCGCGTGACGACGCTTGTGATCGAAGGGCTGCACTCGCCGGCACTGTCGGCGCCAACAAAATCCGAGCCTGTACCGTGAGGGATTGAAATACAAGCACGACGCGCAAGCGAGTGAGTTGGTGCGACTGCCGGGTGGCTGGGGCAGAGCCTAAGCGCCGCCTCAGACTTTCCAGTTCTGGTACCGGCGGGTGGCACTGCTGGCTTGCCAAGCAGTGAGTGTTTGTAACGCGGGTGGCACCGCCGATTTTTGCGGAAGAGGCGTCGCGATTCGTTTCGGTTCCTTCGCAAAATCGTCGGTGTGGCGCAGCCACAAGAGGACTCGTCAAGTGCCACTGCTGTCCCGCCCAGCAGTGTGCGTCGATTCTAAACGACGAACTGGAACCGCTGATGGATGCAGATAAACGCAGATCGGTAGGCTGGAACGAGCGGTAGCGCTGCACCCGACATCAAGTTACTTCCTGAACCCTGTCCCCTGACTCCTGTCCTCCCGTCTCATTGGCTACTGAACAATAATCGGCATCATCCCCCCAATAGTGGCTGCCTTTCTCGTGGAGAGACACATGTTTTGGGCGATTGAGCGGAATTGGTTGCTTAGAAGCAACGACAACGAACATACCTTTTTGACAAACCAGCTTGCTGAGTTTCCAGCCGTCTGCCTTTTGGGATCAGCCGGTTTAGGGAAATCGTGGGAGATCAGACTGCTCGCAGACCATGAAAGGCAACTAGGACGTGAAGTTGTCAGCATTGACCTGGGGCTCGCAGCTACGTCAGGGCATGCGTTACGTGAGCAACTAGATAGTGCCGTTGTAGACTCCGGAGATGAGTGTTCGTTGTTTCTTGACGGTCTGGACGAGGCAATGATTCCGGAACGGCAAGCCGCGGCTGTCGTCGAAGACTGGATAACGAATGGACTTCAGGGCAATAAACGTCTTCGAATCGCATGTCGCTCTGCGGTCTGGCCAGGAATCGTCGCAGAATCAATATATCGGAGATTCCCAGAAGAAATGGAATGCACCGTTGTATTGCAGCCTTTTTCCGAAGACGACATTCGCCAGATTCTCGAAGACGAACAGATCTCATCTGATGACGCGATTGATGCCATCAAACAAAACGGGATTTTCGTCTTAGCACGACAACCATTGACATTGAAGCTTCTGCTTAGCGAGTTTCGCTCGGCCGAAGGGCTTTCGCAGTCCAAGTTTGAGCTATTTGAGCGAAGCGTTATCCGAATGTGCCAAGAATCCGTCGAACGTGATGAAAGAGGCACGACACCAGACATTCCGCCGGATGATCTGATCGAAGCGGCTGAGCGGCTCGCGATTTTCTCGGTAACTTCGGGGAGAGAAGAAGTGGTTGATCTGAACTCCGATCCGGACGCGGAACGCTCGGCGTTGACGACTATCGAACTTTCGCAACTGCCATGCTCATCAGACAGAAAGCTCTACAGCCATTTGCTTCGGATGCTGGCCAATACCGGCCTGATTGTCGGACTTGGGGGGCAACAATACGGTTTTCTCCATCGCCAATTCGCGGAGTACTTGGCGGGGCGGCGAATCGCTCTACTGCCTGTTTTCCGGGCACGGGCACTTCTGGCTCGTGACTCTGGATGGCCAACCGGAGTTGCTGGCCCTCTTCGGGAAACTGCAGCGGTTGCAGCATCACTCTGCCCGAAAATCGCAGACTGGATATCATTACACGACCCAGAGATCGTTGGGCTCAGCGACATCGCTGATGAAAAGTTGCAAAGAAATGCAGTAAAGGGTCTCCTCACCCTCTTCCGCAAACACAAGTTGACGGACTCGCATTTGTCACGGAACGCGATATCGCTCGATGGGTTTTGCTACACCGGTGTGGCGGATGACCTGCGACACGTTCTCCAAGAACGTGGTGACGGGCTGCAGGACGTCCACGCGTGTGCGATTGCACTGGCGGAAGCAGGGAACTTAGAGGCCTTGGCAGACGACATTGCGGATTTAATCCTCGATGACTCGTTGCCGTTCGATACAAGACACGATGCTGGCTACGCCCTTTTTCGGATAGGTACGGAGCCAGCGAAGAAGCGATTACCTTCTCTAATACGCAACGTGACGGACCATGATGATCAATAGATATTGGGCTTGGCGCTTCGGTGCAATTGACCCGCTAATCTGTCCGTTGAGGAACTGTTGGACGTTCTCAGCTCTCCAGAGCAGTCATCGTTTCATGGTGCATATCAGGGGTTCCTTTACGAGTTGGAACTGTCGCAATTCGACGCGTCGAGCAACAGACTCGCTGGCCTGGATTGGGCGCTGACAACCCTTGAGAGGGATCGGTATTGTCGGACGCATCGGATTGCCTGCCTCATCGTGTTGGGCTCGATCGAAGCGTTTGACAATCCCGACGTCGTCAAGCTTTTTGCTCAATACGTCTTGGAAGCCGAAAAAGCACACATCGACCCATTTCCCGAGCGGTCAGGAAACAGGGCGACCGGACACGAATTCGTGCGAGTCGCACGGACATGCTTGTCATGCCGGTGACGTACTCATCAGTTTTTAGCAGACTGGACTACGCGATAATTCAAAAGTTACTTTAGTTAACCACTGCATCCGCAGGTTGGTGCCGGGCAACAAACTTGGACCGGCACTTGCTTGCAGACAATTCTCGGTACGCAGCGAGTGACTGTGTAGGCAACCTTTTTCGGCACACAACGCTCGACCTGGATGGTCTTGGTGTAGTGGACCGGCTTGCAGACCGTGTACGGCACCTGCTTGACGCGGGTCTCTTTCACCATGTGGCAGACTCTGTAGGTGCAAGTCTTGGTGCGGGTTTCAGGCACCATCTTGCAGACCTTGTAGGTGATGGTCTTCACCCGCTTCTTGGGCACCATGTGGCAGACCTTGTAGGTGCAAGTGCGTGTCTCGGGCACCATCTTACAAACTTTGTAGGTGATGGTCTTCACCCGCTTCTCGGGCACCATCTTACAAACTTTGTAGGTGACGGTCTTCACTCGCTTCTCGGGCACCATGTGGCACACCTTGTAGGTGCAAGTCCGGGTCTCGGGCACCATCTTGCAAACCTTGTAGGTGCAAGTCTTGACCCGTTTCTCGGGCACCATGTGGCAGACCTTGTAGGTGCAGGTACGGGTCTCGGGCACCATCTTGCAAACCTTGTAGGTGACGGTCTTGACCCGTTTCTCGGGCACCATGTGGCAAACCTTATAAGTGCAAGTCCGGGTCTCGGGCACCATCTTGCAAACTTTGTAGGTGCAAGTCTTGGTGCGGGTTTCGCGTACGTATTTGACGCAATTAACCGTCCGCTCGCGGACCTCGGGAACCCAAACTTTCTTGCAAATCTTTCGCGGTGGGCACTGCACCTGGACTGTCCTGCACTGGCCAGGTATGTACTTGCAGCCGCAACCCGTGCAGTCATATTCCCAATGGCCCGGGTCCTGGACGCATTTGGTTATGACGGGACCGGCGCACTCGGTAACTTGCGTTTCCCAGCGTCCGCTACACTCTCTCACGGTCTTCGTATAACGGACCGGCTTGCAGACGGTGTAGCAAACGTCCTTGTTCCGCGTTTCCCAGACCGGCTTGCAGACCGTGTAGCAGCGGGTCTTGGTCTCCCAAACCGGCTTGCAAACGGTGTAGCAAACGTCCTTGTTCCGCGTTTCCCAGACCGGCTTACAGACCGTGTAGCAGCGGGTCTTCGTTTCCCAGACCGGCTTGCAAACGGTGTAGCAAACGTCCTTGTTCCGCGTTTCCCAGACCGGCTTACAGACCGTGTAGCAGCGGGTCTTCGTTTCCCAGACCGGCTTGCAGACCGTGTAGCAAATCTCCTTCGTGCGGGTTTCCCAAACCGGCTTGCAGACGGTGTAGCAAACGTCCTTGGTTCGTGTTTCCCAGACCGGTTTGCAGACCGTATAGCAGCGGGTCTTGGTCTCCCAGACCGGCTTGCAGACGGTGTAGCAAACGTCTCTCGTCCGAGTTTCCCAAACCGGCTTGCAGACCGTGTAGCAAACTTCTTTGGTCCGCGTTTCCCAGACCGGCTTGCAAACGGTGTACTCACAATCGCGGTAAGCAGTTTCCTGGACGTACTTCACGCAATCGATGGTCTTCTGCTCGCAGACTGTCTCGTAAACTGTCTTGTAGCAGGTGTAGTTCTGCTTTTCGTAGACAACTTCGCGACAGGTCTTCATCACGGTGTGACACTGCTGCCGGGCCGCAGCATATTCACACCCACAGCTTGGCTCGCAGCAACGGTATCGGGCCGCGCCGCAGTACCGGGCCTCGGCGACGTTGCTCACCGCCAAGCCGAGTAGGACTGCCAAGATGGGAATACCCAACAGGCCTCTCATGGTTCGTCTCCTTCCGATCATCCGCTCTAAATATGGGGAGTCTGGCCAAATGGGGCAAACCCGTCACATTCCTATTCGGTCGATACACTCAATGCACATTAGCTGTATTGCGTGTTTTACGGATGCTCTGTATTCGATGTTAATTACTCATCACATATAGACTTACATGCTAGCAAAATTGCAGTGTGCAACTGGGTCGAGTTTAAGCCCGTTCTAACACTCCTACTGCGAATCGACCGGCCACGCGTGAATCGATCGGACTCGCGGCGGGCTCTGGCGGGTGCGATTACTCCGGTCTTACAGGTGGCGACGATGAGACGGCTTATTCCAGCCAACGCCGTCCGGTCGAGTGGCATGGGGTGCGAACGCGCCGATTAGGGTTGACCGAGCGCACACTGCCCGAAGAAACATTGTCCAAAGCGGTTTGGGTTACTTGACCCGTGCCAGGGACAACCTACGTATTAAGCAGGAACCTCGGAGTGCGTACGGGCGCAAGTCGCCGCTTTTCGGGTCCCCGATATCTGCCGGCGAAGATTACACCTTTGACGGCAGGTTGATCCGATCTCCCGATAAGTTTGCCCGCGAATTCAGGCTCGACAAATCGAGAAACACGAATTGGATTTGAAAGGAACGAGTAACTATGTCGAAAAACCGCCGCGATGGATTCACGCTGATTGAAGTACTGATCGTTGTGACGATCATGGCCGTACTGGCGGCTACCATCATTCCCCAGTTCACGACCTCAGCAAACGAAGCCCGACAGAGTCAGTTGAGCTTCAACCTGCATGCGTTGCAATCGCAAGTTCACTTGTATCACTTGCAGCATAACAGCCTGTTTCCCGACGTCCTCACCAAGTTGACGGTCAAGACCGACCTAGACAGCACGATAAATGTCGCGGGCGTCTACGGGCCCTACCTTGTGGGCGGAGTGCTGCCTGATAACCCAAACACAAAAAGCAACGCGGCCACGGCCTCGGCGGATGGCGTTCTAAAAACCGGTGGCGGTTGGCTCTACAACGCGGCGACCGGCCAAATTTGGGCCGACGAGTAATCGGTAGTCCGCACGGAGACTTTGTGTCTTACACGATTCGACCATGGTAATCTGTATGCCATGTTCCGGCTCTTGCCGGGACATGGCATTTTTTTGGCAACGCCGGACAGACAGCCTCGGTCATCGGGTTGATTTAAGGTAAAATTGGGGCCCGTGTCCTTTGGAACCCGTGTTCTACTGATCTGACAGCCGTCGTCACACATTTGGCATGTGCCACTGCTCGCACTGGTCTCGCCCATCTGAAGAGCATGAACCCACCGAAGAAGAAATCGCAGCCGCCGACGGCGGCCGATGTCCCAAAAGCGGTGATTAACCGGCTGAGCCTCTACCTTCGCGAGCTGCAGCGGTTGGTTCGTTCTGGAAAGGAGACGACTAATTCACAGGAGTTGGGAAGTCTGCTCGGCTTTACCGACGCTCAGGTGCGGAAGGATTTGGCTTATTTCGGCCAGTTTGGCTATCCGGGCATCGGTTATCGCTGTGACGAATTGGTTAGCGCGATCCGCGCGATCTTGGGAACCGACCAGGTGTGGTCGGTGGTGATGGTCGGCGTCGGCAACCTCGGTCGCGCACTGCTCGGATATAAGGGATTTACGCAGCAAGGATTTCGCATTGTGGCCGCATTCGACACCGACGAGGAAAAAGTTGGCCAGTCGATCGACGAGGTACCGGTCCATCCTCTGGACGATTTGGCGGACGTCGTGAGCCGTCATTCGATTCGGTTGGGGATGATCGCGGTTCCGGCCGCCGCGGCACAGAGTGTCGCGGACCGGCTGGTGGCGGCGGGCATCGAGGGAATCGTCAACTTTGCACCGGTGACGATCAACCTTCCAGAAAAAGTAAGTCGGGTGGGAGTCGATCTGGCGATCGAGCTGGAGCAGCTATCGTTCTCCGTGGCCTTGTTGACTAACTCCACTCGAACTGCGGCAGCCCGAGGTGGGTGAAACGGTTAAGGATTTTGCTGCGTAGCCGAGATTCGGCTCGTCGTTGGTATGATCCCAGGCATCGATCACGTCGTCGTCGAACCAAAACGTGATGTCACTGCGGCGGACCAAAGATTCGTTATAATCCTTCCAGTTTCTGATCTTGTAACTCGATTTTGTGCTGGCAACCATCGAATCGCTCCTTCTTGGGATAGGGTACATCCGTTCATACCCTCCTTACGCTGGTTATGAAGCGATGGTTCACGCTTGTTTTGAAGGAATTGTTCGACAAGGCCGTTCTCCGTTGTCAAAAAGTCCGATTCCGGCTAAGCTGGACCGGACGTTCTTACCCGGTGGTGTAATTGGTAACACAAGGGATTTTGGTTCCCTCGTTCCAGGTTCAAGTCCTGGCCGGGTAGTTCATTTTTTCAGGCAATGTTACCTAAAATGTTACCTCGCCGGCTCTCGTGTGCCTCCCACAGGGCATCGGCCGTCCGCTCGGCGTTTCGCCCACGTAGTATTTCATCGTGGTGCTGATGTCCTCATGCCGCATGAGCTCCATGAGTTGCTAGGGCATGAGCCGAGCCGCCCACCGCTCACCGAAGCTACGCCGCAGGTCGTGGGCACTGGCACACTTCACCTTACCCGTCTTGGGGTTCGTGCTGACCTTCACCCCGGCGGCCTTGCCAATCCGGGAAATCACTGCGGATATGTACCCAGCAGCCAGATTCCGGCCGATGTCTCGACGGGGACGTGGCTGAAACACTCGCCCGCGCCGCTCATAATCGGGAACCGTGTCGAGAAACTCGGCGAATTCCGGGGACATCGGCAGCAGCCGATCCTTGTGGCCTTTTTCCGGACTGGCCGGGATCCGCAGCATGGGCCGTCGACCATCGAAGTCGGCCCGCAGTTTCCGGTCATCGTCCCAAGTGAGCTCCAGGGACTCGCTGAGCCGCAACCCGGACAACCATAAACCTTGCAGGTAATGCTGCCAGGACGGGGCCACCTCTGGCCCGACAACGGCTGGCACCTTGCTGAGCATCCTTTCAAACTCTTCGGTGGTGATCGGTCGGCCTTTCATTACTTTCGAACTCTTGGCCCGCCGCGGCCTATCGACCTGCGGAACCTTGGGCAACATCCCCTGCCGAACCGCCCACCGAAGCGCGGCCATAATGTGGGCCAGGTGAGTTTTGATTGTGGTCTCGGTTCGGTCCTGTTTGCGTAGTTCGGCTTGAAGGTAGCTCAACCGGGCCGCCGTTATGTCGGCAAGTCGCTTGGGTGAAAGGATTCGCTCTAGGACGTTGAAAACAGAGCACACCCGTTCCGCTGTGCCCTCGGCAAGTCCGCTGAGCACTTCCTCTTCGTACTTCTCGCGGAAGTCTAACCAAGTGACTTTCGAAGGCGCGTTGTACCGACCTTCGCGCAGCTCGGCCTCCCACTTGGCCGCGCACTTCTCGGCCTCGTGCCGTTTGCTTGTGCCGGCCGACTTGGTTTTCTGTTTCACGGTCAATGGGTCGACGTACCGCATGACCAGGTTTTTACGCTGCCCATACTCAACAACGTGTACCGTAATTTCGTTCGTCTCTTGCATCGTACTTTCCTCCCTTGCTAGATCTTTCAGAAAATCCACCCGCCAGCCCCAGGGGCCAGCAAACAAATACAATCGGTTTGCGCTTCAAGACACACAGCGCCTACAACGCGCGCCGGCGCTGGGTGGTTCGTAAAGAAAAACCTTTCCACGCCAGAGTGGCGTAAAGAAAGAGCGACGACACCGAGGCCCAGTTAGGCCACAACGGTAGCCCGCCGGCCTTACGGCTTGGGCAGACCCCGATGTCGTCACTCTGAGTGACCTGCCCCCTTCATCCGGTTCCACGTTTGGAGCGACAATCCAGGCGTTGGCCACAGTTGAAGGAGGACTACGATGGCACGAGGAAAGAAGTTTACCGCAGATCAGATTATCCCCAAGCTTCGTGAGGCGGAGCTCGTGATTTATCAAGGCGGTACGACCGCGACGGCGCACGTAGACGGTACATCCGGTGTTCCATTTACTCATCTGTCCGCGAGACGTGTCATTTAACGACCCTCGTGAGACAACTCGCCGGGTGTGTGTCGGAGGCCTTAGCTCAGACGCTCTCCGATGGTGTGCCAAAACCTCTGATTTGGCGTTTTTCGGCACACGCCGGCAACGGAACGATTAATCGCACACCGCCCTGGAAGGGATCAATGAAAGGGCAAGAGCCGTATGTCAGACCGCCAAGACAAGAATCGATTGAGAAAATTGCTATCGCCACCCGGCACGCTGTAGAATGGCGACTCATGTGCTGGTGAGACGCGTCGGAAAACACCACGCGCTGGACATGAGGGTGTCATTCACAATTGGCGAAATTCCGAGCCGGCAAGGGTTTAGGTACATCCAAAACAGGAAATCCCGGTTAACATGAGAAATCGATCATGAGCACTCGTCTTAAATACTTCCTGTTTGTCGTGTCGCTCTGGGCGTGCTCCGCGTTGGAGATACTCTGCCACGGCTTGCAAGCCGCACAGGTGGAGGTCAAAGCCTGGCAGGGCAGCATCACAATTCCTACGTACCTTTGGCAAGAAGACGTCAATCCGAAGTTCTGGGCCTTGGAAACCGGTCCGAAACTGTCGACCACCGTCAGAGGCTCCATCGTCTACCCCTATACCATGCAGGACCACCTGCTGCGGACTAAGGTCGATCGGACCTATAAGGCACTGTTTCTGGAGAACGAATATCTGAAGATCACCTGCCTTCCCGAGCTGGGCGGCCGACTGCACTCGGTCTTCGACAAAACGACCGGCGAAGAAATGTTTCACTTAAACGACGTCGTTAAGCCCAGCATGATAGCCATGCGCGGGGCATGGTTCAGTGGCGGTGTCGAATGGAACACCGGGCCCCACGGACATACCGTGACGATCCTCTCTCCGGTCGATGCACTCATCGGTAGCAATCGAGACGGCTCTGCCTTTCTGGAGATCAGCAACCAGGAGAAGATCTTCCGTACCCGGTGGACGGTGCGGGTCACGTTGCACCCGGACCGCGCGTTTATCGACGAGCAGATTCGCATTGTGAATCCGACCGACGGGATGCATCCTTATTACTTCTGGAACTGCACAGCCTTCCCTTGTCTGCCCGGCACTCGGTTCATCTACCCTATGTCGGTGGGCACCGACCATCACGGCCTCGAGTTTTTCTCCTGGCCCGTGCACGAAGGTGTAGACCTTTCCTGGCTGAAGAACTACTCGAAACCCTCATCCGTCTTTGCCGTGAAGTGCGAACACGATTTCTTCGGGGCCTACGACGTCGATTTGGACCGTGGAATCGCGCAGGTAGCTGACCATCACCAGCTTAGTGGAAAAAAGGCCTGGACCTGGGGTCA
>Ga0310123_10004338_pt1 | contig 10750 bp, 5 predicted proteins | sample CB6_AW_1057_MG_FD_203505 | JGI IMG/M metagenome (GOLD analysis project Ga0310123, IMG submission 203505) | Marine microbial communities from Western Arctic Ocean, Canada - CB6_AW_1057 | ecosystem: Environmental > Aquatic > Marine > Oceanic | place: Canada: Western Arctic Ocean | collected...
ATGGGATCCAGGTTCAGCAACTAATTTAGAAGTAACAATATCAGGTGTAACACAAAATCCTAGTGTAGATTATACTGTAACATCTGGTGGTTCACCTACTATTACATTTACTACAGTATTACCAACTGGTATGGATGCTCTTGTAATGCACAGAGGTTTTGCTACAGGCGGAGTACATTATCAATCACTTATTAATGATCCGAATCCTACACTTGGTGCAGATTTAGATGTTAATAGTTATGCTCTTCGTAGTAGTTCAAATGGCGATATTAATGTTCTTGCTAATGGCACAGGTAGAATAAACCTTGATGGAATGAAATGGCCATTAATAGATGGTGCAGCTGGCCAGGCATTAACAACAGACGGTAATGGAGATTTAGCGTTTACTACTGTTAGTGGCGGCGGCGGCGGAGGCTCACAAGATCTTTTCAAAACTATTGCAGTAGCAGGTCAATCTAATATTGTAGCAGACAATACAACGGATACATTAACATTTGTTGGAGGAACAAACGTAACACTTACAACAGATGCGGGTGCAGACAGTATTACAATTAATGCATCGGGTGGAGGTACAACTCAAAACTTATTTGATAAAATTGCTGTTAGTGGACAATCTAATGTAGAAGCAGATAGTACAACTGATACATTAACATTTGTTGCTGGCGCTAACATGACAATTACCACTAATGCAGGAACAGATACTATTACTTTTGTTTCAGCATCAGGCGGCGGCGTAAGTGCTATAGATGATTTATCAGATGTTGATACAACAACAGCTGCTCCTTCAACAGGACAAGCATTAAAATGGAATGGTACTAATTGGGTACCAGGAACTATTATAGAAGAAGATTTATCTGATAATACAACAGATGATTTAGCAGAAGGTTCAAGTAATTTATATTATACAAACGAACGAGTAGATGATAGAGTAGATGCATTAATAACAGATGGTACAGGAATTAACACTACATATAATGATAGTGCTGGTACATTAATAATAGATGTAGATGCAGGAATAACTGCAAGTAAAATTGTACAACTTGATACATATGCAAAACTTCCAGCAATAGATGGATCACAGTTAACTAATTTACCAAGTGGAACAACTACATTAACTGGATTAACAGATGTAGACGCAGTAGTAGCAGGCGATGATGGTAAAGTACTTTATTATGATCATAGTACTACTTCTTTTAAATGGAAAGTAGAAGATGACACTCCTGCAGGTTATAATAACACTAATTGGGATACGGCATATGGTTGGGGTGATCACAGTGGTGCAGGTTATTTAACAGGTGTTGGAGGATTAACTTCGCATACTGATGTAGACGCAGTAGTAGCAGGTGACGATGGTAAAATTATATATTATGATCACAGTACTACTTCTTTTAAATGGAAAGTAGATGCAGGAGGCCCTGCTGATACAGATGCATTACCAGAAGGTTCTACTAATTTATATTATACAGATACAAGAACAGATGCTAGAATAACTGTAGCCAGGGCAACAACAGTTCATTATGTTGATGGAAACTTTGGTACTGCTGGTGATAGTCGTAACAGCAAATATATTTCACGAGGTACAACAACAGATGCAACACAATCTGAAATTTTTGTAGGTGGCACAGCTTCTAATAGAATTTCTTTACAAAATAATGCAATAATGAGTTTTGAAGTATTAGTTACTGCAACTAGAGAAACTACATTTGGAGGAGCAGGTTGGCAGTTTGTAGGACTATTAGAAAACAATGCAGGAGTAGTTTCTATATTAGGAACTGTAACAAAACGAGTAATGGGAAAAACAACAGCGGCATATGATGTTTCAGTAGATGAAACAGATGTAAACGATGCATTAAGAATACGTGTTACTGGCGAAGCAAGTCACACAGTCCGTTGGATGGCAGTGGTAAACACAGTTGAGGTGGCACAATAATGCTTTATATTATTAATCTACAAAATGATGCAGATACTAATGCAGTAGCGACACGATTAGGTGTACCTGCAACTGCTAAAATATATGAAAATGTTCATATGATTGTAGTAGAAGATCCTACAGATCAAGAACTTACTACATGGAGAGCAGATGCAGATGTTAAAAATATTGTAGAAGATCAATTAGTAGAAATGGAAGATGTTTCTGAAATGGAAACTATAGAAGCAGACACTATTCCTACAACAGAAGAAACATTTACCCACCTTGCTGTAGGAAATGTTATACAAAGTACTTTATTATTTAATAGTGGTGGTACTGATTATCATACTTGGCATTTAGATCGTATTACGAAAAAGAATCCAAGTTATATGAATAGAGAGTATTCATATTTGCAAGATGGATATAACATTGACTTATATATTTTAGATTCGGGTGTTGCTGGTGCAAAATTAGTTTCCAATGGCGGCTTAAGTCAAAATAATAAAGCACCTACTCCAGACCCAATTGGTTTAGAACATTCGGAATTTATGGATGGTGCCTTTGCAGGAAATTATCGTGTTATGGATGGCGGAGTTCCTGGACTTAATGTTGGCGGATGGCAAAATGAAGATACACAAGGGCATGGTACTTATTGTGCTCAATATGCAGCTGGATTGTTAGTAGGAGTTGCTAAAAAAGCAACTATATGGTCTGCTAAAGTAATGGACTCGGGAGGTACTGGCGCTAATAGTGGTTACTTGTCGGATATTATTAATGGTGCTAATCAAATTATTACTCATCATACAGCAAAAGGAACAGGATTTCCTAGTGTTGTTAATATATCAATAGGTACACCTATTACAACAGCCAATACTAATATCTATATTAACGAACCAGGTCCTGATGCAACAACTATAATGGATGATATGGAATTCAACCTAGTTATAGCAGGTGTACATGTTGCACGAAGTGCAGGCAATGGTATTAAAGATGGAACTGATAATTTTGTAGGTCCTATGCAAAGTTCTTTTGTTGCCGGCGCCAGGTCTAGTGCATTACAAGTTAATAAAAGAGATTATTGGAACGAACACGAATTACAAGATAAATTTGGAGGAGGTGCTACAACAGTTGCAGGCACAACACCTAACGCAACAAACTGGCCAACTGGCTATTCAGATGAAATGGCATACTTTTCAAATTACGGATATGGTGACTCTCTTTCAGCACCAGGACATAATCTTATAGCACATAGTTGGACAGTAGGTGCTGGATATGTATCTGGAATGGCAGGAACATCTTTTAGTACTCCAATGATTGCAGGAATGTTATGTCTAAGAGCACAATCTAATGGACCAGGTGAAACTCCTGCAAGTGCAAAAACATGGATATTAGCAAATGCTGTAAGTACAGGTTATATTACAGATTTAATAGCAGAAGTTTCATTAGATGCTAATCCTTTACAATGTCTTGCAGGTGAACCTTATATATTGGTAAAAGTACCAGCTGCTGTATATGCTGATCCAAAAAATGCGGCGTTTCAACTTAGAGGTGCTACAGCGATAGACACTTATACTGCAACTGATTTAAACAATAAGGGACATGTAAAAAGCGAAAGTGTTGATCAAGTTTTTAGTATTCTTTCAGGTATAACATCTGTTCCATCCGACGGCACTGTAATTAAAGGAACAACAAGTAACAATACAGCAACAGTAGTAAGAGCTGCTCAAGACGGTTCACCAACATCAATTATGGTATGGTGTAAAAGTTCAGGTGGACCATTTCAAAGCGGTGAAGAAATTATTAATATTGGTACATCAGCATCATATGGTACTTGTGCATCGCCTTCAACAGGTTATTGGCTTGAATGTAATATGGATAATATGAATGCCACTGCAACTGTTGTTAATGCAGGAGGTAGTTCTGTTAAAATAGGTCCATTATATAATACACACGCGGCAACAGATGCATTAATTTCGGCAGGCACATATAGTTGGCTTAATTCAATACTGTTAATAGCACATTTTGATGATCCAACATGGGCACCTGGTAATATTAATCCTTCAACTGTGGAAGATTATTTTCCAATCGACGAACAAGAAAATCTTTTACTGTTCCAACCATATATAGAAGAAACATATCAAGTAAAAAATGCCGCCGGTTCTTTTATGACAGCAACAGGATCTACAGAAGCATTAGGTAATTTTGCATTTGGTGCGGCAGTAACTAAAGACATGTCGTTTAATCATACAACTTGGGCAGGTGAACCATTGGGAGCAGTAACATCTACTTATAGTATTATTAATGGTAGTTTACCATCTGGTTTAAGTTTTGATACTGCTACTGCTATAATCAGTGGAACACTTACAGTTGAAACGGCAGCACTGTATACTTTCACAATAATAAATTCAGTAGTAGCTACGTCTCAAACATATTCAATGAATTGTGCAGAAGGTGCAGACGTAATTGTTACATTTGATATAAACGATTATACAACACCAGGTGTAATTACTGCAAGCAATATTATTACAACAGGTGCTTGGATAGAAGTTTTAAGTGTTTTGAATACAAGTATTGGTTATACTGCTTCAGCAGGTGAAAATATTATTGTAGATACATCCTTAGGTCAAGTAGCAATTACATTACCTTCTAATCCAGGTTTTGGAACTACTATAAGAATAATTGATGGTTCAGGTCATGCAGGAAATGGTGTGTTAAATCAAATTTTAGTACAATCAACAGAAAGAATTATGGGATCTACTAGTGATTTAATTATTAGTACAGGTCGTGCTGGTATTACTTTAATATTTTATAATTCATTACACGGATACATATTTCAGGAGAATTAATGAATGGCTGAATTAAAAGATGTAAGAAATGATTATCATGGTGTAACTACTTTAACAAGTGACATAGATAATACTGAAACGAATATTGCTTTACTTGCTTTTAAAGTAGCAGCCGGTGATTCTTTGACAAAATTTGAAATGGTTGATCAAATTATTGACGATTATGTAGATGCTAGTGGTGTAGATACAGGAAACAGTACAGACGTGACTGTAACTGGAGGAACTGCTGCCGGAGGTGGAGGCGATCCTAGTACTAAATTTTTAATGCATCCTTCTAATAATGGATCAAGTACAGTATTCACATCGGATGATAATACAGGACATACATGTACTGGTGGTAGTAATGTTGAACTCAGTACCAGTCATGTAGCGGTAGGCACTCATTCTGTTGTTTTTAGTGGAACAATGCCTAATACTTTAACTGTACCAAATCATGCTGATTTTGATTTAGGTTCTGGAGATTTTACTATTGAATATTGGTTAAGATATCATAGCATGACACCGGCCGGTGGATCTACTAATGTAATGATAGCTCGTGGTACTGGTACCGGTGCTAACGATTTCGATTGGTTTTGTGGAAATTTCACCGGAAACTCACTTATATTTAGAACATCAGACGGCTCTAGCACCACTAATTATGCATCAAATACTGTTGGTATTAGTTCCAATACTTGGTATTATTGGACTGTTGAACGGTATAATGATGTCATTTATTTTTATCAAAATGGTACAGGAATCGGAACTGCTAGTATTTCTGGAGCAATTCCAAATGCTGGTCATACATTTACAATGGGCGGCGATATGGACTGGGATGAAAATCTTGTTGGATATCTAGATGAAGTACGAATTAGTAGTGTCGCGAGATATGAAGGTACTAATTTTACAGCACCAGCAACTGATTTCGAAGCAGGTTCACCTGCAACAAATATGACACTTGTTTCAACAGCAACAACGGCAGAAACAACAGATCCTACAACTGGTGATATAGTAATGTTATTAGACCAAGCAGTTGGAACAACAATATTAAACACAGATGTTAAAGGTTATATATCACGAGACAGCGGTACAACATGGACAGAAGGAAATTTAACAAATGAAGGTACTTGGGGGACAAATAAAAAGATTTTGGTTGCAAGAGATATAGATATTAGTAGTCAACCAAGCGGTCAATCAATGAAATATAAGATAGAAACACGCAACCAATCACCAAATGCGGCCCATTCTGTAACAGCAGCTGGTGGTGCAGTAACATCTACAACACAACAAAAATATGGAACAGCATCAATGTATACTAGTGGTAATTCTGATTACTTGACTATACCTAATAGTAGTGAATTTAATTTCGGAAATGGAAATTTTACTATAGAGGCTTGGATTTATCATACAGGAACTTCTAATTATCAATCTATAGCAACCTGTACAAATACTGCTCATTCTACCTATTGGCAGTTTAGATATTTTGGAGGAAGTGGTAATTTTGATTTTTGGGTTACAGGAGATACAAACGGTGTAACTTTTAATCCAGGTAGCCAATTAACTGTAAATACCTGGAATCATTTGGCCATAAGCAGAAATGGAAGTAGTTGGTATGGTTTTCTAAATGGTACTCAAGTTGGTGCCACACAGACTAATACATTTACTATGACTGATGTAGATAATGCTTTAGAAATAGGTGGACCGGGTTGGTTAGGTCAACCATTTATAGGATACATTGACGAACTTCGAATTTCAAATTCGGCACGGTATACTGCTAATTTTACACCAGCAGTACACACAACAGATGCAAATACATTACTACTTTTGCATATGGATGGTGCAAATAGTGGAACAACATTTACAGATGAAGAATACGAAAAACATTCAATTATACATGCAACTAGTTTAGCATGGAAATAAATACCATAAAGGATTAATGGATGAGTAGAACAAAAGTACGCGGAACAGTTATTATAGATAACCCAACATTTGGTGGTGTAGGAGCTATACAAATTCCTGTTGGTACAACAGTACAAAGAGATGCAGGGTTTGGAGCAGATGGTGCTACACCTAGTACAACCTTTCATAAGGGAATGCTACGATACAATTCAACTGATGATCAGTTTGAAGGGTATGATGGTTCTCAATGGGCACAAATAGCAGGTGGTGGAGGTGGTTCCACTTCGATGGCAGTACAGAAGTTTAACGGCAACGGTTCGACAGTTACATATAATTTAGCTCCAACAGATCCTACTGTACCATTAGCAAGTGCATCTACTTTAATGGTAGATATTAATGGACTAATGCAAGACGAAGGTACAGGTAAAGCATTTACAATTAATTTAGTATCTAGTCCACAAACATTAACATTTAGTGAAGCACCAGTAACTGGTGATGTAATTACAATTCGTCATTTAGGGGAAATTTCTAATTCAGTAAGTACTGTAAATTCTTCAGCATTTGGTTCTGGCTTTGGAGGAGTAGTAGATACTGTTAATGACAAATTATTAATGCTTGATGCGAGTGCAAATACTGTTTATAGTATTAATATAGGAAATGTAGCAGGAGATTCTTTACCAGCACAATCAGGACAAAATGGCAAATACCTAACAACAGATGGTACAGGTTTAAGTTGGGTAACAGTAACACATCCTACAGAATTACCTGCACAAACAAGTCAAACAGGTAAATTCCTAACAACAGATGGAACTAATGTAAGTTGGGCAACAGTAGATACATTGCCAAGTCAATCTGGACAAGCAGGTGAATTCCTAACAACAGACGGCACAGCTGCAAGTTGGGCAGTAGTAGATGCATTGCCGAGTCAATCAGGACAAGCAGGTGAATTTCTACAAACAGATGGTACAACTGCAACTTGGGAAGCATTAGATGTATCTCCAAATGAAGGCTCGTATGTTATAGTGACTACAACACACTCAGCAGTTTTAGGTACAAGACTTTTATGTGATACAACATCTGCAGCCTTTACAGTAACATTACCTACAACAGGATTAGTTGCAGGAGAAGCAATATCTATGACAGACGGTGTAGGAAACTGTGCAACAAATAATGTAACAGTAAATGGTGGAACAAATAACATTATTTCTACAGCAGGTACATCAGGTACTACATTATTAATAGATGACGATGGTGCAGTTGTTACATTAATTTGGAGTGGTACAGCTTGGAGGGCCATTGTATAATGCCTACAATTAAATATTCTAATATTAATACTGTTATAGGAACAAAAGGACAATCTGCAATACACGCATTTTCTAGAGATTCAGAAAATAGACTTATATATGAAAGACGAATTTTAGGTAGAGGTGATACTATTAAATTGACAGATGATATGAATGTTGAATTATATAACCAATACTATATCCGCCCTAGTGATATAGAATATTACATAAATAATAATGGAGAATTATGCATTAGATATAATTCTGAAGTTGTTAAAGCAGCCGCTGTAAGCATATAAACGTGAGAAGATATTATGACTGAATTTGTTCTTGGAAAAATTAAATTTACCTGGAAAGGTAATTGGGCAGTTTCCACTGCATATGAAAAAGACGATATTATAAAATTTGGTGGGAATACTTACGTTTGTACCACTGGGCATACTACCGGAGGAACAATACCTGATTTTTATACAGATATTGCTAAATGGGATATACATGTAGAAGGTGTAACCCATAAAGGTGATCATGCAGATGCTACATTTTATAAAGTAAATGATATAGTTAAATCAGGCAATAATCAATATATATGTACAATACAACATACATCTACACCTACAATTAATCTTACTAACTTTACATTATATGTACAAGGTGGTGATGTTGCCGCTCAGTCAGGCAAAGCAGGACAATTTTTATCAACAGACGGTACAAATACAGCATGGGTAGATATAGTAGAAGCGGCTCCGGCGGCATTAGATACATTAAATGAATTAGCAGCTTCATTAGCAGATGATGCAGATTTTGCAGGCACAATGACTACTTCGTTGGCAGGTAAAGAACCAACACTTACTGCTGGAACAGTAGCACAATATTATAGAGGTGATAAAACTTGGCAAACTCTACCAGAAGAAGTAGCGGCACAAACAAGTCAAAGTGGTAAATTTTTAACAACTGATGGTACAGATACAAGTTGGGCAGATGTAGATGCATTACCTAATCAAGCAAGTCAAGCAGGTGAATTTTTAACAACAGATGGTACAAATGCAAGTTGGGAACCAATAGTAACAAATCCATATGATACAGCAACAGCATCAACTGGTTATTTTGATTTACCAACAGGAACAACAGCACAACGTCCAGGCACACCAGCAACTGGTAATTTACGTGTCAATTCTGAACTCATGCAACTTGAACATTATATTGATGGTACATGGGTTGGATTTGCTGGATCAGTACCTACTATTACTGGTGTTTCTCCAACAACTTCGATTGCAGCTGGTACAAATATAACTATTACTGGTGTTAATTTTCAATCAGGTTCAACAGTACGATTAATAGGTACTGATAATTCAGTACATACACCATCAGCAGTAACATTTGTTAATTCGGGACAAGTAGATTTTGTAACACCTGAACTTCCAGTAGAGTTTGAACCATATGATGTTAAATTAACATTACCTAGTGGCGGAGTTGCAATACAATCAAATGTATTAGATGCAGGCGGAGTACCTGTGTGGACAACTGCCGCTGGTAGTTTAGGTAGTATAGCAGATACCGCGACTGGTACACATTTTACATTAGTAGCAACAGATCCTGATAGTCAAGTAGTTACATTTAGTATGGATACAGTCCATCTGAATACTCTTATAAGTGCAGGATTAACATTAAATGGAACTAGTGGTGCTATTACAGGTGATCCTACTAATGCTCCAATCGGTGGTTCGACACTTTATAGTTTTGATGTAAAGGCAACTGATAGTACTGGTGTAAACATAACAATTAGATCTTTTAGTATAACTGTTGATGGTGTCATGAATGGTGCTAGTGGTGGTACAATAACAACTTATAGCTCGGGTGGAACAAATTATAAGGTACATACATTTACAACTGCTGGAACAACACAAGTATTTAATCCAGGTACTCATCCTGGATCTATTGATATATTTGCAATAGCAGGTGGCGGTGGTGGAGGTAGAGTACATACTGATCAAGACACCGCACAAGGTGGCGGTGGTGCTGGTGCTGCCGGAGTAGCAACTGGTCTAGCTCTTACAACTGGAAATTATACATTTGATATTGGTCGCGGCGCATATCATGCAGAAGCTGACCGAATTTGGAAACAATGGCTGGCAGGGTCTCAAGGCGTACTTCGTTGTGGTGTAAACGGAGAAGATACAGTAATAACAGATCCTACTTCTACTATAATGATAACCCTTCCAGGTGGTGGTGGCGGTGGTAGATCTGATGGTAATAGTGCCGGCACACCACCTGATGGTAGTAATGGTCGGGATGGTGGTTGTGGCGGCGGAGGTGGATCTAGAAATAACCCATGTAATGGTGGTAGTTCTACTAAACCAACAGTTTCGGGTTGGACAACTTATGGCGGTGGTGGCGGTAACGGTTATGCCGGCGCGCCAAATAATGGTGGAGGTGGCGGTGGCGGCGCTGGTGCGACAGGTGGCAATACTGGAACCGGTGCAGGTAATGGTGGCAATGATATGGGCGGTGATGGAGGTATTGGAATACAAAATGATTTTTTCAATGGATCTCAAATATATTATGGTGGTGGTGGTGGTGGTGGAAGTGCCGCGGCCAACCACAGTCAGTCGGCAGGTGGTTTAGGTGGCGGCGGTAAAGGTACAAATAATTTAAATGGTGGTCCAAATCCGGCTCCGGTGGTAGAGGCTGGCACAGAAAATACTGGCAGTGGAGGTGGTGGATCTGCTGATCCAGACAGCGGGCCTACTCCTGGTTCGAATTGGGCAGGCGGTGGTGGATCTGGTATAGTAGTAGTAAGATACCAAGTAGCATAATAAACCTTTCTTTTAATTTATGTT
>Ga0310123_10004339_pt1 | contig 10746 bp, 2 predicted proteins | sample CB6_AW_1057_MG_FD_203505 | JGI IMG/M metagenome (GOLD analysis project Ga0310123, IMG submission 203505) | Marine microbial communities from Western Arctic Ocean, Canada - CB6_AW_1057 | ecosystem: Environmental > Aquatic > Marine > Oceanic | place: Canada: Western Arctic Ocean | collected...
GCAGGGAGGTGAAAGAACCGTGGAAGAAGGATGAGTGGCACCACATCGCCGCCTCCTGGACGCCGGACAAGTCGGCTATCTTTGCCGACGGCAAGCTTCTCGTGGAAAAGGAATGGGACCCGCCGTTGTCTCTTCCCCCGGTTGCGAACCAGATGTGGTTGGGGGGAACGCCCGGCGCAGCCAGCGGGGTACTGATCGACGAGCTGAGGATCCTGGATGTGCCGAGCAAGCAGATCACCGTCCCGAAAGAACCCTATCCAATACCGGAAACAATCCAGGCGCAGGACTCGAAAGGCCCCTGGACGACAATCCCCTGTTACCACACCTCCATCGCTCCCGTCCTCGACGGAAGGGTTGACGACAAGACCTGGAAGGAAATCCCGTGGGTTGGTGGATTCCATCGCATCGGATCGAGTACGGTCTACGCCGATATTCCCACCCGCTTCGCCGTCAGTTACGACCACGAGGCCCTGTTCCTCGCGGTGGTGTGCCAGGAACCCGACCTGGACGGGCTCCATGCCAGACAAGTGGGCGATGACGTTCGCGTCTTCGGAGAGGATGCCATTGAGTTCTTCATCGATCCGCTCCGCCGGCACGATCCGTATTACCAGATCGCGTTCAACACGGCCGGTGGCCGGTATGACGGGAAGGGTATGGACGTGAAGTGGAACGGCGCCTGGACGGTCCAGATCCACAAAGGGAACGACCGATGGACGGCCGAGCTGCGGCTGCCGTTCAGCGCGCTGAAGGATTCCCCGGAGCCGGGCCAGGTCTGGGGAATCAACCTGGCGCGGGACCGGCGCGCGGGCGGCGGTTTTCAGATGTCCACCTGGACTCCCCTCCAGGCCTTTCACCGGGCCAGTGAGTTCGGCGCTCTGCGTTTTGAATCGCCCACGGCCCGTCCGGGCCCGCAGGATTCGGAACGCATCAATCGCGACTACCTGCAGCAGTCCGCCACCCTGGTCGCACGAAACAGTGAGTTGTGGCAGCGGCAACTGACCAGAAGCACGCAACAACTGCAGGATCGATCCGCCCCCGGGCCGCTCACGGAGGAGATCACGCGGCTGTCGGGAGAAATCCGGCAACTGGGCCGCACCGAAACGGAACTTGCTCCGCTGGACCGTGCGCGCGTGTCCATGCTGGCGACCGGCCGGAAGGTGGAAGAGGTGACCGCGCAGGTGCACCAGCTCACGCCCGGTGGAATCGAAGGCGTACCGGAAGATCTGGCCAACGGAGTAACCCAACGGGGCGACACCTGGTTCTTCGTGACCGACCAAACCGTATTCGCCGTGAAACAGGACAGCGGAATGGTCGCCGGAATCTGGAACCGGGCTGACGGCGCGCGGCTGGTGGCGGCGAGTTCGGACCACTACCGGCTGGAAACGCTGCACACCGAAACCGAAGCCGAGGAACTCGAAGACAAGGTGATCAAGGTATCGGAATCGGACGGCACACTGACGCTGCGCTGCACGAACCCGTTTCTCCCAAGCGTGTCGCTGGTAAAGCAATACCGGCTCAAACCGGAGGGACCCTGCCTGTCGAAGCGCGTGACGGTGACGGGCGATCCGGGCGAAAAGACGATCCTCCGGATCGCCTCGCGCACCTACTTCGATGAGCAATTCCGAGAAGGCAGTTATTATCAACGCCTGCTCCATCCCGCGATCATGATGGACTCGGTCGTGAAGGCGCAGGAGATTACCGCGCCCCTGGCGCAGCCCGGGTTCATGGGCCAGGCGCAGGACGGATGCTCCCAGTTCTGTGCCAGCAACCTGAAGCGCGGTCTCGGCGTAGGCCAGTTCCTGGTCAAGGTCAACGACCGGTTTGCCTACCCGCCGCGCAGCCTGGGCATGAGCAGCTGGACGAGCTGGGGCTGGGAAATGTCGTGGATGAGTTGTTTCCTTCGGCCGAAGCCGTTCAGTTCCGAGATGGACTACTTGGCCTACGAAGGGGATCACTTCGCCTTTCACAGCCGTTACCTGGAACTCCCGGAACCAAGGAAGACCTTTTCCTCCTGGAAAATTCCCGAAGTGGTCGCCAAAACCCGGTACGTCACCATGCCGTATGTCGGGTGGAACTACCTGACGTACGCGACAACGCTGCACTCGGATCTCCAGACTTACCTCGATATCGCGAAGCAGCTCCTTCGGCCCGACGAGTCCATACTCTACCTGCAACAGCAGCACGGGGACAACTGGGGCGAATTCCCGGCCGCGAATGGAAGGGTGGCTCGGTTCCGCGAGGCGGGCACTGGACGCGCTAAGATGGAAATCCCGGCCGAACATGTCCGGCTCGGAATGAAGCGATTCAGAGACGCGGCCGGCTCTTCGTATCTGCCGGGGTTCTACCAGTTCCTGATCGACGTCGCGCCGGGGACCCCTCCTTTCGAGGCGGGCTGGTACATCGTGGACAAAACCGGCAAGGGCATACCCGGTTGGTTCGGCGTTCCATACAAGGGTTTTCTCTGCGATATGTCGCCGGAGTTTATCGACTATTGCGCGCAGGGCATTGCCGAAACGATCGATTACCACCAGGTCGGTTTCATCTATATCGACTGGCCGTACATTCCCTGCTTCGCCGATTGGAAAGGCGAAGGCCGCGTCATCCAGGCTACCGACGTGATGGAGTTCTATCGCCGGATTCATGCGGAGTGCTCGAGCCGCGGCGTTCCGCTCATGGTGAATTCGGGCTCGGGTGTTCCCTATACCGACGTAGGGATCTTTGAGGGAACGATCCCCTGGAAAAGTAATGTTGCCAATGGCTACCTGGAAGGCCGGTGGCGTCAACTCTACAGCGATCCGCTGATGATGATGAAGCTGTATGAACCCCCGGGGTTCGCGTCGCACGTGTGGCCGTGGTCGTACATCTGGAGCGATCCGGAACAGGACAACACGCGGGAACATGTGAACTACGCCCTGCTGTTCGGCATGCGGACATCCGCGGCGGGCAACTCGGAATTCGGCGATCAGCTCAAGGCATTCACGGCGCCCGGCGAGAAGCCGGGTTGGCTGGCCAACGGCCGCAGCATCGACGCATACAGCAGGGCGAGCATGGAACTGGCTTCGTCCCGGATCGTCGACATCGACCTCAGCCCGTGCTGGTGGCGGGAAGACACCGAAATGGAATCCTATGCCCTGCGGCTGGGCCCCGCTCACGTGTTGACCTGCCTCAGCCATTACACGGATCCGCGGACGGTGAATCTCTCGGCAAGCCGTGATGCCCTGGACCTCGAACCCGGCAAACGCACCTTCGTCTGGCGCTTTCCGGTGCGATCGCCCGACACGATCGTGCGTCAACCCGATCCGCCGCCGGAAGGGTGGGATCGCCTATGCCCCGAAACATCCTGTCGCAGTTTTGTGCAGGAAGACACGGGTCGCGTTGAGGTTGATCTCGGGGACCTGCCGCCATTGCAGGTGCGACTCGCCGCGGTCACCCAGGTTCCGGCCGCCATTGTCGGCGCCGCGGGCCAGGACACCCAGTTCGCGCTGCCACATACCCTGGGTTGCGAAGTGGACGGGACGCTGGAGGAAGTCTCCGGCACGATTGAACTCAACGTACGAGCCGACAAGGACGTGGACGTCATTGCGTGGTGGCCCGTCACTCGCGGTGAGGCAACCGTCTCCGTTGGAGACCAGGAATTCGCCGGAGCCACGTTCGTTCAGTATGGAGCCGAACGTTTTGTGCGGTTCCCCGTACCGGAAGGTGAGACGAAGATCAGCATCGTAGCGCGGTGACAAGTGCGTCGGCCCGACCCGCCCAAGGTAGGGCGCGCTCTGTGCTGTGAAAAAATTCATCCGCCCCTGGAAGCGGTCTGATGTGGGCGTTTCGCCAGCCCCAACCTGCTCGTGATCCCGTAGCCGAGAAGAAGGACCTTCTCGCAACCACACTGTCGCACCCGTGATCCACCCAGTCGCCGATGCCGATGATCATGTCCGCCTCCGGCACGACGATATTCTCTCAGCTCATGCAGCATTTACCCTGGCATCATTTTTACCGATGTGTGGATCGCTACCGAGGCAACTACAAAGTCAAAACTTTCAAGTGTGCCAAGCACTTCCGCTTGAAAACCTTCTATTGTCGCAACGCCTATTCCGAGCCATTGCGTCGGTCTGATCGCAGATTTGATGGCCAAGGTTGCGGACTGCTCCAGTAATCCGTTCGTAGCCCCATGCGGAATTCTCGCGGGCCATGCGGACGACCCCGGCCTTGACGAAAACGAACAATTAGTACGCTATCTTGTTTACAGGTTGTGGTCCATGGGTGGATCCAGTGTGGAGAAAACGCGAGTCACGCGCGATCACGTTGGAGTGGACCTCTTCGCAGATCGTTCTCAGGGAGGATGGGAAGATGATGAGCAGTAGCATTCGATCTGTCTCGCCGAGCGAAAATAGATTTCTCAAGTCACTGATGATGATCCTGCTGCTGGGGTTGATTCCGGGGGCACACCACCCGCAAGGAGGAGAATATGCCGGCGTGAAAACCGATGACCTCGGTGCCCCGGTGAGCGCGCAGCGGATGGAGGACGGCGCCTACCTGGTTGAAGCTCCGGCCTACGACCTGGTTGTGAACCCGGATGGCAATGTCCGGTCCCTGGACGTCGGCGGAACTCCACTCATCGGGGTGGGACCCGACGGAAAGTCGGGCGCATTCTTCGTCGGCGCGAACAATGAAGTAACGGGCTTCAGCAAGGTGGAAATGCGTGGCGCGAACGAACTGGTCTGCGTGGAGGACACGACGGAAGTGCGTTATCTCTTCTTCGCCGATCGGATTGAGATGGTTCGCAGCCGGGCGGGTGACCGGTACCGGAACTGGGTATGGGTGCCCAGTGCTCACATCACGCGATCGGTCGATGCGCCCCATGACGGGGTGATAGATCTGATCGAAAAGCCTTTCGACGGTTACCAGGCCAGTCCGAGATGGTTCACCGACAGCGGGGCGGTCGTTTACATGCCCTATCTCACCTGGCAAAGCCGAGCGGAGATTCTTGCAGACCGAAACGTGGCGGTCTTGTCGCGCGGTTATGGCGAGGGAGAGAAGACGCCTTTCGTCATCCGGCCAGTCCCTCAACCGGAGCCGCAGGATGCCCTCGTATTTGACATCCAGTGTGAAGATCCAAACTTCATGCTGCCAGGGGGCGAACCCATCCGCTTTCCCTCGCGTGTGGAGAACATTTCGCGGAGAGCGGTGGATGTCTCCGCCCGTTTTCGGCTGCTGACATTCCTGGACCGGGAACCGGTGGCCACCGCGTGCTACGATGTGCAACTGGCTCCCGGCAAGAGCCAGGCACTTCCCTTGTCGGGCGGCGTCAAGGAGCCCGGAGTCTACCGCGCCGAGTTGACGCTGCTGAAAGACGACTCTTCTCTCCGAACCATCGAATGGGTTTTCAGCTACGACTGGGAGAACTGGAAGGTGCCGCTGACACGGCCGGCGGACTTCGAAGAGTTCTGGGAGAAAACGCTCCAGAAACTGCGAAGCAGGGCCCTGGATGCGGCGCTCACTCCTCAACCCGATAAAGGAGGGCACAAAGTCTACAAGGTGAACTTCCGCTCGCTGGGCCAGGGACGCTGTTATGGTTGGTACCTGGTCCCGAAAGGCGAGGGACCCTTTCCTGCACTCCTGATGCTGCCGGGCAACGGTGTTTACAAGATGCCCATCTACATGGTGCATGGCCGGTACGCTCTCCTGGTGATCCAGGTGCATGGCTACGATGTGGATCTATCGAATTTTCCCAGTGAGTCACCCTGGAAATCGGGGGACTACTGGGGAGAATGGGATTCGCGGGAGGCTGCCTATGCCCGGGTGGTGTATGCGAACTGCGTGCGCGCAGTGGATTTTCTGATGAGCCGATCGGAGGTGGACAAGGAAGCGGTCTGCGTCACCGGGGGAAGCCAGGGGGGCGGTCTATCGATCGTCACCGCGGCGCTCGAGCCCAGGCTGAAAGCGGCCCTGGTGGAGTATCCGGGACTGTGCAAGATCGATTGGCTGTATCGTTGGTTCCTCGATGCGCCTTTCCCTTGGAATGGACACGATCCCCGGCCGCAGGGAATGCCCGAGGAAGCTTTTTTGAAGATTCTGTCCTACTACGATCCGGCCAACTTCGCTCCGGATATCCGTTGTCCAGTGAATGCGTCGATCGCCCTCCAGGATTCGGTCACCATTAGCGGCGCCGCCCTGGCGGCTCTGCGCGGCCTGAAAACGCCGCCGACCCTTGTCAATGGCGTCTGGGCCAGTCATCGTGCAGATGAACGAACGAACCAGGCACACCTCGACTGGATAAGAGAAGTTCTGATGAAATGAACGGGCCGTTGCCTCTGAGGCGAGGTACATTAACCAAAGACGAACCGCGAATGAACGCGAATAAACGCGAATTGGGATTGATATTAGCGTTCATTAGCGTGCATTAGCGGTTCAAACTCTTCGCACGAAAACCAGACAGAGTCGGTTAGAGTTGCAGATGAACAGATGTGCACGGACTCACTGGGTCATTATTGTTGTATGCCTGGCGTGGATTCAAGGGGTGCAACCAGCCGCTGCTGAGGCCCAACTAACTGTAGAAGTCGACAAGGTCGTCTACCTGCCGGGAGAAACAGGTGCCGCCACCGTCATCGTCCACGTGCCGGGGGATGTTGAAGGTCCGCTCCGCCTGGAGAGTTTCCTGGAATCCCAGATGACCGGGAAGGTCGAGCTCGAACCGGTTTCCCTCGACGTCACACCCGGTCAAACCTTGACCAACCGGTTCCCGTTCACCGCGCCAAGAGATGCCTGGGGCGTCAAACTCGGCACCCGCCTCCTCTCCGACAACCGCAAACTTGCCGACGCCTGGGATGTCTTTGCGGTGGGCACCGACAACTACCGGCTCGGGCAAGTCAACAACCACGGCGGCGGCCTGCCGAAATCCGCGGTGCGCCTCTTCGAGGACGAAAACTCTCACTGGCCCGCAAAATGGCGAAAGACGAAAGGAACCACCCTCGAGATCATGGCCGCCCTTCCCACGGAATTCTGCGGCCTGGAGACCGAATGGGACCAGTGGATCAGTAATCAAGCCGGATACACGGGTTCGAAGGCGGCGCTCCGCGCCTATATCGAGGCCGCTCACCGGGTTGGAATCAAGGTGATGATTTACAACAACGCCACCCCCTCCGGCTGGGTGGGCACCGCGTGGGCGCGCCAACACCCCGAGTGGCTTTCCTACGACTACATGGGCCGGATGCGGGCGGATTTGAGCGTGCGCGATATCGAAGCGATGAAGTCATGGCACCTGACGATGAAGCGCACGCCGGTGTCGGGATTCGAACCACTCTATCTTAATTTTTACGATCCGAAGCTCACGGTGTTCGGCTGCGAACAGATGTTGTCGGCGAGTCGCGAGTACGGTTATGACGGGGTACGCTTCGACGGCCACTGGATCCTGGGCGACGTGTGGGGCGGCATCGGTTACGACATGAACGGCCGGCGCCCAAACCGCGGCGAGAGCCTCGACGGCGTCAGTACCCGGATCATGAACCATCTGAAATCCTATATCCGGGAACAGAAACCGGATTTCATTTTCGGTTTCAATTACGGGAACAATTACCAATGCGGTGGCGCCCGAAACCCCGACGCCTACCGGGTGGCCTGTGCCGACGGCGGGATGATCCTTTGGGAAGGGTCAACCCACCACGGAGCGTTTTCCAACTGGCGAACCGGCGCCCTGGCCTTGCGCGAGAACTCCCTGCGTGTTCACCAGGCGGGTGGGATCCATTACGGGCAGATCTTGGGTCCGAGTCACTCGGGCTTTCCCAACAGCGACTTCTACCAACGGTACATTTACATCACCAATTTCGCGGCTCTCAGCCACATCTTTGGAACGGTCTACTATGAGCACCCCGGGTATCTTCCCATACAAGGTCTCTACTACCGTTTCGCACTTCGGTATGGAGATCTCCTGTTCGACAGGGATCTGCAGCCGGTCCTGGAACCCGAGAATCACCTCTCGGTGGCCGTGAATGACGCCCGGCGTGGCGACTTGTGGTGGAAACCGTACGTCTATAAACGTCCAATGGAGGGCAAGTACCAGGTCATCTCGCACCTGGTAAACATGCCCGGCCCAAATGTAGACAAGAAGAATGCCACGCCCGACAAGCAGCCGAAGCCGCTCGAGAATGTCCGGGTTACGTTTACGAACCGGCCGTCCCGTGTCTTCATCCTCGACCCGGAGCAGGATCCGTGGATGCAGTCACTTGGAAGCGTCGAATCCGTAGAAATCCCGGCGCTGAAGTCCTGGAAGATCGTGGTGCAGGAGTTTACCGGAACCTGTGAAAACATTCCGGTCGAAGTGATTCCTGAAGGGGATCACCGGGGAAAGGATCGCACGCCGGACCCCAAGAACGGTCGGATCGTTTTCCCGATCACGCTGTTTCTGACAGGTGCCACGGGCGGCGGGTTTGTGTCCACCAGCGGTGCCGCCGGTACGCGCCTGATGGAGGATGAGGACGCCATCTTCGGCCACGCGCTCTTCTGCGACACCCGCGCCGTCGGGGAACCCATGCGGGTCATGGCGGGCCCCAACCAGTCGATGCCGACCGCCGCGCCCGGCCGAACCCGGGTGACACTGCGCCTGAAGGTCTCTGACAACACGAGCAGCAAAACGGTCTGCACTGCCTCGGGGAGGTTCGGGCAGTACGCCATTCACGCCAACGAATTCCGCGAAGCGGGAGCGTACCAGGAGTTTTCCTACGACTATGACCTCAGGGAAGGCTTGTCCAATTATGTTAACATGAACCACCACGGCATCGCCGCTCTCTGGGTGGACGCGGTGGTCATGCAGGAACTCAAACTTGCCGGGGACCGGGACTTGTTCGACGGCAAGGGCCTGGATGTTGATGCGTTGCCACCACGCAAGGGTGTCTCGAAGAAGGCACACCTGGTACGCGGGCTGTGGCACGATTTTTTCGGACTGGACGCGGCGTTGGATCGAGCCGGGATTGAAGTTTCCGATGCCTGGCAGGTTTTTTCAACGGACCACGCGAAAATCGCCGACGGTCTTCCCGTCACCCTCTCGGAGCTGATGGAGCACGACCTGGTGGCGCTCCTGAACGTCTCGGCCGATTCGCTGCAGCCGGTTCGTCGCAAGAACCTGAGAGAATATGTCCTGCGGGGCGGCAACCTTTTTGTCGGTGGCGGCCCCCATGCCTTCGGCCACGGAGGATACCCGAACACGTTCCTTGAGGAGATACTCCCGGTCGAGATCGAAAAGTTCGACATGGTAAAGGCAGACGGCGACGCGCAATTGATCGTCCCCATGGCGGGAAACAAGATCACCGCCGACATCTCCTTGGCCGACCGGCCGCGCAATCTCTATCACCATCGCGTCCGGCTGAAACCAGGCGCTACCGTGCTTTTGAAGGCCGGCACAGCGTCGATCCTCTCGCGCTGGAATGTGGGACGCGGGACGGTATATGCATTCACGGGAACTCCCTGTGGGGAACCCGGTGACGAAGCTGCCTGGTGGGCGTGGGACGGCTGGCAGGCCATTCTGGACCGGATCCTTGAAGAGGCGAGTCCGGGAAAGGAGCAGACCTACGAAGCGGGCGATCTTCAGGAATACCCTGTCCTCGGCCGGCTTACCGGGACGAATGATCTGACCCTGGTCGGTGGGGACGGCGGATCGATCCAGCCGCTCGAGAGTGAGGGCGTGCAGGCCACACCGCAGGGCCTCTTCTGCGGGTACGGCCAGGGTCCGGGCGCCGACGGGGTCCTCGTCTATCCGGCAGGTCTGATCCGGCCGCGCGGATCCATCACGTTCAAGATCACCCCGGGATGGGAGACAACGCTTTCCGACCTGGACCGGTCCGTGCTTCTCTTTGCCACGCAATCGGTGGAGCACGGCGGCGCGTTTCAAATCTACGTCTACGTTCATGGCGGTGGGGATATGGCCCTGGGGCTTCACGTGAATACGAACGACGTGGACACCGATGACCTTACGGGCCACACGGCGTTCTACCCCATCATGCCTATTCGTTCGGGCGGCATGAGGAGCATCCGGAATTCCGTCTGGAAGAAGGGAGAAGAGCACACGGTCACCGTGGAGTGGACACCGTCCCAGTTTGTCCTCAAGGAGGATGGAAAGGTGATGAACTCCGGCGATTTTCTACCCGAGATGGATCTCAGCTCGTTCACCGGCCCCCTCACCATCGGATCGGACAATGGGAAGAGGCTTTCCCGGGTGAGGTTGAAGGATATCGTGATTCGGGGGAGCGAGTGAGGAGTTTTTCGTGTACAGTCCAGGGAAGTGGATATCTTGTTCCTCGACTATCGAAACGACGGGAATGGCACTGGGGAGTTCCAGCGGCTCACGATCCGAATCCATGCCAATACTGGTGGTATTGCGATCGAGGAATATCGCGATGTTGACCAGGGGGGGTGGCCTACTTTGGAGGCCTCCTGTCGCCAAATTTTCCGCATACCAACTCGGACGCCGACTATTCGACGTTTCGCCTGAAATATACGTATGCTACTTCGCAATTCACCGCCAGCACGATCATTGGCGGCACGGAGACTGTTGTCGCGACGTTTAGTCTGACCTATCCAAGCGCCGAATTTGACCGGATGCGATACCGGTGGGAGGGCGGTCCGGCAGCCACCGCCGCCGATTCCGGGTGGTTCCTCGATTCTACGGTGGTCTGCACGGACGGGGAGTGCACGGTAGCGCTTCTGTTGGGTGGCGGCGTAGCGCTGCTGTTAAGAAGGCGGCGGAGCGTTCGATCATAG
>Ga0310123_10004340_pt1 | contig 10746 bp, 8 predicted proteins | sample CB6_AW_1057_MG_FD_203505 | JGI IMG/M metagenome (GOLD analysis project Ga0310123, IMG submission 203505) | Marine microbial communities from Western Arctic Ocean, Canada - CB6_AW_1057 | ecosystem: Environmental > Aquatic > Marine > Oceanic | place: Canada: Western Arctic Ocean | collected...
GCAACGCGGCTAAACCGACCCGCGCAAGGCCGTGAAACAGAGCCGCGCCCGCAAGGGTGCGGCCGGGGGGAGTCGGTGCGTCGGGGCCTCTATCGGAATTCGGTCACGGTCAGAGTGGAGGGCGCCCTTGCAAGACTGGACCGCACCCTTGCGGGCGCGGCTCTGCTGAGCACCCCGCGACGGCCATCTCCGGTTCGGGACGATTGCAGTCGGGCGGGCGTTGGGCGTATACTTTGCGGCAGTGTGTACTCCCTTAGCGATCGGCGGGCTGGAGATATGAAACCTCTCTTGCTTCTTGTTTGCGTGCTGGTTCTTTTCGGTTGCGGCGGCGGCGGCCAGCCTCCCGTGGTGCGTTTGGTGGACGAATTCGACGCCGACTCGGTCCAGGGCGCACCGACATCGAAAGCGCCCGAGCCACAGGCTCTATGGAATTTCTCGGAGCCGGGGGAGGCCGACTCTCCCTTGCTCGGTTGGAAGGCCGGCATCGGCGTGTCGGGGCTGACAGTTGTCGACGGAAAGTTGACCGGCCGCACGACGAGCGCGACTCCGATCATCTACGCGATGCGCCCGGACACGGTGGATGGGTCCGACCTTTTCCATTCGCTCGAGGTCAAGGCGCGCACCTCGGCTGCAGCCGAGATTCGGGCCCACCTGGAACCGCCGCCTCGCCCGCCGGCACCGCCGGGACAACCCAAGCCCCCGTCAAACTCCGAGGAACCCGACTTCAAGAAGCTAGCAGCCGCCGAGAATTTCAACTGGCTCATGGAAGGCCGGCTGGACGGCGATTGGGTTCAATCGGTGACGCTGACCCAGGCACAAGTCCGCAGCCTGGGAGGGGTCAAGATGATTCTGCTCCGCCCAGCTTCGGCGGCCGGCGTGACGTTCGAGATCGAGTCGGTTCGCCTGATCTCGCAGCGCGAGCACCGCGCCTCGATTCCCTCCGGCGTCGGGTGGCAGGGGCTGGGTGAAATCTTTCGCGAAACCGTTGTCTCGCGCTCCCCGGAAAGCTTCGTGGTGGACTTCGACATTCCACCGAACGCCCGGCTCGATATGCACCTGGGGACGGTCGAGGAATCCGCGGTGACCTTTCGCATTGATGATGTGACAGGCGAGGACGTGACAGGCGAAGAGAAGACGCCGATTCTTGAGCGCACGATCACGACGCCGCAACGATGGGAATCGGCGACGGTGGACTTGTCGCGGTTGGCTGGGCGAAAAAGCTTGCGCTTTTCACTGGATGTCGAGCAGGAACGTCTGATCGGGTTCTGGGGGTCGGCGGCGATTCGCAGCCGCGCCGCCCCGGCGGCTTCGTCCCAGCCGGTTGCCGGTGCGTCGGAGCCTCCTCAGGGCGTCATCTTGATCATGATTGACACGCTGCGGCGAGACCATCTCGACGCCTACGGCTATGAGCGCGAAACGGCTCCGAACATGGCGCGCATGGCGGCCGGCGGAGCATTGTTCCTCGACAACATCTCGCAAGCGGCCTGGACGAAGGTTTCGACGCCCTCGATCATGACGTCGCTCTATCCCCAGTCGCATCGCGTGCAGAAGGTCCCGGACCGGCTTTCGGCTGCCGCGGTGACGGTGGCCGAGGTCTATCGCGATGCCGGCTATGCGACGGCGGCGTTTTGCTCGAACCCCTTTACGGGGAGGTTCACGAACCTGCATCAGGGTTTCGAGGAAATGCACGAACACGGGTCACTGAGCGGGACCGACGGAACCAAGACGGCGCGTCCGGTGGTCGACCGGGTGATCGGCTGGTTGGAGAAGCGCCCGAAGACGCCCTACTTCCTGTTCCTGCATCTATATGACCCGCACAGCGATTTCGAGCCGCGGGCGCCCTACAACACGATGTGGTCGGAGGCGCCGGGAAAGGAAGCGCACGAGGAGCAGCGCAAAGCGGCTCTCGACGCCGCGAAGAAGAAGGGGGAAGACCGGCCCTTCAATGAGCTGCCGTTTCCCGAGGATTTCGAGGGAGCGGGTCTCGACGCGAAGGCCTGGATTCAGTACGAAAAAGGCTGGTACGACGGCTCGATCCGCGGGATGGACGCCGAGATCGGGCGGCTGACCGAAAGGTTGCGCACGCTGGGGCTGGAAGGGGATACGCTGATCGGCATCGTGGCCGACCACGGCGAGGAACTTCACGAGCATCGCAAGATGGGCCACGGCCACACGGCTTACGGGGAAATCGCGAACGTGCCGTTGATCCTCTATCGGCCGGGAGCGATTCCGGCGGGGGTGCGTGTCGAAGAAACGACGCGCAGCATCGACCTGATGCCGACGCTGCTAGCTTCCAGCGGTCTGCCGATCCCCGGGAATGCGCAAGGACAGAGCCTGTTGCCGCTGGTCACCGCGTCTCAAGAGGCCAACGGAGAAGGCGCCAGGGAAGCGGCGGCGGCTCTCGGCTGGGAGTCGCGTCCGGCGGTTACCGAGGAACATGCCCGAGACGACAAGGACGACAAGGACGATGAGTCCTACGCGCTCGTCTTCGAGGGTTGGAAGCTGATCCACAACGTGAAGACGAAGGACAAGCCAGAGTTCGAGTTGTTTGATCACCGCGCGGATCCGCTTGACGCAACGAACGTTGCCGAACAGCACCCCGATCGCATCAAGGAACTGCGGGCCAAGCTGGCTGCCTGGCGAGAGATGGTTACTGCAGCCAGACTTCCTGACGAGGAGTCGGCCGAAGGGATGAGTTCGGAAGAGATCACCCGGCTGCGCAGTTTGGGTTATATCCAATAGGGCCGAGGGGGGCCGTGGCGGATGCTTGGTCTCCCGGGAAGCAGCTATGATCTCTGGTATCTTGAACAAGGCGCTGGCGAGTGTGCCGAGCAGGGTGTGCCCAATAAGACACCGGCCGAGGCTTGTGGGAGATCGCAATGCCGCCACTGATCCCGGCGGCGGTACAATTCCCTTAGCCTGCATTCTCACCACGCGGCGAGACGAAGTGCGTGAGAGGCCCGTCAGTACGAGGCTCGCGCCGCTTGACGACCCCCACTTGATCAACGGGGCGTACTCGAACGGTACGTTGAGCACGGCGAGCAAGCGCCACGAAGTAATGGCGGGCCTATTACGTGCTTCCCCCGTCAGGTGGTGAGAAATGCGGGTTAGGCTGGAGCTGATCACGCAAGCGTGCAGCGACGGAAGACGAGAGGAGTGGAGATATGAGGACGACAAGGGTGCAATACTTAGGCTACTTGCGGGTGGCCGCGTTGGCGGTGTTTTTGAGCGCGGCGCTCGCTCTGGTGGGTTGCCAGCAACCGGCCGGCGAAACGGTCCGGGTCGACAACGACGATCTCGGCGGGGTCGTCACCAGTACGATTGGCCCGGAAGCGGGGGTCTGGGTGATCGCGGAAACGACCGATCTTCCCACAAAGTTCGTCAAGATCGTCGTCACGGATGATAGTGGGCGCTACGTGTTGCCCGACCTTCCAAAAGCGAACTACGACGTGTGGGTGCGCGGCTACGGGCTGGTGGATTCTCCCAAGGTAGAAACCGAGCCGGGCAAGATTTTAAACCTGACGGCGGTGGAGGCGCCCAATCCCGCCGCGGCGGCGGAATACTACCCGGCGGGCTACTGGTTTTCACTGCTCCATGCACCGGACAAGAGCGAGTTCCCCGGCACGGGGCCCAAAGGCAACGGCATTTCGCCAGACATGAAAAGCCAGGCTCATTGGCTGTGGAACGTGAAGTCGGGCAACTGTTGGGCGTGTCATCAACTGGGCGCCAAAGCGACGCGGGAGATCCCCGAGAGTCTTGGCAGCTTCCCTTCCTCCGTGGCGGCGTGGGAGCGGCGCATCCTTTCCGGACAAGCTGGCGGCAGCATGGCTAGCGGCATGGCGCGGCTCGGCGCTCGGCGCGCATTCGAGGCGTTCGCGGACTGGACCGACCGGGTCGCCGCCGGCGAGTTGCCGCCGGCACCGCCGCGGCCCCAGGGCCTGGAACGCAACGTCGTCATCTCACAGTGGGACTGGGCCGATCCGAAGGCCTACCTCCACGATGAGGTCTCCACGGACCGGCGCAATCCCACGGTCAACGCCAACGGCCTCATCTACGGGGCGCTGGAGGCGAGCGCGGATTACCTGCCCGTTCTCGATCCGGTGGGCCATACGCGGAGTCAGGTCAAGTTGACGGTGCGCGATCCCAACACGCCGCCGGCGGGGGCGCGGACGGTCGCGCAGCCCTCTCCCTACTGGGGAGATGAAGCTATCTGGAACAGCAAGAACAACGTTCACAATCCGATGTTCGACGAGATGGGCCGGGTCTGGATCACCTCCGCCGTGCGCCCGCGCGACAATCCGGATTATTGCAAACAGGGTTCGAGCCACCCCTCGGCCAAATTGTTCCCGCTTGAGCAGGCCAGCCGCCATCTCGCCGTCTACGATCCGAAAACCGAAGAGTTGACCCACATCAGCACCTGCTTCAGCACGCACCACCTGATGTTCGCCGAGGATGAGTACAACACGCTCTGGACGAGCGGCGGCGGTCAGGTCGTCGGCTGGCTTGACAGGAAGATGTTCGATGAGACTGGCGACGAGGAGAAGTCTCAGGGGTGGACCGCGCTCATTATGGACACGAACGGCAACGGCAAGCGGGACGCTTATGTAGAGCCCGACGAGCCGCTCGATCCGGCCAAGGACAAGCGTTTCGGGGCCGCCTTCTACGCCGTCTCCCCAGCCCCGGACGGCTCGGTCTGGGGATCGGTGTTGGGCATGCCCGGCGCCGTCGTGCGGCTCGATCCGGGCTCGAACCCGCCCGAGACCGCACTGGTGGAAGTGTACGAGCCGCCCTTCAACAACCCGGATGTGCCGCTCCAGGGGTACTCGCCCCGCGGCATGGATGTGGACCGCGACGGCGTCGCCTGGGCGGCGCTGGCGAGCGGCCATATGTCCAGCTTCGACCGCCGCAAGTGCAAGGGGCCGCTCAACGGGCCCAAGGCCACCGGACAGCATTGTCCCGAAGGCTGGACGTTTTATGCCGAGCCGTTGCCGCAGATCCAGGGCGTTTCAGACCCGGGCAGCGCCGAGGGCAGCTACTACACCTGGGTCGATCAGTTCGACACATTCGGGCTGGGCGAAAACATCCCGATCAACACCGGCAATGCGTCCGAAGGGCTGCTGGTTCTCAAGGACGGCGAGTGGGTCGTTCTGCGCGTCCCCTATCCGCTGGGGTTCTACACGAAGTGGATGGATGGCCGGATCGACGATGCAAACGCGGGCTGGAAGGGCAAAGGCCTGTGGACCACCGTGAGCACCCGAGGACCGTTTCACATGGAGGGCGGCAAAGGGACGACGAGCAAGGTCATGCACTTCCAGCTTCGCCCCGATCCGCTTGCGAAGTGAACGGTTCACGGCTCATTCGCTCTGCTTCAAACTTTCGAGCCAAGGACGGAAGTGTTTGGGTTGTCCTGGTCTAGATCAGGGCTAACCCGCCTACCGGACCGCCCGCAGGCTTCCGCCGTCACCGGCGCAGTAGCCGATTGCCTCTCCAGCGGAGCCACAACACACGAGAACGGCGATCATCGGTAGCGCTAGTAACAGTTCGGACCGGTTGCTCTTCTTCGCCCACACGGTCCTGATCAGTCGCATCAAAAGCATGAGGGGCAAGATCGTAACAGCAAAGCCCGCATACGCGAGACGAACCGCAAGCCCTTTGCCGGAAACCCGCATGGCCGCGAATGAGCGAGAGTAGAGATATTTCTGAACCGCGAACTCGCGAAATGAAAACGGAGTCCGGTGATGGATCAGCATACCGGGGTCGACATGGATTCGCGCGCCTTGACGCCGCAGCTCGTCGATCAGAAAGCTCTCCCATAGCTCGGCGAAGCGCTTGTCCTCCAGCGGGAGAACCGCTTTTTTGTAACTGATGTTGACTCCGGGAATAGGGTCGCCCTCGCCTAACGAAGGCACGGCCGCACGCTCGCCAGGCGCCAGAGCTGCCGCGGCCTCGCCCGATGCCAGGGGAGGCATCGATGAGCCGTACTCCAGCAAGAAAAACGCCCAGTCAAACAATGATTCGCGGCTGGCATTCTCCACCGGACCGGCCACGACATCGTGGCCTTGAGCATGGGTCCTCAGAACCTCTGTTGCCCAGCCGGGAGGGGCCAGGCAATGGTCCTCGATGACGGCCACAACGTCAGCGCGCGCCGCCTTCATCCCGTGCCAGCGCAGCGCCGGAATCGAATGTTCGTAAAGCTGGCTCTCCACTTTGACCCAGGGGAACCTCTCGCGGATGGCTTCCGCGGCGCCGTCCCGCAGGCGGTCGCATACGATCACTTCGATCGCCTCGCGGTTGTTCTGTCTTGCTAGCGCTTCAAGGCACTCCAAGACGAACCGCTCCCCGTTGACGGAGGGAATCACAACCGACAGCTCAGGTTGCATCAGAAAATCCTGTGTTCACTCGATCCCCCGCCCAGCAAATACCCGCGGGCCTCTCCCAGCGACCACAGAGAATAGAAGAACATCACCCACGCAACAGACCTCGCCAGTTGACGGCGAGCGCCCGGTTTGCCGTCGAGTGATTGCCAAAGCCGCCGGAGCAAGATCCACGGCACGAGCGGAGAGGTCAGGCACCGCAGCAAACGTTCCGCGAACGTCAGTTCGGCGTTTCTTTCCGCGGCGAACCAGCGGCCGTAATGGAAGCGCTGCAAGATGACCTGCCGCGGAGTTGGATCGCCACGATAATCGACGGTCGCCGAGCCTGCCCTCCAAAGTGGGGTTCCTTGCTTTTGGAAGCGCTCGTGGAGCGCCGAATCCCAAGCACCGTGTTCCAGCAGATCGTCGCATTCTTCGAGCGCCGCTCGTTTGTAGGAGCAGTTGGCCCCGGTCAGCTCGGCCACCTCGCCGTCCGCCGTCTCGCGGCTGTTCGCCCCGCCGCCATCGGCCACGCCGTCATCCGCCCCTCCGCCATCCGCCGGCGCCATGTGACGCCCATACTCATAGAAAAAATCACCCCATTGAAACGCGGACCCGCCGACGCCGGGATCGAATGCGACCGCCCCCCCAACCACCGGAGCCGATGCTTGTTCCCGGTGGGCCTCCCGCAGAGCTTCCACCCACCCTGGGCCGGGCACCATCCAAGACTCCAGGTTGGCCACGACGTCTCCCGTCGACTCCCGGAAGCCTTTCCAGCGAAGCCGCGGGATCGATACCGCCTCCCCAAAATGGAAAAACCTGACAGCAGGGAATTGCTCGGAAAGAAACGGGGCCGGGTCTTGATCCGAGCAGTCCAGGACCAGGACCTCCTCGGCTGACTGGCTGGCCAGCGAACGCAAGCACATCTCCAGTGTCTTCGGAGTATTGTAAGAAGCCACGACGACGGAAATCGCCGGCCGGCGCCCAGGATCGCTCAATCCAGGCCCGCCTTTCTAGCGGCGCAGAAAAGGGTGTGGCCTCCAGGCGGGCGCCAGCCACTGTCCAAGATGAGACGCCGCTCCGTGTTCCAGTAGCTCGTCATCAATCGAGATTTCCAGTGGTTCGCCGGCGGCGGCTCGAGGCGTAAACCCACATCGCCTTTTGGCGCCGGTTTGAGCAGCACCTTTACGTCCGCCAATATGGACGGCAGCCAGTTGACGCGCGAAAGGAAAACGATGTCCAAGCCGTGGCCCTCAAGAGCGGCTCGGAGCTTCTCGGGCTCCCACTGCTGATAGTCGCCGCTGTCACGATGCTTTTTGCGGCCGATTCCCCGGCGGGCGGCCGTTCGGATGATCAAAGTTCCATTTGGGCTAAGAAGTCTGGCAAACTGACCAAGCGCTCGGTCAGCGTCCGCTGCCGAGAGGTGTTGTGACACATCCGCGCAGGCAACCACATCGAAGGAGCCGGTTGCGAACGGCAGCGAGGTCAGGCTCGCGACCGCTGCGCGCTTCAAGCCGCGCCAGGTGGCGAAGCGCAATCCGTCGGCCGACAGATCACAGCCGAACATGCTTGCTTGCTCGCACTGCCGGCCGCATTCATGCAGAAACCGGCCTGTCCCGCAGCCGGCGTCGAGCACTCGGGTTGGCGGCGGCACGGCGTAGCGGGACACTAGCTCCAACGCCATCCGCCGCATGGCTTCGGTCCACGGGTGTTTGTCCTCCAGCTCCGAGAGCCGCTCGTAGTAGGGACGGGGCAGTATCTTCGGCGTCATCTTCTGCGTCTGGTCGTTCACGGGCCGTGATTCTTTCCGAGTCCTTCGACATCGCCGAGGCACCGCGGACGGCCGGAAAGGCTGATTCCCACGCCGCTTCGGAAGAAAACTGCCGCACGTTTCGAACTTGTTCAGGCCATTGCCATTCGAAATCTAGAGAAGGCCGATGGTATCATTTATGAGGGGGGCATATGAGGTTGCATATGAGGTTGCAGCGACCAGACGCTCTACTAAATTAGGAGGTTCCTCATGAAAAAGATATTCCCCGCGGTCTTTGTACTCTTGCTCTTCCTTGGCTCGCCCGGCTCCCAAGCCGCTGAAAGGAGCGATGCCGAAAAGCAGGCCATACAGAAGATCGAAGACGCTGGCGGAACAGTCCGCGAAATCGCCCAAAACGACGTCCGGTTGGAAGTGAACTTTCAATTAACCGGCGAGTCGGTGACCGACGAGGCCGTCGCCCCGGTGGCCCAATTAAGCAACGTCTATGAGTTGCGGCTGGGCAAGACCAGCGTGACCAACGACGGCCTGGCGCACATCAAGGGACTTTCGACTTTGAACCGTCTCCATCTGGAGAACGCGAAAGTTGGGGACGCCGGCTTGGCGCATCTCAAAGGTCTCAAGGAACTGACCTACCTCAATCTCTACGGCACGTCGATCACTGACGCCGGCCTCAAGCATCTCAAGGGTCTTAAGAAATTGAAGAACCTTTACGTGTCGCAAACGAAAGTCACCGATGCCGGCGCCGCCGGATTGCGGAAGTCACTTCCCGAGTTGAAGGTCGAGATGGGCTGGGATCTGGCCGAAGTCGAGGCCACTCAGAAGAAGCAAGAGGCGAAAGCCGAAGAAGAAAAGAAAGAAGGCACTAAGTAGCGTCTCTCCCGGAAAGCAACAACAGAGGCGTGGACGGAAGTCCACGCTAGCCCAGGCGGCAGCCGGGGCTCAAGCGCCCGGACTCAAACGTCGCGCAAGCGGCAAATAAAACGGCTGTATCGAGTCGCAAACGAGCCCCGTTTGGCGGCGACGAATCTTCGTTACCGCCTGGCTCCCGCCTCGGCTACCACCCAACCAAATGTTATGATGTCAGTTCTTGCGGCTGTCGCGAAGATCGAGTCCGCGCCGTGAATTCCCCCACAGAGAGGACCGACGATGGGAACCTACGTAAAGGCGGCCAAGGCCGGTGAACTAAGCGAAAACGCCGCAAAGCTCTTCGAGGCCGAAGGCAAAAGCATTGCATTGATCAATGCCGCGGGAAGCTACTTCGCTCTCGACAATCATTGCACGCACGTGGGAGGACCCCTGTGCGAAGGCCCCATCGATGGCGGCGCCATTGTTTGTCCCTGGCACGGAGCGCGCTTCGACTTCAAAACCGGACAGGCGTTGTCGGGTCCTGCCCGAGGAAACCTAACTTGCTATCCCGTCCGCCTGGAAGGCGACGACATCGAAGTTGAAGTGTGATCCAGTGCAAACCTCACGAGCTGTTCAAAACGTCAAAATTACTTCCGTCGGCTGCTATGTCCCGCCTGGGACGCTCACGAACGCTGATTTGGAAAAGATCGTCGAGACCAACGACGATTGGATCGTTAGCCGCACCGGTATTCGTACGCGCCACATTGCCGATGAAAATACGGCGACCTCCGATTTAGCCACCGAAGCCGCGCGTGAAGTGCTCGCCCAAACCAATCTCTCCGGAAGTGATATCGAGACGATCATCGTTTGCACCGTGACGCCGGACATGTTCTTCCCCTCGACCGCCTGTTTGGTTCAAGACCGCATCGGGGCGAAAGGTGCTTGGGGATTTGACTTGATCGCGGCTTGTTCGGGCCTGCTTTACGGACTCACGACTGGCGCGCAAATGATTGCCAGCGGGAGTCAAAAACGTGTCTTGGTTATTGGCGCCGACACGATGTCAAAGATTGTCGACTACCAAGACCGGACAACCTGCGTGTTGTTTGGCGACGGTGCTGGCGCCATCCTGCTCGAGCCGAGCGACGAAGAAGGATTCGGGTTGATCGACTTTGACCACGAAGTGGACGGGTCCGGCGGCAACTATCTCTGCATGCCGGCCGGAGGCAGCCACAAGCCGGCGAGCTGCGAAACCGTCCGGCAGAGACTTCATTACGTCCATCAGGACGGCCAGCAGGTATACAAGTATGCCATTCGCCAAATGAGCGATGTCTGCGAACGAGTACTCAAGCGAAACGGCTTGACGCCGGACGACATCGACCTCTTAATTCCCCACCAGGCAAATGCGCGCATCATCAGTGCCGTAGCGTCCCGCCTGGGTTTGCCGCCAGAAAAGATAGTCGTGAATATTGACCGCTACGGCAACACAACAGGTGGCACGATCCCGTTGGCAACCCGAGACGCCATCACCTCCGGCCGCCTCAAGAAAGGCGACCTGGTCCTCATGGCGGCGGTCGGCGCCGGGCTGACCTCGGGGGCCGCGTTGTGGCGCTGGGCCTATTAACAGGCCCGCCCCTCCGGCTAATTTGCGCGTCAGGACCTTACCCAGTAACCGGCCGTTCAAAACTGGTAGCTGGAGGGCGACCCCGCAGGCAAGAACGCCGGGAGGTACTCGGCACAAATCGAGTCGCGGGCGCTGGCTAGAGCAAATTCAGAGTT
>Ga0310123_10004342_pt1 | contig 10745 bp, 8 predicted proteins | sample CB6_AW_1057_MG_FD_203505 | JGI IMG/M metagenome (GOLD analysis project Ga0310123, IMG submission 203505) | Marine microbial communities from Western Arctic Ocean, Canada - CB6_AW_1057 | ecosystem: Environmental > Aquatic > Marine > Oceanic | place: Canada: Western Arctic Ocean | collected...
TCGCGATCGCCTCGAATTCGGATGCCACGGATTGAGGAAACAAACCACCCATACAGCGAATCTGATGTCCACGGTAGTGGTGCATCAAATGTAATTTCTCGCATGACCGTCAGCACGCGATAGACCTGTGCTTGAAGGAGCGTCAGGTCGCGTGAACTCTGTGAGGCGTTGCACACAATTTGGCTAGCCGTTGGGTCGCTTTCGAAAGTGATCACCAGGTCGAGATCGCTTTCCGACACCTCAGTCGGTGTCGGGCATTGTGCGATGATGGTGTTCGCGTCTCTAAACGTCGTAGTTATTGTTTGGCTTGGTGCGGTTGGCGCGGTTGCCGATGTCGACTCGCCTCCGCCTCCGCATCCGATTGCGACAACGACGCTAATTAGGAAGCTTCTGAACTTCATCTCACCGAAGTGCTTGGGGGTCGGACGGATCTTGTTACTGGCCGTTGCGCAGGTCTCTTCGCATTGGCCGTGTTCGGTTTAATCGGATACAACGGTGTGGCCGATCCATCTTCGCTACCTTCCAACCTTGGGAGAGTGAGAGGTGCGGCGAGACCGGGGTCTTAACGATCGTCGGCACGGATATTTCGAAACCCATCGATGTCACTTCTGTCGCCGGCTCGACAGTTTCGTCTGTGGGTTCGTTCTCACAGACCCGTGATCGTATCACCCTCGGCAGCCTCGCCCTCCACGACAGTGCAGATCGCCGACTGGGACAGCACGCGGGTCACCTCCAGCACACCGACCGTGTCGACAATCCGGTCCAGCACGGCGCCGTTGACGTCCCTGATCTCATCAATCACCCGGTTTACCTCGAAGCGCTGCCCCACCTGCACCCCTGAGCTTTCTCCCTGATTGATGTAGATGGAGCCGTCGCGCGCGCCAACGATCTGCGCGGGCGGAACGACCGGCTGCAGCGACGCGAACCGACCTGCTTGATTGCTGATTTTCTCGGCAACCTGCTCGATCGCCGGGCGCAGCGCCTCCTGCGCGACACTGACATCGAATTCCCGTTCGAATCCGGCACCCTTGAAGAATGCACCACCGAAGGTCTTCCGTCCCTGGCCATTCTCGGCCAGCATGATTTCTCCTGTCGTGGTGTTGACCAGACGCACATCGAGCACAGTTTCCGCCCGCGAGACCGATGCGCCCAGACTACGGAAACCACCCGATGTGCTCTCGATGGAGAACTGCGTGATCGATCCGGTGAGGATTAGCTGCGCTCCCAGAAGTTGACCTATGCGTGCCGCTGTCGAGGCGTCAACCGCGCCGCTCGCCCCCAGATTCTGCTCGGCGAGCAGGGCGGCGAGTTGTGCGCGTTCGATCACGGAAAACGATCCGGCCTTAAAGAGTTGCGTCACCAACTCGTCGGCCGCCGCCTTCCCCAGGTTGTCGCCCCAATACGACCAGGTACTGTTGTTCTCGAAATTCATCACTGCGATGCGCACCTTGCCGTTCGTCTGCGCCACTGCCACCGCAGGGCTCAACAGATACACAACGGTAAGGGACAAGATTATCGAGATACTGAGCAGACGATGTCGCGTGGTCATTCTCGTCCTCCAAAATCTATGATGACGGCAGGGTGTGGCAAACGCCACCTCTGATTTTACAAATAGCGCGCCACGGACTCCGCTCGTACGGTAGGGACTCCATTTTCGCGTGGTGCCGGTCTGCCAAATACGGTAACGGTTCGACCGTGTCGGGCTATTTACCAAGGACATATCTCATGGAAGATCTGTCAGGACGATCCTTCAGTGTCTATCATATCGTCGAACCGTTGGGTAAAGGCGGGATGGCTTCCGTCTACAAGGCGTATCAGCCGGCGGTCGACCGGTACGTCGCACTGAAGGTCCTGCCGAGTCACCTGGCCCAGGACCCGACTTTTCTGAAACGGTTTCAACAAGAAGCGAAAGTGCTGGCCAAGTTGTAGCACCCGCACATCCTGGCGGTGCACGATTTCGGCGAGTCGGACGGATTCACCTACATCGTGATGCCGTTCATCAAGACCGGCACGCTGGCCGTTCTGCTGACGGGACAGCCGCTGCCGTTCGGCCAGATCAGGCGGGTGATCACCCAGGTGGGCGACGCTCTGGATTGCGCCCACGCACAGGGGCTGGTCCACAGGGACGTCAAGCCAAACAATGTTCTGATCGACGACCGCGGCAACTGCCTGCTAGCCGACTTCGGGATCGCAAAAATTCTGGAGGGTGCGGACACGCTGACGGCGACCGGAGGCCTGATAGGTACCCCAAAATACATGTTTCCAGAGCAGGGCATGGGCAACCCGACCGGCGGTCGAAGTGACGTCTACTCGCTTGGTGTCGTCCTCTACGAGATGGCGACAGGGCAGGTGCCTTTCCAGGCGGAGACGCCGCTGGCGGTAGTCGTCAAGCACATTCGCGACGCGCTCCCGATACCCAGCCAGGTAAACCCAGACATTCCGGAGCCGCTGGAGCGGATGATATTCGGGGCGATGCACAAGGAACGATCTGAGCGATTCGCCAGCGGGGGTGCCATGGTCGAAGCCATGTCGACCATGACGCTGGATGAGGCACCCGCGACCGAGCTGGCCGTGACGGTGTCGACGGCCGGCGCCATGGACGGCGCCGACGCCACAACGGTTCAAGACAGCGAATCGGTGCCCGATGCCGAGACCGTCGCGGCAAACGCGGCGCTAGTATCGGCCCTGCCGGGCGGCCGGGCGGCCGGCGTCGAGGAAGCCGGAGCGGGTGCGGTACCAAGAGCAGGCCGACGACGTCTGGTGACGATCGGCGCCACGGTGCTGATCGTGCTGGCATTGCTCTGGTACTTTCTTCCCCTCAATGAACCTGAGGCGGTGCTGACCGTGGTGCAGACCGAGGCGACGACGGAGGTCGCTGGTGCGATGCCAGCGGCAACGGACGAGGGCGACACTCGCGAGACCACTCCGGCACCGGCCGCGACCGGTGAGCTACTAATCTCTGTCGATGCGCCGAGCTCCGTCACGGTCGACGGCGAGGCTGTCGGCCGCTTCGACGCCGGCGTTCCACAGCCGGTGAGGCTCCCTCCTGGCCAGCATCTGGTCATCGCGACCGCCTTGGACGGGGCGGCGCGTGCGCAGGCCATCGCGGACCTCGATGGCGGGATGCGTGAGGTTGTCGTGCTTGAGATCGCCGACGCGCTAGCCGATCTCGAAGCCGAAGGCGTTCTGGTCTCGGCCGCCGCCCGCGCCGAGGAGAACCGACGACGGCGGGACGCCGAGACTGCGGCACGGGACCCGTTCCAGGACCAGGGCGATGGAACCTTTGTCGATCGCCAGATCGGGACCAGCTGGACCGCCGGCAGTTTCCCAAGCCAAGGCTTTGACGGGCTGCTCTGGACCGACGTCGACAACTACTGCAATGGCCGCCTCGATCTCGCGGGCATCTCGGACTGGCGGCTGCCGACGCGAGATGAGCTGGACTCGGTGCTCCAGCGGCTCAACCCGATGTGATATCCGTGGGGCCTCACTTTGTGGAGCGCGGACGGACCGTTCGGTGAGTCGAACCGACTCTGGGTCACGAACTCGCCGTTATATGCCCCCGTATGGTCGACCGAGGTCCGCGATGCGTCGGCCAGACGACTGACCCACCGCGCGGTCTGTGTCTCCCCTGACGGGAATTCCGGGAATCAATAACGACCGTGACGTGCATCTGGCCGTGAACAGCGGGCCCGCTCGTCGCCCCAACCGGTTGTGTGGGGTCAAACCATTGTGGACCGCTTGAGGCTGTGAGAGAAGAGAGGCTTTGCTGCCTGGGGGGAGGGCCCATGAGCCACGCAAAGTCACCGGAGAAAGTCGTTTAAGAGATTCGTCGGAAGACCCGGCGTCAGTTCTCGGTGGAAGAGAAGATTCGGTTAGTCCTCGAGGGCGTGCGGGGCGAAGAGATCAGCACGGCGCTACCAGCTGACGCGGAGCCCGTTGGTCCACGACACGCCGCCGTACTTGCCGCCGTCGTTCGCGTGGCCGCGTAGGTCGGCGAACTGCAGGCCGCTCTGCAGTTTCAGCTTGTGGCCGTAGAAGAAGTAATTGAGGCCCAGGTAGCTCTCATTGTAGCGGTCGCCTCGACCCGAGACGACACGTTTCTCGTAGGTCGCGACGCGCACACCGTTGGGCAGGTCACTCGTGATGAGAGTGTAGCGCCCGATCGCCTGCAGTTTGTCCGTGAGGTTGACGAACGGCATCGCCATGAGGCCGAACAGGTCACTCTGCCCGAGATACCCTGAGGCGTACGACAGATCTCCGCGGACACCCCAGCGCTCTGCCTCGAACTTGAAGTTGACCGAGCCTACGTGCTCCAGCTGGCGCGTGAATGTGTTGCCCGGATCCTCTTGCTGGTAGACGTAATTTCCCATCAACAGCGCTTCTTTGAAGCCAAGCGCCTCGTCGAAGTCGTAGCCCACTGCGGCGAGCGTGAAAACCCCTGCGTCGAACTCGCCGAACTCTCGATTTTTCGTGCCACCGGAGTAGACGCCGCCGTAGTACCTCCAGGCGTCTACCTCGCCCGACACGCTGATCCCAGGCATGTACTCTTGCGAGAACCAGATGTTGTTGCTCAGATTACTGCGGTCGATGGTGAGGAGCTCCCTGGATGAGGTCGACCCGTCCATCGTGAAGGCCACACCGTGCTTGCCGACCGTCACCTGGAAGGCTGGGCTCTTCGTCCACTTCACGTATAGGTCGGTGGCCCGCATGTAGAAGGGGTCGGCCTCCTGGGGGTTCACCTCAACCTCGCCGTGCACCAGCCAATTTCGGAATAGGGTCACCTTCGGGCCGAATCGCATCCGCCGGACGTTCCACTCGCCGTTGTCACCCTGGTCCGCCCCAAGGGCATTGTATTCGTGTTGGTAACGACCGCTGAAGAGCACCTGCTGCACGATGGGATTAGAGTCGTTCTCGTACCACTTTGCGAACTGCCAGATCTTGTCGTACACGGATCGGTTCACGCCCCTGGCGACCGCGTCGGATTGCGTGACAGCAGCGGCGGCGGCCACTGACGCCGCCAGCAGGCCTCCGGGCACGACCTCGGAACCCGGCTGCGGTGCCCCGGCGGTCTTTCCACTCGCCACGGTTCCAGCCGCCGAGTCCGCACGGGAAGCGGTCTGCGCCTGCAGCAGTGGCGTGGAGATCAGCAGAATCGTAAGCGTAAGAGCGATGTGTCTCATGTGCCGTAAGATCTTAAATAAATATTCTCGGAAAATGCGAGCTGTGTTAATGGTGTGCTTTGGGTTAACCGGCTTCGGCACGGCGGCCTAAAAAACGATAGAGATTTCACGTAAGCCGCTGTCCAGGTTTCGGGGTTCACTTCTCAGCTCCTATACTTTGGCCATGACGTCCGCACGATCAACCATCAGCCGCTACGAAATCAAACAGGAGCTCGGCGGTGGCGGCATGGGGATACTGTACCTCGGGCTTGATCCGTTGATCGACCGCCTGGTTGCGGTGAAGCGCCTGCGCGTCGATACCGAGGAGATGCGGGCTCGGTTCCTCCGGGAGGCGCGTCACGGCGGGCGCCTGCAACACAAGAATATCGTTACGGTCTTTGACGTCGGCGTCGACGACGGCCAGCCATTCATCGCCATGGAATACATCAAGGGCGAAACACTGGCAGAAGTCATCCGCCGGAAGGCGCCGCTGCCATTGGATCGAAAACTGAAACTCATGGAGGAGCTTTGTGATGGGCTCGGTTATGCCCATGACGAAGGCCTGATCCATCGTGACATCAAGCCTGCCAATCTCATGGTCACCGAAGGGTCAGGCGAGCTGAAGATTCTCGACTTCGGGATCGCTCGCGGCGACGGCTTAACGGGTCTCACTCAGGCCGGAGGAATTATCGGCACGCTGAACTACATGTCGCCCGAGCAGGCTCAGGGGCGCCCCCTGGACCACCGAACCGACATCTTTTCGGTGGGCGCCGTTCTCTATGAATTACTGACCTACCGGCGAGCTTTTTCGGATCGCGGTCCAGGAGTTGCGCTTCAGGTCACACCGGTGCCGGTCACTCAGCTCGCTCCCTCTTTCGATCCCGTTCTGAACGACATCGTCGAGCGAGCTCTGATTCCAGATCCCGCGCACCGGTACCAGCATCTACGTGAACTGGCCGAGAGACTGACGGCTGTACGAACGGGGATGCATGCGTCCATCCGTCTAAAGGCCGACCAACAGCAGACTGACTTAGTCGGTGGCGAATTACGTGCGGCGGTAGACGCCGCACAGATCGAGAAACGTCTCTCGTCGGCGACGACGGAACTTGAACATGGTCACCTGGAGAACGCCCTCGCTTTGGTCAAACAGGCCCTCGAAGTGGAACGTACGCAGGCTGGAGTTGAACTCCAGCAACGAATACTTCTGGCTATCGAGAACCGCGAAAAAAAACACGGACGAATCGGTGCTGTTGGACGGAGCCTGCGTGCCGGACGAGAGAATCTACGGAATGGAGCATTCGAGGCCGCGGTCAGGGCTGCGGATGAGGTGCTGGCCTACGATCCGAACCAACCCGAAGCCATCGAACTCAAGCGGCGAGCCATCGAGGCGGGAGAGGGGCGGAACAGTGTCGGGCTTGAGTCTACAGTTCTGCTAGCGGAGCGGAGAACCGAGCTAGCGGCTCGGGGGGGCGAAAACCGCGGTCGACGGCCTGGAGCTCGCTGGCTGTGGCTGGCTGCTGCCACTGTGTTTGCGGTGCTTTCTGTCGGCACACTAATTCGGTTTACCGTACCCAGCCCGGAAGAACGGGCGGTGCAAGAGGCGGCAGCATTGTACGACGCGGGACAGCGGGCAGCAGCCTTCGCCCAGCTCGAGGCATTCGCTCCTCCGCATGCCATGGTTACCGAGGGACTGGTAGAACTGAGAGCTCGCTGGACGCAGCAGGCCGAAGAACTGGCTACCCAAGCCAGGGCCCGCGCCGAGGGAGGAGACGTCACAGGTGCTGTCTCGATGTTGAGTGGGTTTGCCCCGCCTAACGACAACGTCACTGTGGTGCTTGAGGAGCTTAGGGCGCTTGATCCGGAAGGCACCCAGTCAGCGATCGCCAGGGCTCGAGACCTATTCGAGAACGGTGAGCGTCAGCAGGCCTTCGACCTGCTCCAGAACATCAACCCGGCCACGCCCGACGTTCAAGAAGCATTGGTGGTCCTAATGGCGACGTGGGAGGAGCAAGCTGAAACCTTAGCACTGCGTGCGCGGACGAGGGCAGACGACGGCGATCTTGACGGTGCCATAAGCGAACTCGAAGACTTCGCACCATCTGACGAGGCGGTAAGGGGAACCCTCGCGGAGCTCCGCGGTAGGCTCGGAACTCTCGAAGCCGCGAGGAGCACGGTGGACCGAGCTGCACGCTTATTCGAGGAAGGCGAACGCCTGGAGGCGTTCCGGATTCTCGATCAGTTTTCCCCCTCTCAGGAACTCGTTGATAGGGAAGCGGAACGTCTACGCCAAGAACTTGACCAGCTGGCGGACGTCGAGGTGAACGAGGCGCGCCAGCTGGCTGCGGACAGTAGACTAAGCGAAGCTGTCGACCGTCTCGAAACGTTCGCACCGGCAAACGGTTTAGTCGCGGCAACTTTGACTGAGCTCCGCGGCGAACTGGACACGCAAAACGCGGCCCAAGCCGCCGTGGACGATGCGCAGCAGCTCGCAGCCAATGGGGACTGGTCGCAGGCCTTCATGCGTCTCCAGAATTTTACGCCAACCTCTTTGGTAGCTGATGCTCGTCGAAACCTTCGGGCCGAATGGGATCTGCAAGGTCAAGCAATAGCCCGGCAAGCACAAAGCAGGGCGGACGAGGGTGACTTGGCAGGAGCCTTGAGATTGGTTGCGCAGTTCCAAGCGAACCACCCTGCGGTTGCCGCGGTCGAGACACAAGTCACCGCCTTAGTGAATGCGCCGCCTTCCGTGGAACGGACGACGGCCAACCCACCGGTCACCGATCTGGCGGTCAACGTCGAAGCTCGCCTGGTGGCGTTGTCCGAGCAAGCCGATGACATTGTGGCTGGCTTTATTGAACTGTATGAAAACTTGGACGCGGAGGGCATGACCAGCATCTGGCCAACGGCGAGCACCGAGGACCTCGCTCCTCTGGCGGAAACGTTCGAGAGTTTTCGGTCAGCGAAGGTGCAATACCAAGATTGCGACCCCGAGTTGAGGAGTGATACTCGGGCCGTGATTTACTGCTCGGTAGCAGTAGAATACCAGCCTGTTGCCGGTGCAAGACTGCAAGTGCCAGCTATAGGTTGGCAGTTCGAGCTGGGATGGGTCGATGAGCGATGGCAACTGGTGAACTGGAGCCGATGACCACAGCGAACGTTGGCCATCGAGTTCAAAACCTCAGAGCGTCCAGTTGAACCCGACTAGCGGCGTCAGTGTGTCTCGGAGGCCTGTATCGCCCTGGGTTATCCGAAGGCCAAACGAGAACAGCCTGTTTCCACCAAGGTTCCACTTCACCCCGGGCACCATGATGAACTTGCGCAAGCGGCCCGAGGTCACCTGGAGTAGGTTGACACCGTCAATGCCAAGCTCGGGGGAGAGTCCTGCGTCAAACGAGATCGTCTGAAGCTGGCCCGAATTGCGTACAACACGTCCCATCGCTTCCACCATGAAGGTGAGCGTGGGACGGACCTCGACCTCGACAGCCATACCATACTGCACCTGGTCAGCCAGCTCCCACATCTGGTCGAGCGGACCGGGTTGGTTGTTCGAGAGCGTAACGCTCTTGTCCCAGAACTCATAGCCCGCGGTCGCGTGCACTGCGACTCTACCTCGTGCCGCCGATGCGGTAGCCCCCACCAGCGTGCGCCATGCACTGAGGCCCCGTAAGTTTTCTTCGTCACCAGTGGGCACCCGCAGCGTCACCAGCCCGGCCAATCCGCTCCGTTCGTCGCTGCTCTTCCAGAACCGATACTTCCCCACGACTGCAATGTCGCCCAAACCGGTCGAGGACCCGCCGACCAGCAGAGTGGCCGTGCCGACCGCCGGCTCTTCCTGCACCAATGTTGCATTCACGACTACACGGACAATCGGAACCGCCACCGCTACGTCTAAATTATCAGTGATGCCCACACTGCTGAAGAGTGCCACGGTCTGCGACTGCAGCCGCAACTTGAGGGTCGAGGAGGAAATGAACGGCTGAGGCCCCCGGAACGTCGCGACACGGAGGTCATTGAGCCGGTACCCGGAGAGCGTGTCGTAGGTCGCGTTGAAGACGTTCAACCCGAAGCTGGCCGTTCCCCGCCCCGTCGTCAGTGCCCGTTCTACGAACTGCGGTCCGAAAGTGCCCGATCGACGAAGCGGCGCGCCCACCCCTTCATCGTAGGAGTACACAAAACCGCCCGACGGAGAGCCTAGTGGCGCCGTCGCCACCTCGAGCCCTATCAGTGCAGAGATAACGTCACCGATGCCAGGATTGCCAGACCAGTAGGTGGCCTCGCTCAGTGCCTCGCTGAGTGAATCAGTGGTAAGCGGGCCAAGCACCGTGGCCTGCTGGGCATCGGCTGGCCATGAACCACCAAGCAGGACCGCGAGCGAGAGGATGCAGTAGGACGAAAAGCGAAATTCACGCATGTTGATTACTGCAAGTCAAATACAACAGTGCAAGAGACATTCGAGTTCATCGTCACTGTCCACTCTAGGTCTCGACCCGTACCGTTGGCGCAGTCTCCTCCCCAATCGACGAAGAACGAATCCTGGTTGGGACCTGGTGTCAGCGTCACCGCGGTTCCCGTGTCGTAGGATGCGCTGCAATTGGAGGGGCACCTGGCGGTGTCCTGCCCAGCGACCAACGTGCACGATTATTTCGGTTACGAATCAGGGCACCGAGATCGTCAGACAATCTTCAACCGAAGCACCCAGGCCATTCCCGGATCTGTCCGATATAACCAAGTCTGTCAGGCAGGCATTACCAGAGCCGGAAACAGTCAATTCAACAAGCACACCCTGGCCGGCAGAGATAGTGTTTCCTGCCCAACTAAATCCGAGAACTATCCCGTTGTTACCAGTACTTACGTCAAATCCAGCTATTTCTGCAGCTCCACCACCGACATCTGTGACAACTACACCCGTCACTCGAAACTGAAAACCGGCTACCGGTGTACTAAAGTTGTACGACACATTTAGGCTTCCGATGAACTGGTCCACATCGAATGTTGCCGTGCAGCTTCGCGCCGCATCCATCGTCACACTCGTCGTCGGCGCAGTGCCGCCGCAGTCTCCACTCCAGCCGGTGAACGTCGACCCACTGACCGCGGCCGCGGTCAGCGTCACCGCGGTCCCCGTGTCGTAGGATGCGCTGCAATTGGAGGGGCAACTGATGCCGCTCGGACTCGACGTCACCGTCCCCGACCCGGACCCAGCCATCGTTAAACTCAAGGTGAACTGCTCTACATCGAATGTGGCCATGCAGCTTCGCGCCGCATCCATCGTCACACTCGTCGTCGGCGCAGTGCCGACGCAGTCTCCACTCCAGCCAGCGAACATCGACCCACTGACCGCGGCCGCGGTCAGCGTCACCGCGGTCCCCGTGTCGTAGGACGCGCTGCAATTGGAGGGGCACGCGATGCCGCTCGGACTCGACGTCACCGTCCCCGACCCGGCTCCGGTCACCGTCACGTTCAGATTCCGGGTGGCAGTTTGTTGCGGCTCCACATTAAATGTGGCCGTGCAGCTTCGCGCCGCATCCATCGTCACACTCGCCGTCGGCGCAGTGCCGCCGCAGTCTTCACTCCAGCCAGCGAACATCG
>Ga0310123_10004344_pt1 | contig 10741 bp, 8 predicted proteins | sample CB6_AW_1057_MG_FD_203505 | JGI IMG/M metagenome (GOLD analysis project Ga0310123, IMG submission 203505) | Marine microbial communities from Western Arctic Ocean, Canada - CB6_AW_1057 | ecosystem: Environmental > Aquatic > Marine > Oceanic | place: Canada: Western Arctic Ocean | collected...
CCTGCCCGAAGACATACCTGCGTCCGCTCAATTCGCCTTCGGGTTTGTGAATTTCATTCTGCGCAGGAGGTTTACGAATCGCGGATCGGAATGGAGGTGATCGAACCATGGTTCCGTGCGCACGAAGACCAGTTCCCAGGACTTCTCCTGAAAAGCCTTTTCCAGCAATTCAAAGGCTCGATCGTTTTGTCCCAGGCCGGCGCAGACGTATGCGATCTGGACCGGCGGGACGTACCAGCTCTCTGACAACGCGTCCAGTTTCTCAAGAACCTGTGCGGCTTCCCTGCGCCGGCCGGCAACCCCGTAGGCATGCCCAAGTCCGGCCGTGATTTCCGCACTGCCTCCGGAAAGTTCGACGGCTTTCCGGTAAATCCGAATGGACTCGTCGAATTGTTTTTCCTGCACAAGGGCCATTCCCAGCCAGTCATGCGCGGCATCCGACGTTGGGTCGAGCTCAACGGTTGTCTGCATATAGTCCACCATCTCTGCCCATTCGCCAACGAAGTAAAGGATCGCACCGCGGCCGATCCGGAATCGGCCCGATGAATCCAGCTCGACGGCTCGCCGTGACTGTTCCATCGCTTCGCGATGCCGGCCCATGGCTGCCAGATACATGCCGTACCAGTGGCGGCACTTGGGGTCCTCCGGGCTCAGCTCAATGCCGCGTTTGAACTCGCGTTCCGCTTCGGACCAGTTCCAGTCCATGAGCCGGATGGCCCCCAGCGCTGTATGCGCAGGGCCGAAACCGTCATCCTGTTCCACCGCTCGGATCGCCGCCGACTTTGCGGCTGGAAAGACCTCGTGACGCGGCACAAACCCATAGCACCAGAGCAGGGGGGACGATTCTGCCAGCCCGGCAAGCGCCAACGGATCATTCGGATTCTGTCTGACCAGTTGGTCGAAGTGGTCCGCGAGCTTTTGCATCTTCTTACGTGTCCTGTATCCCGGCGGCACCGAATCGCCGGCCGCTGCCGTGTCAGCGTCACCATTGGAATTCGTCAGTTGCTCCTGTGCATGTAGTTGATTCTGCCGCACGGACATGAACGCCGGAAGAATGTCCAGCACCGAAAACAGTGCCGTCAGGCAGAGCAGTTTCGTAGACGGCAGTGTCAATGGGATCATGGCAATCCGACCTCCCAGGGAATGGCGCGCGGCGGCTGCCACAATTGTGGCCGGCCGCACTGCGGAAATTCAAGCGGCGCCGCGAAGAATGTCCCCGGCTGCTGGTCGTTGCCGTCTTCCGGCGCGCTCCTGAATCAGGCCTGCATTCACCTCGCGCACCAGCAGAACAGCCGGCCACGGGACACTCATTCCCGTCATTCAGAACGAGCGCAGCGTCGATCTCAGCGTATTCCGAAATCAGATTGGCCGGTACAGCGTTGAACCGCTGGGGGATCAGTTGGAGAAGAAACCGGATGTCAGTGCGGCACTTTCCGGATCGCCGGTCACAGAGAAGGGAGAACGATAGATTTCCCGTCCGGAACTGCGCAGTATCATGTTGTAACGGCCTCGAGTAAGACGGTTGCCGATCAAATAGTGAAAATTGGCATGCAGCATCTCGCGGGTGATAAACTGCCCCAATCTTTCGATTATTCGGCCTTCTTCGTCTTCCAGAATGCACTCGACCCACATGTCTTCGTGCGGTGGATTCAGGTTGCATTCCGCAATCAGCCATTCACCATAGTCGAAACTATTCCGGTGATTGGCCAGCTGGCCTCCGACCGTCACAGTGCCCAGTCCGAATGAGAAAAACTTATCCTTCTCCCGCAGAGGCTGCGCCCCGCCAATTTTCTTCAGTGCCTCCTCTCGGTCGATTTCGGCCAGCGGGAACGGCCCGGACGGTCGCTTGGTGCCAAATAGATCGCGCCGGTATTCGACTTCCAGAGATGCAACACCAAACAGACACGCTGCTGCCATCCATGTGACACTGGAAGGCAGCACCTGCGGAATGGACGGCATCCTGCGAAACAGCCGACCGACGTTGATCCCGAGCTTTCTCAGATAATGCCTGGCCTTCAGGAAATCCTCCTGAGTCACAAAGCACAGGTATCCGCTCAGACAGATGGCGGGGAAGATATAGAGCCCCAGTGTGAGCCGGGTCATGGCGTGAAATGCGGCACCGACGGAGAGCATGATGAGACGCAGTCGGTTGTTCCAGACAAGGAAGGCGAACAGGATTTCCCAGATCACGGTCAGATAAGCGCCGATCAGCAGGACAGGTGACCACATAGCCATGATTTCGCCGACTGGATTGTTGTAATTCCAGTTGCTCAGCATCCAGTACCGCATTTGTTGGCCGCTGAAGAAGGCTTCCGTCTGAATCTTGGTGATGGCAGATCCAAAGTAAATGAACGCGAACAGCAGCTGCATGAGCCGTACGGGCCAGATCGGGCTGACGGGTGGTAACAGTGCAGATCCGCCCGATCGACGCCGACGAAGGGCCGCATCCACGCTCCAGACCGATCCGCAGCGCGATATCGTCAGCAGCAGAAGCAGGTGGGCGGCGATGACGGTGTATTTTGTCATCGTGCCGACGCCGTCGAGCATATTGAAATAAACGTACAACGTCGTACCTGTCGCGAGTGACAGCCGGGTTCTCCAGCCGATGATTCCACAAATCAGACAGAACACCATCAGTGAATACAGCGCCACAGCAATCTCCGGCGGCAGCACCGGTAGAACCGGACCGTGTCCGTAGAGTTCGTACAGCTGAACGGGTGTACCGTCCGTGGAATACAGCTCACGAACCCGTGGAAATCGCATCAGCATCGGCATCAGCGCCGCCAGTGGCAGCAGCATCCGAGTCAGCGCAGCACCCCAGAGGATCTGTTCTTCAAAGAAGAAATGCTGCAGTCCTGCCCACAGATTCGTCGTCCGCGGGATTCGCATATGGAATGTCTGCTTTGCACCGGACGATTCGCTGGCTGATGGGTCATGTGACAGCGAGTGCATCTGATTCATCCCTGAATCTTCCTGTTTTCGTACATCGCCACAGTTAACGATGTGGTGTTCAGACAATCAGTTGTGTCGGTCGTTTGATCCGGGACGTCTGTGATTTTCCGGAGAGGCCTCTCCGCTGGTTCGCTCGAAACAATGTGTGATTCTCCCGCAGAAACATGCTCACAACCTGAACTCTGACCGGATTAGTTTGTTGACGGAAACGGGGTGATCAGGCCGGAAGAGATCCTGTTCTGGTCCTGGCGCACCGGAGTATACAAGGTGCTGAACCTGGACTGTGTCTGTCGAACTTCTCTCTGCAGCCGCGGATTGTCTGCGATGGAGTTCAGGGTTTGCTGAGTAATCCAGTCCGGAAACACGGTGATCGCCTGGCCCGAAGAACCACAGACAGCTCTGAGATGAAAGTACGACACCTTGTCCGACGGTTCGCTGTAATAATGGTTCCAGAGACGTTCCGGCATATTGAACTGCTTTGGCCAGATTTCCTGCACAACGTACACATGGTCAATCTGTTCGTGCTGCGTGTGCGAAAGGACGTGATTGATTTGTTTGGGGAGCAGATGGTTGGATACGTCGTACTGAATCCTTCCGATATTGCCAAACGGACAGAATTCACCCCACGGTTCCCGCACCGCGTAGTAACGCCCGGTGCTGGATTCAGCAATGAGGTGCGTGCGAGCGTCGTAGGCCCGCCAGCCGCAGAACATGTCCCACACGACGAAATAGCTGAGCGTGTTTCTGCAGAGCCCCACTTTCAAAGCATGCCCGACGATGCCAAATGACATCACACCGAACCAGCACGCAATGAACAACCCCGCGATCCATTTACCAGTCCCCGTCATCATGGCCCTCCGTGGCTCAACCTCTGACATAGACGCCATTATTCGGCATGATCATAAATGTGGAATCTGCCGCGAATTTCGTCAATAGTGAATTGCCGTCGACATGCGAGCGGCAGGGATCACTCCTGATGAGCGGATCATTCGGCAGAATCTGCCGCAATCGCGCCGGTCGAAACAACGCGTCAGGGCCCGCGAATGACCAGGCTCGGCCTTTTCGGTCTGGTCTGCCTAGTGCTCCAGATGCCCAGTCGACGAGTGCGGGCCCGAGCCACGGCCTGATAAAGGTGTTGCTCGAGATCAGTTGGGAGACCGAAGCGCGCTACAAGCCGTGCGTGGCCAGCGGCCAGACATTCGAGATTAACGAAGTGTCACCGGACGGGAGATGCACCCAGGCCAGCGTGCGATCCCGCCGCACCAGGCCGAACCGCAGCATCACCTTTCGCCCCGCGATACGTTCAGATGAGCCAATCTCTCGCCGTTTCTGCACCCGGTTCGGCCGATTCGCCGGAGTGATCCGTTTTGGGAGCGTCGATGCCGAGCAGTTGAATGCATCGACCATCATTCGCATCAAAGGTACTCCGTCAATCACGCGGGCAACGACGATTGATTCTGTTGCCGTCCGGACACGATGTGATGCCGGCAAAAAGAAGATGGACTGCAGGACAACAAGGACTGTGACCAGAAGCCGTGCCGTTGTAGCCGACGGCGGAAGTCGCGTTGTCCGCAGGAGATGTCGCACGGTCATTCACCTGGCAGTGACTGTGCAGCAGTGGTGCGTGGTCGGAAAGTCCCAAATCCTGCAATCCGGTATGGCATCTCTCTGCACACGAACCGGCAGCTTCTGCCGATTGCACCTGACCGCGACTGTTCTGATACCGGGACCCGGAAGTCTGGTTCCGGTAAAAGCGTCATGACCGTCAAAATCAACTGAGCCGGCGATTTCAGAACGACGATCCCTGAAGTGAGTGTGTCTGATCCGGGTTGAACGTACGCATCGGATAAATTGCACCTGATTGATTCTCGAAGTAAGGAGACTCAGCATGAATCGGTCTCAGCTGATCCTCAGTTTCGTGCTCACGGGCATCGCGTACGGATGTGGAACTGCGCAGCCCTGGACGGCTCTGGCCAGTCGTTTCGGAAAGACTCGTGCGCAGGCAGACTCTCTGGCTCTGGAAAAAGACACTGTTTCCCCGGAGTTTCGCGCAGCGAAGAAGAAACTCAATGATGCTGAAGGAACCATGCTCGCCTTCGCACGCTGGAAAGAAGACATGGGGCATTATGCCGAAGCCAAACGGCGTTACCGGGAGATCCTGACTGACAACTCGGACTGCCTCCCGGCCCGCCTGGGAATCGCGCGCATCGAATACGAAACCGGTCGCTTTGATCAGACACGGGAGATCCTGCTGGAAGCGCGGGAACAGTATCCCAACAGTGCACTCGTCAGGCTGGAACTGGGTCGCGTGCACGGTGACCGCGAGGAATGGGGAGAAGCGATTCGCTTTTTGAACGAGGCGATGGATCTGGCCCCGGACGATCAGACTGTTCGCTATGAACTCGGGATTGCGCTCGCGCGCGCTACCCGGTACGACGAATCGATGCCCCATCTGAAGTACGCTGTTGGCGAGTCTGCCGCACTGTACAATATCGGGTTCATTCTGCAGGAGCAGTGCCGGGGCGATGAGGCGGCAGAATGGATCGAAAATGCCCTCCAGGCCCATCCGGATGAACGCACGGAGCAGCTGGCGAAAGAGCTGCTCGCAGAGCTGAAACCGGCCCGGCCAAATTCGGAGACGGCCGTGGCGTCCGTTGAGCGTGTTCCGCTGCGTCGTCAGGCCGCCTGGGAACGTGCACCGCAGAGCGTCCCGCAGGTTCAGCCACGGATCCAGGCCGGCGCGGCGACAGCGGTGCGGCCGGCGAACCCCGTACAATCCGCTTCGCTCTCCCGGACGGTTTCCACTCCCCGGAAGTCGTGGGGACAGGCCACATACCGTGCGGATGCCGCGTCACCTCAGGATGACCTTCCTCAGTGGAACGGGTCCGAACGTCGGCAGATCCCCGTGCATGAGGCCGGATTCTCTCCAGTGCCAGCTGAACCTCCGGACTGGCGGCCATAGGAAATTCTGCCGGATCAGAACCGCTGCAGCCCTTTCTTCAGCAGTGTCACCTGCTTCAGGAATCGGTTGATTGGCATGCGGTTCGCTTCGTCTGGTATTCTGCAGTCACCGATGCGTCGTGCATTGCGGGATGTTCAGGATGCAGCAGAGGCCCTGATGGTGACGAAGTCCGTCCAGGATGAAATCGCATCGCTGCGCCGTGAGCTGGAACGGCACAATCGATTGTACTACGTCGAGGCGGCGCCCGAGATTTCGGACCGCGACTTCGACCGCATGATGCGGCGGCTCCAGGAGCTCGAAGCTGAGCATCCGGAATTCGATTCGGAAGACAGCCCGTCTCGTAAAGTGGGTGGCGATCCGATTGACGGATTTCAGACCGTCGAGCATCGCGTGCCCATGCTGTCGATCGAGAACCTCTTTGAAGAGCGGGAGGTGATCGACTGGGATGCCGGACTGCAGAAGCTGCTCAATACAGACCGGCCGGATTACAGCGTCGAATACAAGATCGACGGAGTCGGCCTGAGTCTGATTTATGAAAACGGCAGACTGGTTCGCGGCGTCACTCGCGGCAACGGGCAGACCGGCGATGATATCACGTCCAACGCTCGTGTCGTCGGCGGTGTGCCCCTTCGTCTGGATTGTGATTCTCCTCCGCCGGTTCTCGAAATCCGGGGAGAGGTTATCATTCATGGAGAAAACTTTTCTGCATTTCAGGCGGCACAGGTTGCGCGTAACAAGGATCCGTTTCGCAATCCTCGCAACGCTGCAGCAGGAGCCCTCAAATTGCTGGACCCAAAGCAGACTCGGGAGCGCAGGCTGAGATTTCTGGCGCACGGAATTGGTTACGTGGACGGCATCCACTGGGACTCTTGGCACGCGTTTTTGGATGTGATTCGCCGGATGGGGATTCCGGTCACACCGCGCGTGACCCGGGCACAGGGAATTCGTCAGCTGCTGCAGGCAGTTTCAGAAATGATTGACGGTGTTCCCGAACTGCCATTTGAGGTGGATGGAGTTGTTATCAAGCTCGACCGTCCGGAACATCGCGAGCAGCTCGGTACAACGTCCAAATCTCCTCGGTGGGTGCGGGCTTACAAATGGGAACGCTATGAGGCCGAAACAGCTGTTCGTGACATTTCGATTCAGATCGGGAAGACAGGAGCCCTGACTCCGGTTGCTGAGCTGGCACCCGTGGAAATTGACGGCACGATGGTGTCCCGGGCCAGTCTCCACAACCGCGACGAACTGAATCGTCTGGGAGTCATGATCGGTGATTCAGTCGTGGTCGAAAAGGCCGGCAGGATCATCCCGCATGTCCTGCGCGTCAACACGGCGGCGCGAACAGGCAGTGAGGTTCCGTTCACGTTTCCGGACACCTGCCCGGAGTGTGAAACAGTGACCTGCCAGGAAGAAGATGGGGTCTACATTCGATGTCCCAATCCGCAGTGTCCTGCTCAGCTGAGGGAAAGCATCATTTTCTTCGCGTCCCGGTCTGCAATGGACATCGACGGACTGGGCGAAAAGCTCGTCGAGCTGCTGCTGGACAAGTGCCTCATCGACAGTCTGCCATCGCTGTACCGGCTCGCACAGCAGCGCGACCGTCTGACGGGCCTGGACCGCATGGGAGAAAAATCCGTTGACCTTCTGCTGGCGGGAATTGCTGCGTCAAAGGATCAGCCTCTGTGGCGGCTGCTGACCGGGATGAACATTCGCCATGTTGGCCAGAACAATGCGCAGGTGCTGGAGACGGCGTTTGGAACGATGGATGCCATTGCGAGCCGGTCCGTGGAGCAGCTTGCAGAGATTGATGAGATCGGACCGATCATCGCGAAATCAGTTCATTCTTTCTTTTCCTCAAATTATGGTCGGCAGCTGGTCGCGGAATTTCGTGCGCTGGGGCTGAACCAGGGGGCACCGGCCCGATCTTCCGAAAAGAAAACTGTCGAAGGTGTGCTGGCCGGCCAAACGGTCGTTGTGACAGGCACTCTGGAAAGTCTTTCCCGTGACAAAGCCAAACAGCTGATTCGGGATCACGGCGGGAATTCGGCAGGAATGGTTTCAAAACAAACTGATTACGTTGTTGCCGGAGAGAAAGCCGGCAGCAAACTGATGAAGGCTCAGGAACTTGGAATCACGGTGCTTACGGAAGCAGAGTTTCTGGCATTGCTCGAGCGGCGGAAGCGGGGGCGACACTAATCGCGTTTCCGGACCATCACTTCATTGACATCGAGTTCCTTCCACGTCTCCAGCTCGCGAAAGAAAGTCCTTTGCCGCAGTTCCTTCTCCTGCACGGGGAAATAGAGATGCACCGCGAGGACATCGTAGTTTGACAATACTGTGCGTTCTTCCGCGATGTCTCGGGTCCGCATCAGCCAGGAATCGACCTGCCGGCGCGTATTTTCTGAGTCATCCGTCGGATCAAAATCTGACCGCATCACCACCTGCAGCACTTCCGCACCCGAGATCTTCGCCCGGCCATCCTCAACGCGCGGACTGGAACCAGGAAAAGCGACGACCAGTGCCTCCTGCATCGGCATGAACGGCATTAGCCGAAGTTTCCAGTAAGTCCACAGCATGATCGTGGCGACGATTCCCAAAGCGAACATGGCGACGACGACCTTGCGGCCGGAAATCACCTGGCGTACGTCGTGTTCGGCCTGATTCATAGGGTCACACCCGAAAGAGCCGGTCGGACAGTCTCGCGACAGAGTCTGGTGGCGCTGTTGTCGCGACTGCGACGGCGGACGACTACCATATCGGCGGCCCGCCTGTCGGTCTCGGAAAGCACTCCTGCATTTCCGTCGGTTGAGCAGGTTTCCTGAATCCGGCAACAGATTCTTCTCCACGTGACACCCTCGACGACTGCCATTATGGACACACCGGATCTGCTCAGCGAACTCATCGCATTTCCGTCTGTCAGTGATACGTCAAACGCAGAGATCAGTGAGTTCGTGGAATCACGCCTGCAGTCTCTGGGATTCGAGATCGAACGACTGACGTACCATGATGCCGAGCGAATACTCAAGGTCTGCGTTTGTGCCCGGCGAGGACCGGGCGGGCGTGGTCTGGCATATTTCTGTCACACCGATGTTGTCCCGGCGGATTCCTGGTCCTTTCCCCACAGTGGTCCCTGGTCCGCATGGCAGGCAGAAGGACGCATGTACGGTCGCGGTGCGTGTGACATGAAAGGGTCGCTGGCCTGCATGCTCCATGCTGCAGAACGAATCGCTGCAACAGACCGCCCGATCTTCGTTGTGTGTACTGCGGACGAGGAAACCGGATATCATGGAGCCCGTCAGGTTGCGCAGGAATCCGAAATCTTACACGAAATCGTTTCCAGTCAGTCGCGGGGTATCATTGGTGAACCCACAAACCTGCAGGTCGTGTACGCTCACAAGGGCGGTCGAGCCGGAAAGATCACTGCTCATGGAGTCGCCGCTCATTCGTCCACAGCGGAAGGACAGAACGCCAATCTGGCCATGATCCCGTATCTGGTCGAGTTGCGCGCGCTGTGCCTTGAGTGCGAACAGTCACCGGAATGGCAGGATGATCGATTCGATCCTCCCACAATCTCAATGAATATTGGAATCACCGACCACACGCCTGCGATCAACATCACCCCTGGCCGCAGTGTCTGCACGTTTTATTTTCGTCCGACGCCCGGGCAGGATGCCGACGGCCTAGTCGATCGTATTGAAGCCATGGCCACTGCCCACGGGCTGCAGTTCGAACGGCTGTTCGACGGTGAACCGCTGTTCACAGATCCCGAGTCCACCTTTATTCGTAACCTGGCTCAGCTCACCGGCACGCAGCCTGGGACGGTCGCTTACGGCACAGACGGAGCCGAGCTGGGCGCTATGCAGGATCTGGCCGTGCTGGGTCCGGGAGACATTCGGCAGGCCCATACCGATGACGAATGGATCAGCCTTGAGCAGCTTGAGCAGGGAACTCAGTTGTACGCATCACTGATGCGTCACTGGTGTATCGACGATGTGAGTCCTGAATAGGCTGAAACCCGTGTCCCGACCACACGCATCGGCCTGTACCGGAGGATGGCGCCTTAGTACTGTTGCGGCGGACGATAACGATGTTGTCCGGTCGATTCCCCGGGGTGAACCTGCGTCCCTGGCTCATCGGTTGACGCTGAGATTCTTTGACCGATGCCGGACTACGGTCGGGCTGACGCGTTTCCTGCGAGCCGACTGCGATGAATCGTGTCCCATTCCCGGATGTCGATCTGGTATGGATCCGGCGCATCATCAAGGCTGCCGTGATCCCGATGATAATCGACCAGCCGCCTGACCTTTTTGGCGACTGTCAGCTCACCCGGGTGACGAGTTCCCGGAGGCCTTCCCCAGAGGATCAACGACCCGCCCGACGTGCGAATGGCATATTCCGGATCAATAAATTCGCCTGGAAGGGACAATGACCGGGGAGCCAGAATTGCGGCCAGGTCGAGTGTCTCCCAGAGTGTTTTGCCGTTCTCCTTGGGCGCCGTGAGGACAGCCGCCAGCTGCGCGGCACCGGTGACGGAGGGATCTCCCCATGGCTGCCCCTGGCCGGCCATTGGCACATTGCTGATGCGTTCGATAACCGGATACCGGTGAATGTCCGCTGTATTGAAGTCGCTTCCTGGCAGCAGACAGGCATCGCGGTCAATCGGGTAGTAGCCGTCCACCCCCTGCACAATGGCGATCGGTTCCCGGTACGTCACCTCCACACGGACGCTCGCCGGAAACGACTTCCAAACGCGATGTACATCCTGAATCCACGGATGTGTAAAAAATGCTGCCGCAATCCGTTCGCTCAGCGCAGGATCCAGCAGCG
>Ga0310123_10004345_pt1 | contig 10739 bp, 9 predicted proteins | sample CB6_AW_1057_MG_FD_203505 | JGI IMG/M metagenome (GOLD analysis project Ga0310123, IMG submission 203505) | Marine microbial communities from Western Arctic Ocean, Canada - CB6_AW_1057 | ecosystem: Environmental > Aquatic > Marine > Oceanic | place: Canada: Western Arctic Ocean | collected...
CTGATCGGAGAACAGGCCGCCGCCGGCAAAGCGGTGCTGTTTGTCAGCTCCTACACTCCCGAATTGCTCGCCGTCTGCGACCGGATCGCCGTCCTGGCCCGCGGGAGGTTGCAGGAGGTGCGTGAGGCGTCGGAGTGGTCGGAGGAATCGTTGATCAACTGCGCGATCGGTGGCGAGGGGGCCGTCGCGTGAGCACCGACCGCAGCCGACTTTCGAAGCTTGCCTGGTCGATGGGACCGCTGCTGGGCCTGGTTGTGGTGACCCTGGTCTTCGGGGCAATCGAGTACAACGTCGCCAGCGGCGAGGGACGCCAGCCGCAGTTCTTCACCCCCGAGAGCCTGCAGGTGGTGCTCAATCACGCCTCGCTGGTCGGCGTTGCCGCCCTGGGCATGACGCTGATCATCATCGCCGGAGGCATCGATCTCTCGGCCGGCACCGCCATCGCGCTCACCGCCACTTCGATCGCATGGCTCTACCGAGAAGGCTTCGACGGGATGGCCGACTGGCGCGAGAGCTCGCCGCTGATGGCCACCGTGGCCCTCTCGACCGTGGCAATCGCCGGCGGCCTGCTGACCGGCTGCCTCTGCGGGCTGATCAACGGCGGCCTGATCAGCCTGTTGAGACTGGTACCGTTCATAGTGACCCTGGGAACCATGACCGCCTTCCAGGGCATCGGCCGGACCATCTCTGGCGAAACCCCCGTGCGGGCCTACGGCAAGGTCCCCGACATCATCGCGTCGCTGCAAAAGCCATATCCCGACCCCGAGTGGCTACTGGTCTCACCGAGCGTCTGGATCATGCTAATCCTGGCGGTCAGCGTGGCACTGATGCTCAGGTACACGGTTTTCGGCCGCCACGTGTACGCGATCGGTTCCAACGAATCGACCGCAAGACTGTGTGGCATCAACGTGATTCGTACGCGGATCCTGGTCTACACGCTCGCGGGGGTCTTTGTCGGCGTCGCCGGGCTGTACCAGTTCACGGTTCTTGGAGGCGAGGGCGACCCGGTATCGGGGCTGGGCCTGGAACTGAAGGTGATCGCCGCGGTGGTCATCGGCGGAGGAAGTCTCAGCGGCGGACGTGGCAGTATTCTCGGGACACTCTCGGGAGCCTGCATCATCACCGTGATTCAGCATGGCTGCGTGCTGATCGGAGTGCCCGACCACTACCAGGACATCCTGATCGGGTTGATCATCATCGCCGCGGTCACAATCGACCAGCTGCGGATCCGGCTCCAGGCCGAATGAACCCAATGGACAGTCCAGCACCAACTCTGCCGGTCAGCTACCAGGATGTCCTGGACGCGGTCCCCCGGGTCCGCGAAGTGCTCGGACCCACGCCGCTGTTCGAATGGCCAGGCCTGGGCCAACTCTTTGGCGGACGTTTTCTGGCCAAGCACGAAAACCACCAACCGGTGGGGGCGTTCAAAGTACGGGGTGGAGTCAACCTGGTCGCAACGCTCGATGACGCGGAACGCAAAGCCGGCCTACTGGGCTGCTCGACCGGGAACCACGGCCAGTCGCTGGCGATGGCCGCCGGACGAGCGGGAATCGAGTGCACGATCGTGGTGCCCGAAAGGAACAATCCCGGTAAGACCGAGGCGATGCGGCGACTGGGAGCCACGGTGATCGAGCATGGAGCCGATTTCGATGAGGCCCGTGAATTCATCGAACGAGAGCTCGCCGATACCGGAGCACGCTACATTCACTCGGCCAACGAACCGGCTCTGATCGCCGGAGTGGGAACGATGGCGGTAGAGATTTTCCAGGAATGCCCCGCGCCGGATGTGATCCTGGTGCCGATCGGACTGGGCAGCGGTATCTGCGGCACCGGCCTGGTCGCACGCGCCGTTCGACCTGAAACACAGGTCATCGGGGTGCAGGCCGAAGGGGCCTCGGCGGTCGCCCGGACCTGGCAAAGCGGCCAATGGACCACCAGCGAACGGGCCGACACGTGGGCCGAGGGAATGGCGACGCGTGTGCCGGCCGAAATGACTCTTGAGATCATGCGCGAAGTGGTCGACGACGTGTTGTTGGTCTCAGACGATGACCTTCGGCGGGCCTGCCGCACGTATCTCGACATGACGCACAATCTGGTCGAGGGAGCCGGAGCGGCCTCGCTGGCCGCCGCGGTCGTTCACCGCGATCGCTTCGCCGGGCAGACAGTCGTCGGAATCGTCTCCGGAGGGAATCTCGATCCGGCTGAGCTCCCAGAGACGCTGACCCACGAGTCGTTCTAGCCCCAGAAACTGGATTCGGCTCACGCCGCCTGAGAATACGTCTCAGCCACCTCCTCCTCGTCGGCCTCCTCGGGCAATGCACCCAAGAACCCAACCAGGTGCTTGGTCCGCGTCTCGTGCTGCAATTTCTTCAGGGCCTTCGACTCGATCTGCCGGATCCGCTCACGGGTGACCTTGAAGATCCGTCCGGTCTCCTCAAGTGTGTAGCTGTATCCGTCACCCAGCCCGTACCGCAGCTTGATGATCTCACGCTCCCGAAACGTAAGGCTCTTAAGTACGTGATCGATCTTGTCCCTCAGCATTTCGCGACCAGCCGCCTCGATCGGGTTCCCCTCCGAACCGTCCTCGAGAAGTTCGCCGAAGCTGCCGTCCTCGCTCTCGCCGACCGGGGTATCGAGGCTGACCGGGTGACGCCAGCTTTTCATGATCCGCTCGACTTCGTCGATGGTCATCCGTGCAGCCTTGGCCAGCTCCTCGGGCGAAGGATCTCGACCGGTCACCTGGCGGATCTTCTCGGCCTCGGACTTCAATGACGAGATGCTCTGGAACATGTGCACCGGGATCCGGATCGTGCGGGCGTGATCGGCCACGGCACGGGTGATTGCCTGGCGAATCCACCAGGTGGCGTAGGTTGAGAACTTGTACCCGCGGCGGTACTCGTACTTCTCCACACCCCGCATCAGGCCCGCGTTCCCTTCCTGGATCAGGTCCAAAAAGCTTAGGCCCCGGTTTCGATATTTTTTGGCGATCGAGACGACCAATCTGAGATTGCCACTGGAGAGTTGTTGCTTGGCCTCGGTCCAGTGCTCGAACCGCCTGGTCATCTCCTGGACCCGATCGATGAAGTCGTCGACCGGCTCCAGCGTCATCAATTGCAGTTCTTCAAGTTCACGTTCACAGAGTCTGCGTTCCGCCGAGTTGCTGCGTCCCGGCAACTGCTTGACCTGGAGCTTGAGACTCCGGAACCGGTCAACCAGCTGCTGCATTCGCTTCTGCAACGGCTGCAGCCGCGATGTCCTCAGGCTCAACTCCTCGCACAACGACGCCATCTTGCGTCTTCGAAACAGCATCTGTTCTCGGAGCTCGACGCGGCGCTTCCGCGGTGTACCCCGTTTGGCCAACTCACGGTAGTCCCGCTCGTTGTCCTGCATCAGCAGCTTCACCGTCCGCAGGTTCGCCTGCATCCGGCCGATGATCTGTTCCTTCTGAACACTCTCGGTCTCTGAGGTCCGCAACGTCCGTTCAAACGGCAGTTCTCCGGCGTGGACCTTTTCCAGCGTCGCGACCGCGTGGTGCAGTGCGAAGTCGGATTCGAGAATCGTGCGACGGAGCCGCTTGCGGGTGATCTCGATCCGCTTGGCCAGAAAGATCTCACGCTCGCGACTCAACAGCGGGATGCTGCCCATCTGGCTGAGATACATGCGGATGGGGTCGCGGGAGGTGACCGGGTTCTCGGGCACCAGCAGTTGGCTCTCGGCTTCCTGCCTCGCCAACTGCTTGCGTTGCATTTCGACAACCACCGTCGGGTCATCCCGCAGTGGAAGACCGGTTTCTTCCAGCATCATCACGACGCAATCGATCAGCGACGCGTCACCACCTTCATTGGGCAGGTACTCGTCGACCTGCTGAAACGTGAAAAACCCCCGCTCGGTCGCTTCGGCGACCATGGCTTGAAGAGGACTGTCAAAACGGTGCACGAATGGACTCCTTCCATGGAATTCACGAGCGTGCAGTTGCCATCGGCAGCGGCCGACGTGCCGTAACCCACACCGCACCCCGAGGTGCTCACAAAGCAGCGGGCTCTCACCGACAGCATCCTTGCTCTTGTTGACAGGGCCGCCGTGCAGACGACCTTGCCGAGAACCACATCGACCGGGCTGGTGTCTCTGGCCTTCCTGGCCTGCCAAAACCGGTCGAATTACAAGGCGGCGACGTTACCAGAAACTGCCTCATCCCCCACACAAAATCCCCACAATCAGAAAACTTTGCCCGGTTTTCTGATATCGCTCCAAGACCGCCTCGTCGCACACCGCAACCGCACCGGCACCTGACCGTTAGCTTCGCTACGACTCCACTCACAACAGCACCACTCGTCTCCAACCCGCCACACCGCCGATCCTGTCCGAAGACCCTCTGCGGTTGCCGTGCCCCGCATCCGAGCCATCCATGACCCACTCGCGTCCCGTTTCCGCCGCCGACCGCTTCACTCAGCGGCCGTATTTCGGTCCATTCACCCTGACGGTGTTGGCGATACTGCTGGCCGATTCCGGAGCACACGCGGCCACGATCTATGTCGACAACCTCCGCGGCCGAGACATCTGTCGCGGGACGGTGTCCAATCCGATCGACCGCCTGTCGGGCCCCGTCCGCACGCTCGACCGAGCCGTCGCATTGGCAGGCCCCTCGGACACGATCCACCTCGCCAACACCGGCAGACCCTACGCCGGCGACCTGCGACTGTTCGGTCGGCGTCACAGCGGCCTTCCCGCGCTCCCCTTCCGCGTCGTCGGCAACGGAGCCGTCATCTCCGGAGCCAAACCGGTCCCGGCGGCCAGTTGGCGATCAGTCGATGGACTCTGGCAACTCGCCCCGCGACGCAAGGGACGCTTCCTGTTGCTCCGCGACGGCAAGCCGCTGCCCCGCCACAAGCTCCCGCGGAACGGGCCGGCTCCGAAACTCGAGTCGATCCCCGATGGTCACTGGGGCGTTTGGAGAGGCCGGATCTACTACCGCACCAGCGAACTGCTCGATACCGGCATCGCCCACCTCGCGATCGCCACCGGCGATTGCGGCATCTCGCTGTTTGCCGTGCGGCATGTACGGATTGAAAACCTCGTCGTACAGCATTGGCGACTCGACGGAATTAGCGCACCGGGACTCTGCTTTGACGTCGTACTCAAGAATGTCGTCTGCCGAGAAAACGGGCGAGCCGGTCTGACCGTCTCGGGGACCTCTCGGATCCGAGGCGAGACGCTCCAACTCACCGACAACCTCGAGCACTCGATGCTGATCGAGGACTACGGCGTGGCCGACGTGGTCGACGGCAAGTTCAGCCAGCCGCCGACAATCAACCCCTAACCCCCGGCCCCCCGCCGTCCTTCGGGACCGACTCGACCTCGGTCACGTCGCTCAACCGAAGCCCGGTCTTCTGCAGGCACCACAGGCCGACCAGGGTTACGGGGATGTACTGCCAGAGGTGATAGTAGACCGACGCGGCAACGGTGATGTTGGGATCGACGTCGTAGAGCGCCAGCACGACGGTGAAGCATCCCTGGATCACGCCGACATAGCCCGGCGGGGCCGGCAGCAGGATGACCACCGCGATCACGCCCACCACGACCAGCGACGGCGCAAAGACCTCCTCGGCACCCAGCGTCTTCAGCGACACGTAGACCATCAGGCCCATCACAAACCACTTTGACACCGATGCGGCCACGATGCCGATGGCCAGTCGAGGCCGTTTCAGAGCACCCAACCCGCCGGAAGCCGATCTCAGCATCTCGAGCAGGCCCGCCCGCCACTTTTGCGGCAAGAACACCAGCACCCTCTCACAGACCCACTCGGCCAGCCGCAGGCATGGCTTGGCCTGGCACACGAACACGACCGCCCCCAGTAGCAGCAACCCGGTCAGCACCGCCAGGGTCAAAGCGGCCTGCTGGTACTGCTCGGGCAATGACCGACCGCTGAGCAGGCCGACCCCGAACAGCGCCAGGATCGCGACCAGGTCGAAAAGTCGTTCGAGAATCACCGTCGAGAGCACCGCGGCTCGGGGAATGTCACGCGTGCGGCCCAGCACGTGCACCCGGACCAACTCACCCAGGTGTGCCGGCAGGATATTGTTGGCCATGAAGCCGATCATCAACGGACCGGCCACATCCCGAACCCGCAACGACGCCACCGGCTCGAGCAACAGAGTCCACCGCCACGCCTTCAAGGCGAAGAAGACAAACAGCAGGACTCCCATCACGGGCGCCAGCGACCAGTTCGCCCGGGCCAGCACGCCCCCAACCGTCGACCAGTCAACAGCCCGCAGGGCAAACCACAGGCAACCGCCGGCCACCAGGACCCCCGGCAGTAGCTTGATCAGTTGCCAGGTTGCCCGCCGACCGCCAACCATCGGACCCCCACACTCGCCGTCGTATTAAGAACATCGGGACTCGCCCCGGCAACCCGCGCCGAGTCCCGTTCGGTCACTTCCTCTTGGTTACGACAAACCGCCGCCGCCCGCAGAATCGTCTTGCCAATTCGGCGGGCGGATTCTATGTTGACGGCTGCTTCGAGGTCCATGCGGACTCAACTGCGGCACAGGATGTGCCCCGCCGCGGACGTCTCGGCACAATGGCAAGGACGCCGGCCGATGAGCCAGTTGAAGCTGTTCCAACCGCAACCGGACATCTCGCTTGGCGAACCCACAGACCCGCATCCGGTCATCTACTCGATCTCCGCAATGCGGCTGCCGGTTCGCTCGGCCTATCAACAGGCCACCCTGGCCCGCGCCCAGGCCATCCATGCGAATCGGATCTGCCGCGAGTGCGGCCGGACGACGGTCGTGCCGCTGGAATTCCAGGATGCGGCACTGAACCGCAACCTGATGCCGGTGCCGGGCACGGCGACCCTGGCCGGCTTCGCCTGCCACGGCTGCGGAGCCGAGTGGTCGCTGTAGGGCACCCGCCCGGCGGCTAGCGACCGCAGAGGCCCCTCGTTATGCTGACCCCGTTCTGACCCCAGGACGGGAGCGGCAGATGGCCAAGGTGCTGATCATCATCGGTGACGCCACCGAGTGTCTCGACACGATGTACCCCTATTTCCGGATCGCCGAGGACGGCTACGAGGTCGTCGTGGCGGCGCCCGAGAAACGGCTCTACCACATGGTGCTCCACGAGATCCCTCCGGGGACCGACTGGGACATCACTCAGGAAACCGCCGGCTACCACCTCAACAGTGACATCGCCTTCCGCGACGTCGTCGCAGAAGACTACGCAGGGCTGTTCGTCTCCGGCGGTCGGGCCCCCGAATACCTCCGCTACGACCAGGACCTGCTGTCCCTGACCCGGCACTTCTTCGTAGCCGACAAGCCGGTCTGCAGTGTCTGCCACGGGATCGAGATCATCGCGGCGGCCGACTGCATCCGCGGCAAGACGATCACCACCGTCGCCAAATGTGCCCTGGATGCCACCACAGTCGGAGCCGAATACGTCGACCAGGCCTGCGTGATCGACGGTAACCTCGTCTGCGGCCGCACCTGGCACGACAACACGCCGATGATGAAGGCCTTCATGGAACTGCTCAATGCCCAGAATCCCGACCGGTAATCCGCAGAGACTCACCGGCCTCGCCGTGACCCTCTGTGGTCTGCTCTCGGCGGCCTGTGCCCAGGCCGGCGACTGGCCCCAGATCCTCGGCCCCAACCGAAACGGCATCGCCACCGGCGAACGGCTCGCCGATGCGTGGCCGGCAACCGGACCACGCGTTGCCTGGACCCGCGCCGTCGGCTCGGGGTTCTCCGGAGTCGCCATTTCCGAGGAACGCGTCTTCATCTTTGATCGAGACGGCAACCAGGAGCGGGTCACCACGGTGGCCGCGGGCTCGGGCAAGACGATCTGGCGGGCCAGCTTCAAGGCGGCTTTCGTACCCGCCTACGTCAACGACAACGGTCCTCGCTGTGTCCCGACCGTGCACGAGAACCGCGTCGTAGTCTTCGGCGCCCAGGGGGCACTGCATTGCCTGGACGTACAGACGGGCAAGACGATCTGGAGCCACGACACGATGGCGCTGTTCAACTCGAAACGGTCCTTCAAAGGTGAACCACCCGAGGGGTACTTCGGCAAGGGCAGCTCACCGGTCATTACGAACGGGCTGGTGATCGTCAACGCCGGTGGAGCCGAGAAGAACGCCGGCGTCGTCGCCTTCAAACTCGCCGACGGCAAGCTCGCCTGGAAGTCCAGTAACGTCCGAGCCAGCTACTCCTCACCAACCCTCGCCACCATCGACGGCAAATCCCAGGTCATCTTCGCCGCACGGCTCAATGTCATCTCCCTCGAACCCAGGACCGGCAAGGAACTGTTCCGCTTCCCCTTCGGCCGCACCGGTCCCACCGTCACCGGAGCCACGCCGGTTGTGCTGGGTGACCGGCTCTTCATCACGGCCAGCTACGGATTCGGAGCCGTGATGGCCAAGGTCGCTGGCGGCAAGGTCAGCGAGACCTGGCGCAGTGACGACATCCTCTCGAGCCAATACACGACCGCCATCGTCGAGGACGGCCGGCTCTACGGCATCCACGGGCGACAGGACGTCGGCGGGGCGGCGCTGCGGTGTGTCGAGGCCGCCAGCGGGAAGGTGGTCTGGGAAGAGACCGGGTTCGGATACGCCACGCTGATCGCAGCCGACAAGAAACTGCTGATCCAGAAAACCAACGGAACGCTCGTGCTCGCACGACTCTCGCCAACACGCTACCAGGCACTCGCCACCGCCAAGGTACTCAGCGGAACCGCCCGGGCACTGCCGGCGCTGGCCCAGGGACGGCTCTACGTCCACAACAGCCGTACGCTGAAATGCCTCGAAGTCGGTCGGGCAACGAAGTGAACTGGGTCATCTCCTGCCTGACCAACAGCTACGGACGCTTCGGCGCCCAGGCGGCCATCGAAATGGTCCGTGACGCCGGGATCGAGTGGATCGAGTTGCCGATTCGGACCAACGGCTCCGATTCGATCTTCGGCGACGAGCCGCTGCTGACCGACCAGGCCACGACCGAACAACTCGCTGCTGTCGCCCGCCGACTCGCCGACCACGACGTCCGACTCTCCAGCTGCAACGTCACCAGCGGCAACCCGCTCGACCCCGATGTCCTGGCCGTGACGCTGCGGAAACTCGACACCGCCGCCGACCTCGGCGTCAGCCTGGTCGTCGGAGGTGCCGGCGAGGCCGACAGTGACGAGGACCTGCAGACGCTCTACGAGCACCTCAGGCAAATCGGCGACCACGCCGCGAAACTCGGACTGACCTACTGCTTCGAAACCCATCCCGGAATCTGCCAGGACCACGGCGGGATGATCGACACGATGCACGAGCTCGAGCATCCCCAACTCAGGATCAACTTCGACACCGCCAACATCCTCTACTACAACCAGCCGATCAACGGCGAGATCGCCCTGGCCAAGGTCTGCCAGTGGGTCTCCCACATGCACCTCAAGGACTCCCACGGCGAGTTCCACGACTGGTACTTCCCCGCGCTGGGTCACGGCGGAGCAGTCGACTTTGTGAGAGTGCTGGAACTGATGGAGGTCTGCGGGTTCGAAGGCCCCTATAGCCTCGAGATCGAGGGGATCGAGGGCGAGGGCGAGTTGACTCTCGAGACCACCCACCAACGGATCGTCGACAGCGTCGAACACCTGAAGATCTGCGGCTACTTTGACTGATCCCAACCGACGACGAAGTAGGAGCACACCACCATGAGGCTCTTCCGGACCCTCTTGATCATCGGCATCGCCGTCGCATTCGCGTCACCGGCCCCGGCCGCGGGCAACAAGTACAACCACGTCACCCACGGTCCCATCCTCGGACGACTCAGCGCCCACGGCATCGGCATCTGGGCCCGGACTCTCAGGACCGGACACTTTGCCGTCCGCTACGGCACCGCACCGGGTCGACTCGACCGGCAGACCAAGCCCGTCGCCACCCGACTCGAACGAGACAACACCGGCTGGGTGCACATCACCGGTCTCGAGGCCGACACCAGGTACTACTACCAACTGTTCATCCCCGAACAGACCGGGCTGACCGGCAAGCGGGGCTCGTTCCGCACGATGCCCGACTCGAAACAGATGATCGATGCCAAGTTGAACCCGCGGGGGCTGTTCAACTTCAGTTTCGAATTCGCCTGCGGCAACAACCAGAATCCCGGCCACAGCAACGGGCCGGGTTTGCCGACCTTCGCCACGATGCTGCGGCAGGTCAAGGACCGCGTCAACTTCGCCATCCTCAACGGCGACTGGCTCTATGAATCGCGACGCGAATTCCAACACGGCCAGTGGCTCAAACAGGTCGACATCCCCGAGCAGGACACTCCCGATGTCGTCAGGGTGGCTCCCTCGATCGTCGGGGTCTGGCAGAACTACAAGCAGTTCCTCGAACAGGGCCAGCACCTGGCGACCTGGCACCGCCACGTCCCCAGCTTCTTTACCTACGACGACCACGAGATTCTCAACGACGTCTGGGGCGCCGGATCGCCTGGGCTGAGAGACCGTCGGGCGGTGTTCCGAGACGTCGGTGTGCGGGCCTGGTACGACTACCTCGGCTGGAGCAATCCGACTGAGTTTCCTCAATCGGTCCACTTCGGACACGGCAAGGTCCGCCGGGGAAAGAGCGTGATCGAAGACGCCGCGGCCGACTTCACCAAGCTCGATCTCAAGCAGGTCAACAACCTGCACATCCACTGGGGTACCGCGACCGACGGCATCAACGACAACTCGCTCGACGGAGTCGGAGGCACTCCCAACGCCGG
>Ga0310123_10004346_pt1 | contig 10738 bp, 5 predicted proteins | sample CB6_AW_1057_MG_FD_203505 | JGI IMG/M metagenome (GOLD analysis project Ga0310123, IMG submission 203505) | Marine microbial communities from Western Arctic Ocean, Canada - CB6_AW_1057 | ecosystem: Environmental > Aquatic > Marine > Oceanic | place: Canada: Western Arctic Ocean | collected...
CGACTCGATCGAGAACCTGCTCAAGGAGCGGGGTCGAATGGTCGGCGACAACCCTGTCAACGATGCAGCGATCAAGTCTGGAAGCGAATTCAAGACCGTCAAGTCATTCGCCAAGGCTCTGGCCTCAGGCGATGCTTCGATGAAGTCCGTCGAGGGTCTCAAGCCAGTCCTCCGCCTGCACCCGCCTCGTGGCGCCAAGGGCTGGGGCGGCATCAAGCGATCCTACACCGTGGGAGGCGCTCTCGGATTCCGCGGGGAAGCCATCGGTGCTCTCGCAGAGAGAATGATATGAGGTGAAATGAATGGTATCACGCACTAACAAATTCCGAGGAAGCCGTTACCACGGTCGAGGCAAGAAGGCTGGCCGAGGCGCTGGACTGCGCGGTGGCCGCGGCAATGCGGGAATCAACAAGCATCGAGTGATGACTCGAATCAAGTACATGCCAGGGCACTGGGGGATGCACGGTTTCAATCGTCACCCAAGCCTTCGCAAAGTCAACATCAGCATCAATGTCTCAGAAGTCTGCAGACTCACTGAGGACGATGACATCAATCTCGGAGCCTTCGGCTACGACAAGTTGCTTGGCAGCGGCCGCATGGACAAGGCACTCAACATCACAGTTTCAGCAGCCAGCGCGCGTGCGATCGAGAAGGTCGAAGCCGCCGGCGGTTCCGTCATCCTCGCAGAGGCTGACGAGGACGACCGGGAAGAGGAGTGAGTCGGCGATTCGGCTCGATTCGACGAAATAGAGGAATTCTGCGGCGCTGGTGAACGAAATGGTCGACCGACGCCCCTCTATTTTCGGAACCGCGCTGATGGCTGCGGTTTACTGGGGAGCGCTGATCTGGTGGCAGAAGGAATATCTCTTCGGAGAAGACACCATCGCGCAGATGAAAGCTCTCAAGATGGTCATCGTCTCCTTCATCTACGTCGGATTCGTAATCTGGGCGACCATGACGGATCTGCCTGAGAACATCAAGGAGATTCCATACTTCGGTCGTCTCATCAAGCCTCTGACTTGGCTCGTCTTTGTCATCGGACTCGCCGTCTGGGGCTGGATCGATCCATCGGTGGTCGGCTTCCTACTCGTCGGCATCGCCATTCTGGGGCTCGGTGCTGCACTCGCTCTCTGTTGCCTGATGTACGGCGGCTCCGAGTCGAGTCGGCTCTATGCGCTCGAGCGACTCGTCGACGTCTATCCTTCGATTACCAAACCCGAGGGTCACGTCCGCTTCAATCAGAAACTCTGGACCACCACTCTCGTGCTGATCATCTACTTCATGATGACCAATGTGATGATCTACGGGATGTCGGACACGACCCTCGATGTCTTCTCGTCATTCCGAGCGATCATGGCCGGTGCCTCCGGTTCAGTGATGCATCTGGGCATCGGTCCGATCGTCACCGCTTCGATCATAATGCAACTCTTCGCTGGCGCGAAGATCATTCAACTCGATCTGCAGGACTCGGCTGACAAGCGCCTCTACCAAGGCGTTCAGAAGATCCTCGTCCTGCTGATGATTCCAATCGAATCGATTCCTCAGGTCTACGGATTCCTCGACCCGCACGAAACCGTCATCCTGCAATTCGGAATCGGTTGGGCGAACGCGCTCATCGTCGCACAACTCTTCGTCGGCTCGTACCTCGTCTTCCTGCTCGATGAGCTGGTCAGCAAGTGGGGAATCGGCAGCGGTATCTCGCTCTTCATCGCTGCCGGCGTAGCCCAGTCGACATTCGTCGGAACCCTCTCACCGCTGCCAACCGTCCAAGGCTCACCACTCTCGCTGCAGAACCCGCCATCGGGAACTCTGCCGATGATATTCTACACGCTGCGGACGGCGACGAATACCGAATTGGTTTCTCAGAACGGTTTCGAAACCATATTGCTCAATCACGCGAATCCTCTGGCGGCTCTGGTTTCCTCGATCGCCGTCTTCCTCGTCGTCGCCTATGCCGAGTCGAGCAAGCTCGAGTTGCCGTTGACACATGGAAAGGTCAGAGGCCACCGCGGCCAATACCCGATCCGACTCGTCTACGCGAGTAACATCCCAGTGATTCTGATGGCCGCACTACTGGCCAACGTCAACATGTTCACACTGCTATTCTGGAGTCATCCGGTGCTGTCTAGTGTTCCGATATTGGGTCGTAACGGTCTGTGGAGCAAAGCGGAGTGGTTCGGTTCGTATGAGATCGGTGCGACGACGCCTTCGGGAGGTTTCGCATGGTACTCGTCGATGGTCAACGGGGTCGGTGATTGGCTGCTGCCATTGCTGAATCAATCATCCGATGCTTACGGGCATTCACTTGGTCAGATCATGGTCCACGTCTTCACCTACGTCTTCTTCATGACTGCGGGCTCAACTGTCTTCGCGAAGTTCTGGATCGAGACCACGAACATGGGTTCGAAGGATGTCGCCAAACAGATCGAGCGGACTGGGATGCAGATTCCTGGATTCCGCAAGAATCCTGTTGTTCTCGAGAAGATTCTGGAGCGCTACATTCCTCCTGTGACCCTCTTTTCCGGTGCCTTCGTCGGACTTCTCGCTGCTGGCGCCGACTTGCTTGGAACGGTTGGAAATGCATCGGGAACCGGATTGCTGCTGGCCGTAGGTATCATCCTGCGTACCTATGAACAGATTCAGAAGGAGCAGGCGATGGAGATGCATCCGATGCTCAGAGAGTTCTTTGGCACAGAATGATTTAGCTGAATCATTTCTCATCCAAATCATTCGTCGCCCAGACCGACCGTCGATTGAATCAGGGGGCTGTGCCGCACTGGTTTCAGCGGTGGTGATCTGGTTTTAGTGTCAGGATATTTCTCGCCTATAGATCGCACCAAATCATCCTAGTTTTGGAAATATATTTCACTCGATATCAGAGTGGTTCAGCCCTAAATATTTGGGTAAATTTCAGATTTGATTGTTGTTTGAATAGTTGCTTCGAAAGAGATGAAATTCGAGGCGCAAGGCTGATATTGAATTTCGCCTTGACTGAGGCGCAGTGCGTCGATTGTCGGCTCGGCCTCACTCGTCACTTTCATATACCGGTGGACGGTCGGCGGGCTGCTACGTCAGACTGGCGTTGGAGACCGAGGACCAATAGGTTCGATGAAGTTCTCCATCATGTCCGACGCAGCCGAAGAAATGCTGCCGTGAACTTTGGTTCATGGTAAAGAGGTGAACACGTTAAAACTTGACCCCCGACATAGGGGGTGCAAGAAGCAGATTATTTCGATTCTAATTCAAAAAAGAATCGGTGTATCCTGCGTCAATTTACAATAAGAATCAGCAAAAACTTGTGATCCACTCGATACTTCCGATAGGATATGTGATTCCGCTCACGCGAAATCCGGTTGATCCTGCCGGAGGCTACCGCTATTGGAGTTCGATTAAGCCATGCGAGTCGAGAGTCTTAGGGACTCGGCGTACCGCTCAGTAACACGTGGGTAACCTGCCCTATGCTGGGGAATAACCTCGGGAAACTGAGAATAATACCCCATAGTTCACTACGCCTGGAACGGTGAGTGGATGAAAGCCCCGGCGGCATAGGATGGGCCTGCGGCGTATCAGGTCGTAGGGGGTGTAACGTACCCTCTAGCCATCGACGCGTACGGGTGTTGGGAGACATAGCCCGGAGATGGATTCTGAGACACGAATCCAGACCCTACGGGGTGCAGCAGGCGCGAAAACTTGGCAATGCGAGAAATCGTGACCAGGGAACTCCAAGTGGCTGGGGTAAGACCCAGTCTTTTCTTGACTCTTCAAAGGTCTTGGAATAAGAGGTGGGTAAGGACGGTGCCAGCCGCCGCGGTAATACCGGCGCCTCAAGTGGTAGTCGATTTTATTGGGCCTAAAACGTCCGTAGCCTGTTTGGTACATTCGTGGGTAAATCAACCAGCTCAACTGGTTGAATTCTGCGAGCACGGCCAGACTTGGGACCGGGAGAGGTGTGGGGTACGCTCAGGGTAGGGGTAAAATCCTGTCATCCTGAGCGGACCACCTGTTGCGAAGGCGCCACACTAGAACGGATCCGACGGTCAGGGACGAAGCCTAGGGGCACGAACCGGATTAGATACCCGGGTAGTCCTAGGTGTAAACGCTGTGGACTTGGTGTTGGGGATGATCCGATCATTCTCAGTGCCGAAGCGAAGGTGATAAGTCCACTGCCTGGGGAGTACGGTCGCAAGGCTGAAACTTAAAGGAATTGGCGGGGGAGCACCGCAACCTGAGGATTGTGCGGTTTAATTGGATTCAACGCCGGAAAACTCACCAGTGCCGACGGACAGATGAAAGCCAGTGTGATGAGCTTGCTGGATTGTTCGAGAGGTAGTGCATGGCCGCCGTCAGTTCGTACCGTAAGGCGTTCTGTTAAGTCAGATAACGAACGAGACCCTCATCCCTATTTGCTAAGGTTTCTCCCTTCGGGGCGAGATCACAGGACTATAGGGAGACCGCTGGCGAGAAGTCAGAGGAAGGTGAGGGCAACGGTAGGTCAGTATGCTCCGAATGCACTGGGCTACACGCGCAATACAAAGGACGGGACAATGGGTCGCTGCTCCGAGAGGAAAGATGGCTATCCCGAAACCCGTTCGTAGTTCGGATTGAGGGCTGTAACTCGCCCTCATGAAGCTGGATTAGGTAGTAATCGCGTCTCAATAAGGCGCGGTGAATATGCCCCTGCTCCTTGCACACACCGCCCGTCAAACCATCTTAGTTGGGGGTGGGTGAGGCTGCCTTTTAGTGGGGTATTCGAGCCTGCCTTCGACAAGGAGGGTTAAGTCGTAACAAGGTATCTGTAGGGGAACCTGCAGATGGATCACCTCCTAAGTAAATCGGAAAAACCGGGGGGGCGGGGCGCTTTTGGCGCCCCGCTCTTCCACCCCTTTTTTCAATAAATCGAGAATCTAAGACGAGCGAAAGCCAGGTTCATCTCAAATAAATGGAGGTCGGTGTGCCTTGATGCACCGCTCCTCAATTGAGTATGCGAAGGTATATACCATTTACACTGTCTAAGATACGTTATGCGTGCTATGCTCGCAACAATGATGATGCTGTTAATGACGACTGCGGCCCTAGCGGGCTGTGCGGGATCCGACATAACCCAAGAGGATGTTGATGCCGCGAGAGAAGAGGGCAGGGCTGCTGGAATTGCAGAGGCCACGCCTGTAAGCACGCTGGACACGATCATTGCTCGTGGCTCCATGAAGTGCGGAGTTAAGGAGTCCCAATATGGAATGGGATATCTGGATGCTGGAACTGGAGTTCGCTCTGGTCTGGACATCTCCTACTGCCGCGGAGTTGCAGCTGCTCTAGGGTTGAACCCTGATACCGACATCGAGTACATCCCGGCGTCGGGCTCGGACCGCTTCGACAAGCTAGCCTCCGGCACCATTGACGTGCTGATTCGCACCACGACCTGGACAACCAGCCGTGATGCTGATCTGAACGCCGACTTCGCTGGAATGAACTTCTTTGATGGACAAGGTATCCTGGTACGCGAAGACGTGTTCCCGGCTGCCGCTGCTGGCAACTCGGCTAGTGGACTAAACGGCGCTAACATCTGCGTCGGAATCGGTACCACGACCGAGGGTAACATGGTCGACTGGTTTTCCTCAAGGCAAATCTCGTTCACCTCTGTTCCTGTGGCTGATGCTGCAGAGGCAACTGCCAAGTTCATCGATGGTTCGTGCGACGCCTTCACTGGCGACATGTCCGCGATGGTAGCCAAGAAGTGGCAACTCGATGGCGACGACTCAATGGGAGGCGTCGGCATCTGGATTGCTCAGGAGCTGATGTCCAAGGAGCCGCTAGGAGCGGCAACCCGCGACATGGACTCCGACTTCAAGGACGTCGTCGCTTGGGTCTGGTACGGAATGGTAACCGCTGAGGAAAATGGCGTTACTGCTGCAAACGCAGCTGATATGGCTGCTGCTGCTTGTGATGGTAGCGATCCTGGTGTGTGCCGCCTATTGACCGAGAATCTAGGTCTAGGTACCACAGACAACCCGCTTGCGGGTGACTGGATGCAGGCTGTTCTAGGTGCTGCAGGAAACTACGGCGAGGCTTATGACGACGCATTCTGCGACGGCACCTATGATGGTGTCAGCGGATCCGACGCCATGACCGGCTGCCTGATCTCGCGCTCTGGGACCCTCAATGCCCTCGTCTCCGAGGGTGGTATCCAGTACGCACCTGCAATGCGCTGATTGCATTAGCAGACTGATTGGAGTTACGTAAGCCTCTGGGGGGGAAATCCCCCCCAGAGGCCCCTACACCTCATGCTCCTCATCGGGGAGTTTGGCTCTCGGGGAATCATCTCTTCGAAGCCCCTGTATCGCCGGCACTCGGATGAACGCCTCGTGTTACACTACCCTTTTACACCGCATGCTCCCCATAGGGGAGCATGGCCTCTGGGGATTTCCGCGGGAGGATTGTTAGTTCACTCCCCCTAGTCAATTCCCCCCGCGATATCTTGAGAGGCTATGTCGTTCCTGTATTGGCCGTCTACCTGTTCTGGGAGTACTGCAACAAGTTCCTCGGAATGTCAATATCTTACCTCTCTACGATGGCAAGAGATATCACAATTTCCGGCGCTCAGATGAACACCTCGTACTTCCCTATGGAAAAGCTGGCCCTGATTGTCGGCGGAGTCATCCTGATCTGCTTCCTGCTGGTACAGAATGAGTTACCGACCCTCATCAGGGGCTTGCGAACAAGAAAGCGAAACGTCCTCTCAGAGTGCTCGAGTTCGATATTCGCCATCCTGTGCTTTGTGCTCTCTTACATCCTGGTGACCAGTGTCCTAGAACTGACCCCCGGGGCCCAGGTCCCATTCTTCTTCTTCGGAGGCGCTATCGTTGCCGGAGTACTTCTGCTGCAGGATAACTTGAATGAGATTCTGAGTTGGAACTACATCCGCTCCTTCCGTCCAAGGGAGAACTTGGGTGCAGTCGTCTCGGTAGGCTCAATCGTCGTGTTCGCAGTTCTCACCCTCAACATCTCGATGGTTCCCTTCATCTCACAGGACATCCCTAGAGCCCTCTCTGTGGTCATCCTCATCATGGTCTTCTACTGGGGCTGGCGACTCTCCCAGGAGGGGGTGAAGCCCGCTACCCAGGCCAAGAGGACCGCCGCTCTGGCTTATTTGGCATTCCTGCCCTTCATCATGTACTTGCTGCTGAGGGTGCTCTATCTGCAGCACGACCCCGACCCGGTGATGCAGAATCGCTGGGAGGTCAAGTTCGACTTCATGGACAAGGTGAACACCTTCAAGATCAATCCGTGGCCGATGGAGGTGGTGGCGAACTCCGACGAAAGATGGCTATTCCTGAAGGCTGCTATCATCAACTCGGCGAGGGTGACCATGCTCAGCATTGTGCTGTGCACCATCTTGGGGACTATTGTCGGCGTCACCAGACTCTCCACCAACAAGCTGGCCTCGACCATGGCGACGGTGTACGTCGAGATTTTCCGGAACCTCCCCCTCGCCGTTCTCCTGTTCCTGATCTCAACCCAGTTCGGGATGCAGGCTCCCCTGTTCATAGAGGAGAGATTTCTTTTCGGAGGGGCCGTGTTCTACAGCAACCAGGGAATCTGGTTCGTGACCGTGGCGTCGTACCAGAGGTTGCTCATGGGCTTGGTCGCTCTTGCCCTGCTAAGGGCTGGACTACGTCACATGGACAGGATCGAACCGCGATTCCCAGTCACCCCCAGCACTCCGATGGAGCATCTGAGGAGGCCCTTCAGCACATCGGGATGGAGGTACGAGGCACTCGTCTCGGACATATTCCTGATATGCGCATTAGTGATCTTCATCGATTACTTGGTGCCATTTGTCTCGACACACGGAGGTGGCACCGAGGCAGCCCTCGCAATGGCTCTGCTTGTTTACGCTCTGTCAATCACCAGCAAAGTCGATGACGACGGTATGAACGCTCTGCAGATCGATGACTCGGAATCCGGCCTCAGGAAGAGATTCACCATCTGGATTGCCGCCTTGGCGATAGCAGCCGGAATCGCCGTGTCGAAGGGCCTGTCATGGCCAGAGTACCTCAAGGACTGGGACGGGGACGGGGTCATTGACGCCAAGGGGTCCTGGGACATAGCCGAGGGCACCGGTTTCGAGATCACGCCCTTCTTCCTCGCCATGATGCTCGGACTGACGCTGTTCACCGCATCGACGGTGGCCGAGATCGTGCGAGGAAGCATCCAGGCCCTCCCTAGGGGTCAGGTCGAGGCGGCGATATCAGTGGGCCTCAACCCCTTTCAGAGGCTCAGGCTAGTCATCCTGCCACAGGCCCTGAGGAGCATGGTGCCGCTGATGAACAACCAGTTCATGAACGTCTGGAAGAACTCCAGCCTGGCCGTCATAGTAGCCTACAGCGACATATTCTACGTCGTACTGGTGATGATGAACAACGTCGGCAAACTGATTCCTCTGTTCATCCTCCTGCTCATCACCTACCAGGCAGGCAGCCTCGCCATCTCCGTGGTGATGAACTGGTACAACACCAGAGTAACGAGTGTGAAGATATGAGTTTGAGAGGTCTAAACATGGATTCGTTCCTCGAGGTGGAGGAGTCCATCGCAGGCAAGCCGGGCGGCAGACTAGTTTTATTAAAATGGCCCGTGAACATATCTTTGAATTCTTGGGTCACTCCCAGAAACAACGCACAACTCTCCCTCTTGGCGATATCTCTGGCTCTGGCCTGCGGTATCTTCGGAGGAATGTGGGAGGGATCCCTGCCCAACGGCTTCTTCGAACTGGTGGCGAAGGCGGAGGCGGAAGGAGCAAGTTCTCTGAATGCCCAGATCTTCGGAACTATCTCCGCTATCGTCATCGTCTTCGCATGGTGGGTGACTATGACCGCGCTGATCAAGTGGACCCCGGGCAAGACCCTTACTACCGCACTGCTCGGGATCTCAACAGCCTGGATCATCGTCGTGGCCGTACGCGGGCTCAGTCACTTCGTCCTAGTCGAAGCGGATTGGGATGTCGTCTGGGCCAACAGGGTGCTGCTGATAGTCGGTCAGCAGATGACCGAGCAGATGACGCAAGCACCCGGCTCCGAATCCTGCATCGCTGTATCAAATTGCTATGGTGTCAATCAGAACTGGCGCTTGTGGTGGATTCTCTACCCGTCATTCGCCGTCCTAGCGAGCGCCTACGGAACCATTGCTGAAAAGCCAGCAAGATTCCTAGTCCCATTCACCGCGTTATGTGGCATACTGATGCTCGTAGCATGGATGCCGAGCGAAATCAACTACCACAGTATAGTTCCGATTACGAATCTCTCGAAGGCCTTGGTAGTGGGTTATCTGGCATACGGAGCTTCATACTACTACTGCTCGATATCAGAGGAGTACAAGGCCGTCCGACTGAGGTCATACATCGCGATGGGGGCCGTAGTCACATTCTTCTTTGCGATTTTGATAATGGATCCACCAGAGCCGGTTAAGGATCTGGCAGTTATCCTCGGCGGCACACCCGCGCAAGGGATGCGTGAGGCCATAATGGCCGGTGATGTCGTCCCCAGCACTCTCGACAAACTCGCTGGAGACGGCATTAAGGCGTCCCAATGGGGCGGCCTCTTCGTCAACCTCATTGTAGCAACCGCCGGTTGCGTTCTTGGCTTCGTGATAGGGGTCGTTCTGGCCTTCGGCAGGCAGAGCGACCAGCCGTTCTTCAGTTTGCCATCAGTCGCTCTGATCGAACTGGTCCGATCCGGCCCTCTGATCTGCTGGCTCTGGTTCGCTGTCTTCCTGATGCCTGATTTGATGGATCCGTTCTACGACGCAGAGGACATCATCAGGATGCTCCTGATCTTCGGGCTGTTCGGCGGATGCTACATCGCGGAGGTCATCAGAGGGGGCCTTCAGGCCGTCGATTCCGGCCAGAAGGAGGCGGCCATCGCCCTTGGCCTCTCTCCCTTCCAAACCAAGATACAGGTCGAACTCCCAAATGCCGTCAGAACTACACTACCCTCCATCGTTAGCGTGTTCATCGGACTCTGGAAAGACACTACGCTGCTGTTCATCATCAACATACTAGACTTCTTCAAACTGGCCAAGGACCTACCGGCCACAGACTTACGTTTCCTCGGTAACTTCCTCGAGCCATTGTACGTCACTGCCCTTGTATTCTGGGTGTTCGCATTCTACCTGTCCAGGGTCTCGATGAGAATCGAGAAGGGCCTTGGACTGGTGAAACAAGGAGGAGGCGAAATAGCATGAGTACTGAGACTGAGGACATAATAATCGACACAGAAGGAGTGAGGGTGAATTTCGGGGACTTCTGGGCCCTGAAGGGAATTGACATCAAGGTGAAAAAAGGCGAGATAGTGGTCATCATGGGCCCATCCGGCTCAGGCAAGTCGACGTACATACGCACCCTCAACCGATTACAGCCGCACAGCGGCGGAACCGTCAAGATCGACAACATCACGATTGACGATGAGACCAGTGTCGCCGACCTGAAATACGTCCGAGCCGAGGTGGGATTCGTTTTCCAGCAATTCAATCTGTTCCCGCATCTCACCGTGATGGAGAACATCACGCTCGCTCCTATGAAGGTGAAGAGACAGCCAAAGCTCGAGGCGGAGGAGAAAGCGATGAGACTGCTCGAGCGAGTGAAGATACCCGAGCAGGCCTACAAGTACCCGACCGAGTTGTCCGGAGGGCAGCAGCAGAGGGTCGCAATCGCGCGCGCGCTTGCGATGGACCCGAAGATAATGCTGTT
>Ga0310123_10004348_pt1 | contig 10736 bp, 6 predicted proteins | sample CB6_AW_1057_MG_FD_203505 | JGI IMG/M metagenome (GOLD analysis project Ga0310123, IMG submission 203505) | Marine microbial communities from Western Arctic Ocean, Canada - CB6_AW_1057 | ecosystem: Environmental > Aquatic > Marine > Oceanic | place: Canada: Western Arctic Ocean | collected...
TCCCGGTCAACTCGGCGATCCGTCGCCCGGCGGCCGCCTGCAGCTGTTCCAGCGGCACCCATCCGTGGGCGGCCTCGCGGAAGGCATCGAGCACCTCGTCGGGCATCGGGGCTCCGCCGAGCCGTGTAACGGCACCCGAGGCGTTGATGATCGGGGTCAATCCGAGGTCCTGGTAGCTGGTCATGGTTGCCTTGAGCCTGGCAGGGGGGTGGCGTCGAGTTGTGTTTTTAATTCCGACAATCGCTCGTCGTGTTCGAACAGGTAGTCTTGTTGGGCACGCCAGGCGGTGGCCCGCGCGTCGACGGCACGACGGAACTCGGGTTGCTTATCGAGTGCTTTTCGGCGTTGGCGCCGCGAGAGCGAGAATTGTTCGTTGGTGATGAACAGCCGGGGGTAGCTCGTTTCGAGTTTCTTCTGCAGCGTCGCCTCGGCTGCGACCAGTTCCTTGTAGGCGTCGGTCTTATGAAGCCGTCGTCGCAGTTTCTCGATCTCGCGCGGCCGTCGGCTGGCGGGTAACCTGGCTACCTCGGGTTGCTTGGAGACCAGGAACGCTTCGATCGCCCGTGCGGCCTTATGAGTGGCGGAGAGCAGGGTGCGGTAGGTGGTGTCGTCCTTGTGCAGGCGACGGCGTTCGGCGGCGATTGCCTTGCGGAACTCCTTGTGTGACCGGAACACGTCGGGAAAGGTTCGCTTGTTGTTTGCGTCGAGTTTATCGACCTGCTCGACGAGCTTGCGGTAGGCCGGATGTGCGCGGTGGAACAACTCGTGAGCGTTCCGCTTGCGGATCTTGTATTCGTCGGTGGGCGACTTCTTGACGGGGTGCTTGCCGGAAGCCCTCGCGATTGTCTCGAGACTCTCGGCCTGGCCGCGGTACTTGCCGACGGAAAAGACCTGGAAGTTGTCGAAGGCGGCCGGCTTGCCACTGACCTGGAAGGCGAGGTAACGGCGGGTCTTGTCGAGGATTGGGTGCTGGGCGAAGGCGAGATGCTGGTGATCGATGTGAGCCACCAGCCGGTCGCCCTGGAACTCGACGGTCATTGTGTACCAGCGATCACGATCGAACTGGAAGGCACACTCGCCGTGTCGCCGTGGGAACCAGGGTCCGGTCCGGTCCAGTGCGGTCTGGACGAAGAAGTGATCAGGTTTCAGATGAACCACGGCGTTGTAGTGGCCATCGCCGCCGGTCATCAGGCGGATCTCGTCGGCCTGGCGGAACTGGAAGTCGAAGCGGATCAGCACGTCGTGGTACTCGGGTTTCTTGAGGAACACGCGGGTGGGCTTGGTGAGGCCCTGGCCGAGCAGTACGCCGTTCTCGGCCGACCAGTTCTTGGTGAAGTGCCACCGGCGGCTGACCTGGCCGGGTGCGAAATGGTCGGCGAAATAGAGCCGACGCGGTTCGCTGAGCAGGGGGGGCGAAGGCCTGCGGGCCGAGACCCTCTCTCGCCAGGCGGCGAGCTTGGCGGCCAGGGTGTTGGTGACGGTGGGGCGATCTGTCGAAAGGTTCTTCTTTTCGGAGGGATCGGTGGCCAGGTGATAGAGTTCCCGACCTCCGGAGTCGAAGAACTCGATCAGCTTCCAGTCTCCATCGCGGATCGCGCCGGCGGATCGGCCGCCGAGGAAGTGCGGACGGTCGAGTGGATAGTGCCAGAAGATTGAGCGTTTGCCGGCCGCGGTGCCGGGGGTCTTCCAGGTTGTCAGTGTCGAGACTCCGTCGAGTGTCTGCCGAGGGTCGGGTTTGATACCGGCGGCCTCGAGCAGCGTGGGGTAGACGTCGACGTTGGAGGTGGGGCGAGCCGATTCGGTGCCGGCCGGTACCTGGCGGGGCCAGCAGACGATCATCGGCACCCGGATGCCTCCCTCGTAGAGTTGGCTCTTGCCGCCCCGCAGCGGTGCGTTGGAGGTGACGCTGGTTTCGCCGCCGTTGTCGCTGGTGAAGACGATGATCGTGTTCTCGGCCAGGCCGTGTTTCTGCAAGGCCTGGCGAATCATCCCGATACCCGTGTCGATGCTCTCGAGCATTGCCGCCAGGTGCGGGTTGTGATCACCCGCCCAGTGGTTCAGCGGATCGCCTTTTCGCCCCGTGTCCTCACACAGGTAGCACTTCTTGCGGGTGCTGGGTCCGGGAGCGTGTTTCTGGCGGTACCGGGCCACGATGTCGGGGCGGCCGTTGAGAATGGTGTGGGTGGCGTAATGGCTCAGGTAGAGAAAGAACGGCCGATGTCGATTCTGTTGGATGAATCGCACCGCCTCGTGGTTCATTCGGTCGACGAGGTATTCGTCGTCGCCCAGGACCGGTTCGGGGAGGTCGATCCAGCGGATCGGCTGTTTGCGGAAGACGTAGGGCCAGGAGTTGGCCCCGTTGCCGACGCCCTTCACCTCGCGGGCGATGTCCCAGGCGAACCCATGGTCACGGGGCTTGATCTCGTGTTCGGCTCCGTGATGGGCGTAGCCGGTCAGGTGCCACTTGCCAATCAGGCCGGTGTGGTAGCCGTTTCGAGCGAGCATCTCGGGCAGCGTGACGTGGGAGGTCGAGAGTGCGTTGGCGGAGTTGGGGCGGAGGTAATCGAGGATGCCGAGTCGGGCGGGGTACTGGCCGGTCAGCAGCGCGGCCCGGTAGGGCGAGCAGACCGGGGCGGCGGCGTAGGCATGTGTGAGCCGCAGACCGTCGCGGGCGAGGCGGTCGAGGTAGGGTGTCTGGTTGAAGCGGTTGCCGTAGCAGCCCAGTTCAGACCATCCCAGGTCGTCGGCGAGGACGAAGATGATGTTGGGGTGGCGGGCGGCGGTAGGTTCGGCGGCCCGGGCTGATGCTGATGCCAGCAGGAAGGTTTGCAGCATCACGATCGTGATGACTGTCGATCCGTTCCGCCGAAGTCGTGGGGGTCTCATGCCAGCAGCCCGTCGATGACTCGTCCAGGCGAGAGCGGGATCGGCTGGCCGCGTCGGTTCTGGATGTGCTGCTCGGGTGGGATGCCCAGGCAGTGAAACATCGTGGCGCCCAGGTCCCAGGGCCCGACGGGGTAGAGCGTGGGGTAGGAGGCGTGTCGGCTGGAGGCACCGAAGACCGTGCCCGGCTTCATGCCTCCCCCGGCGGCCACAACCGAGTAGCAATCGGGCCAGTGGTCTCGGCCTGCGTCCTTGTTGATCCAGGGAGTCCGGCCGAATTCGCCCACGCAGACGACCAGGGTGGTTTCGAGCAGGCCGCGGTCCTTGAGGTCCTTGAGGAAGGCTGCGAGACCGCGGTCGAAGGGAGGCAGCAGGGTGTTCTTCAGTCTCGGGTAGTTCTTGGCGTGCGTGTCCCACTGGTCTATGTTCTGCTTGGCCCAATTGACGGTGATCAGGGGGACTCCGACCTCGACCAGCCGACGAGTCAGCAGCAGGGTCTGGCCGAAACGATGGCGGCCGTAACGATCGCGGAGCGCGGCCGCTTCGGTGTCCATCCGGAACGCGGCTCGCGTCCGCGGCGAACCGAGCAGTCCGAAGGCGCGGCGGTAGAGGCTGTCGACTCCGGTGACCTGGCGGACCGATTCCACCTGGCGGCCGTCTCGGTCGAATGACTGCAGCAACCGGTGCCGTCGTTGCAGGCGATCGGTGGGGAGATCGGCGGGGGAATTGAGACTGTCGACTCGGAAGTCGGCTGCACCGGGATCGTTGGCGATCCGGAAGGGTTCGTAGTTCAGGCCCAGGAACCCGGCGTTCTGGCCGGCGATGGGTGGCCGGTTGCCCTGGTGCATGACCGGGCCGAGCACGATGGAGTCGGGGACCGGGTTGGGGTTCTTGCCCAGTCGTGAGACCAACGCGCCGTAGGTGGGAAAGTCCTCGGGGCGGACCGGGGTGTTGGTGCCCGGCAGGGGATGGGCATGTCCGGTCAGAGCGGCATAGGCGGCCGAACCGTGCTCGAAGTCGCGGTGCGTCATGCTGCGGACGATGGTCAGCAGGTCGGTGGTGGCGGCCAGGTGAGGCAGGTGCTCGCCGATGTTGATGCCGGGAACGCGGGTGGCGATCGGTTGGAATTCGCTCCGCAGCGACGCCGGCGCGTCGGGTTTCATGTCCCAGGTGTCCTGCTGCGAGGGGCCACCCCACAGGAAGATCAGCACGCAACTTCGGGCCCGGCCGAACCCCGCCGCGTCGCTGGACTGGGAACGTTCCGCCGCGGCGAGCAGTCCCGGCCACGAGAGTCCCAGCAGGCTGCAGCCACCGACCTCAAGTAGACCGCGACGACGGGAGATGGGACGCCCGTCGTGGAGTGATGCGGGAAGGGAATCGAAGCAGATCATATGGCCACCGGCGAGCCATTCTACCACGGAGCCGGGGCGAAGACAGCGGGAGAAGCCGTCGGTAGCTGGTGAGAAGAACTGACCTGGGGTTCCCCGGATGCCTTACGTTCCGGAGCAAGCGGAACTGCCGTTAGCTGCGGTGCCTTGCGAGGCGAGTAGGAGGACGATGAGCCGCCGCCGGCGGCGCGTCCTCCGTCGCGAGCCGTCTCGCGCGAGGCTCCGCAGCTAACGGCGGGTCCGCGTGCGAAGGACGGTGTGAAGTACCCCGGGGCGAAACGCCCGAGGGTGGTTTCGTGGAGTCGTCTCTCGACGCCGTGGGAAACCAGAAATAGCTAAGGTTCCGCGGGGAACCCCGGGTCATGTGTACGTGAGTCGTGTCTCAGTAGTTGGGGAGCAGTCTACCCTGTGGCGATGATCCGTTCCAGAGGCCAGCGTGCCGGGTTCCAGGGCCTCTCGAAAGAGCCTCGCGAGACCAGTGCAGGCGTCGGCGTAGCCGTCGGGGTCGACCAGGCGAGCCAGGGCCAGGTGGCCGCCGGCGACCTGCAGGTCCCGGAGGTCGAGTTCACCGGGGCCGGCGGTCTCGAGCCGGTGCAGCATCGCACGCAGGATCCGTCGACGCGGTTTGGGCAAGGCCAGACGCTGGTTGACGACCAGTCCGGTGACCGTCTGCCTCTGGTGATGCGGCATGACGTGGGTCTTGTCGGCGGCGAGCCGGAAGTGCTCGTCGCTGACAATCCGCTCGATCACCCACAGCAGTTCCTCGGGAGGCATGAACTGCTGCGACGGTTGGGTCGAGAAGGTCAGATCATCGGCGTAGCGGGTGTAGGTCCAGCCGTGCTGAGCGGCGAGGCCTGCGAGTCGCAGGTCGAGCGGTCGTGCCACGAGGTTGGCCAGGTGCGGGCTGGTGGGTGCGCCCTGAGGGAGTCGGCCCTGGCGGGTGACCAGTTGCACCAGCGACTCTCGATCGACGGCGTCGAGTTCGAGTTGCTCGAGGCAGTCGTGGACCCGCCTGGCGGTGATCGACGGGAAGAAGTTGCGGATGTCGGCGGTGACGACGAAGCGGCGGCCGACATGGGCGGCGGCGTTGGTGAGGATCGAGCGGCCGGGGACGAAGCCGTGGGCGAACGTGGTCGGGGTGAGCCGGTAGAGCAGGGTGTCGAGGATCCAGCGCTGGGCGGCCTTGAGTTCGGTGTCGGGAGCCTCGATCCACCGCGTCTTCTTCACACGCTTGCCCGAGACCAGCGGGTAGACGTGGTACCGCTGGTTGGCGGTCGGGGCGAGTGCCAGCAGTTCAGCGGGCAGGGAATGGGTGGTCTGGATGGTCATGAAGTCGCAGGAGGTGGTTTCTGGGGGTGGGGGTGTTCAGCAGCCTTAGCTGGTCGCGTTGATGAGAATGACGATGGCGCTCAAGACCACGCAGAACATGACATTCAGCAGTGTCGTCGCGCAGCCGGTGTTGGAGCTGCCGGACGTGGACCTGCTGCGGCGGCTGGATGATGATCGCTGTGGTGCCGGCAGGGTGGGCAGCGTGTCGGTGAGTCGCTTGTAGGTGCGGAAGCTGTAGTGATCCTCATGGGCACTCATCACTCCGCGTTTGGCAAAGCGGATCTCGGCGCCGCCGAGGGTCATGATCCCGGTGATCGTCTCGATGAGGTCCCAGAGGATCAGGAAGGTGGTCTTGAGGTCCGGGGTGGTCTCCTCGGCGATCGCGACTGCCAGTTTTCGTTTCAGGGACAGGGCGTTGAGCCGTTGTTCGCTGGGTGGATGCTGTTGCCAGTGGTCAATCCAGTCGGTGCTGGGCGGCTGGGTCCCGGATGAGGCTCGACGTTTCCGGAGCTCGGTGAGCGGAGGTGATTTGAAATGAAGTTCGCTCTGGCCATCGTGGGTTCGCTTGAGCGAGAAGGAGCCGAAGTGGGGCATGTTGAGGCTGCGCCTGCCCTGCCGGTAGTGGCGGGGATCGAGCAGGTGGTCCCAGAACCCGTCGACGACAGCGGCGGCTTCGTGGAAGCCGGTTTCGTGCCGAGCCGCCAGGGCGGCGATCAGCAGGGCACTGGAGACCGGCTGATCGGACCCGGCCAGTTCCTCGAGCGTGAACACCTCGACCGGTGGATCAGCGGGCCGGTCGGCCGTTTCGGGTTCGGCCGGACTGACAGGCTGGGTCTGGGTCTGGGTCTGGGTCTGGGTCTGGGTCTGGGTCTGGGTCTGGGCCGGTGGTGCCGCGATTCCCATCTCCGCGGCCAGCTCGGCCACGTCGAACTCCTCGAACACCCAGTCCCCGTAGTCGGGGTAGCCGCGGATCTTGCCACTTCGACGCAGCAGGACGACCTCGTCGGGGCTGAGACCCAGCCTCTGTGCGGCTTCTTCCACCGAGATGCGGTGTGATGACGCGTCAGGCATGGCCGGGAGATCTACCCAAAAGAGATGCTCGCGATTCCGCTGCAAACGCAGAAGAAGACCAGGCAGGCCAAAGCGATGATCCCGTACACGATCTGCTTCAACTGTGAAGCGCCATCCTTGGCCGAGGCCTGTGTGCGGGACTGCTTGCGTCTGTGCTTCGGCTCGGCACGGCTCAGCCGCTCTGACCCCCGGGATCGGCTCTTGGAGCCGCCTGTCGATTGGCGTTCTGCGGAAGACGGTTTGTCGGAGGGGCCGGCGGCCTCCTCGGTCGGCCGTTGCTCGTCGGAACTGGTGTCTGATTGCGTTACCCAGACGCCTGACGCTTCATCGACCGCTTCATCGACCGGTTCATCGACCGGTTCCGGCGTTTCGGCTGCGGGTTCAGAGGTGTCCTCAACCGGCTGCGGTGATGCGAGTTCCGCTTCAGGTTCCATCGGCCCGGCAGCCGGTTCGGGGGTCTCTGCTGCGGGAGTCTCTGCTGCGGGCTGAGGTGTCGGGGACGACTGTTCCTGATTGGGGTCTGTGTCTGGGTCCGGGTCTTGTGGTGCGTCGTCGGTCGGCTGCGGGTCCTGGTCAGTGGCAGGCGGCTCGTCGGTGATCTCGGGTTCGTAGGACGACGTTTCGTAGGTCGGGTTGCTGTAGTCGGGAGTGTCGTATTTTGGTGTGTCGTATTCTGGAGTGTCGTAGGAGGTCGACTGGTACTTCGAGGTGTAGGCCTGTGTGTCGCCACCGGGTTCGTATTTCGAGGGCGTGTAGGACTCGGTGTCACCGGCTTCGGGCGAATCGGTCTCGGTTTCGGTTTCGGTTTCGGTTTCGGTCTCGGTTTCGGTCTCGGTTTCGGTCTCCTCGGGTGGCTCGCCGGCTGCATCCGCCTCGGCCTGGAGTTCGTCCTTCAGCGTCTGGACATCCTCGGTCTTGAAGGTCCAGGTCCCGTAATCGGCGTGGTCGCGGATGCGGCCGTCGGCTCTGAGGTCGCGGAGCTCGTCGACGCTCACGCCCAGGATCTCGGCCGCCTCTTCGTAGCTCAGCTTGTTGCCGTCGTCGGCCATGTTGGCTTGTCTCGAATGTCTTCCAGCTGTCTCAGGACTTCTTGCGTCGCGTGTCTTTTCGGCTCAGCCAGGGCACGAAGCCTTGCGAGGTGACCCGGATACTCCAGAGTGTATGTCCGGCGGTGATGTAGAGTGTCTTGAGGTCTTTTCCTCCGAAGGTGCAGTTGGTCACCGAGTCTTCCTGGATCGGGATGAAGCCGACCTGTTTGCCATCGGGCGAGATGACGTAGACCCCGCCGGGCACTTCGGTGGTTTCATTGGGCGGGCTGGCCACGGTTCGTCCGGCGGCGACATAGAGGCGTCCGTCGACGTCCAGGGCCATGCCGTCGCCTCCCCGGCCTCGGCCGAAGTCGTACATTTTCCTGCGGCTGTCGGCGACAACGTCTCCCTGCTCGGTCAGTCGAAATCTCCAGACCGCCCGCGCGACTTCGGGTCGTTCTCTGCTGCTGTTGTTGTTGTCGACGACGTACAGGAAGCGGTCGTCGGGTGTGATGTGGATGCCATTGGGGCGATCGACCTGGTGGGAGATCACCTGGGTGACGCTGCCATCGGGATCGATGCGGTAGACGCCCTCGACGGCTTTGCCCTGCTTGTCGCGGATTTCGAGTCCGGTACGAGGGCCGTAGCGGGGGTCGGTGAAGTAGATGCGACCCTGGGAGTCGATGGTCAGGTCGTTGGGCCCGGCGTACTTCTTGCCCTGGTAGTTGTCGGTCAGCACGGTGATGGTGCCGTCGAGTTCTGTCCGGGTGACGCGTCGGTGTCCGCCCGCTCCGGGACCTTCGCAGGCGAGCAGTCGGCCCTGGAAGTCGAACAGCAGCCCATTGGCGGCTCCGGAGGGGTGCCGGTAGACGTGCATCGCTCCGGTGCGATCGCGGCGCATGATCCGGTTGTTGCCTCCATCGCTGAAGTAGACATTCCCGGTCGGGTGCCAGGCCGGACCCTCGACAAACGCCACGATGCCGATCGGCCGCGGAGCAGTCGTCTCGAAGATCTTGTCCTGTGCCGGACCGGTAGCGGGATTGAAGCTCAGCAGGGCTGCTGCCAGCAGGAGCGGGCGGATCACCAAGGGGAATCTCCGTGGAGGACCGTTAGGCAGGAAGCAGCGTACCGGGAACCGTGCGCGATGCAAACGAGACGCGGGAATCCCGGAGTCTCAACGAAATCCCCGTGCTGCAGATCACTCAAGAGCGAGTCAATCAGCCGAAACGTCGAGTCGAGGTGGCCTGGCACCCTGCGGGGTCGGCTACTTCGAGGCGGTGGCCGCGGGCAGGAACCTGACCCGGCTCTCGGAAATGGCCTCGGTCCCATCGGGCATGCGGCCCGTGGCGCGGAAGAGGAGTGTCACGGGCTTCAGAGCGTCGGCGCCCCGGGGCACTGCGATGGTGGCGGTAGCCGAGTTCTTCCCGGGTTCGAAGCGAGTCGGTTTGGCCGAGAACCCTGCGGCACCCTCGACGGCATGCAACGTGACAGTCATCCCGCCCGGGAAGTTGGTCGTGCGTTCCAGTCTCAATCGGCAGGTCACGTTCGAGCCGGGTGCTCCACTGAGGCTCTCGTCGACGGCAAACATCTTGACCACCGGTGGTCGAGTGCGAATCATGTTCCGTTTTTCGGAGAGCACCAGTACGGCCTGGCGGCGTCCGTGCTTGTCGGTGAAGTGGGCAAAGGCCTGCGAGTAGAGTTGCGACTGGGACTGGATGTTGATGTGCATCGTCTCGGGCAGGTAGATCGGCAGAAAGCCCTCGGTTTTTCCGGGCGGGATCACGAACGGGATCATCTGGATCCCGTCGAGGTCTCGATTCTGGCGGTCGCCGATCTGAACGGTGATCGGCTGGTCGAACCCGTCGAGCCGTTCGACTTCCATCGCGTAGCGGTAGACGGTTCCGCGGTGGGCGTACATGTAGGCTTCGTTGCAGAACAGTCGGAAGACCGGTGTGTGGCAGACGGTGAGGTGCAGCTGTTGTGAGGTGGCGGTGACGGCCGAGATGCCTTCGACGTCGACACCGAGGTGTCGAGCCGCGAGTCGGCTGGTGGCGGTCGTCTCACCGATCTTCGCGGTGCCGGTGATCTCAAGCGGGTAGCCCTTCGAGGCTGCTTCGGCGGTGGCCTTGAAGGTGAGCTTGACCGAGTTGGCCTTGGCGGGGATCTGCAAGGGCGCAACCGTCACACTCTCGGGCAGCCCCTCAACCTTCAGATCGATTGGCCCCGGGAAGCCACCGGTCCGCTTGACCCTCAGCGTGAGGCTCGAGTCGGATTTCTGGACGATGTTCAGGGAATCGGTGGTGGCGTGGAGGCTGAAGCCGGGTGCGGCCTTGGTGAGTCTGAAGCGATAGAGGAAGTCGTTGCCGCCGCGTGACCCGAAGCGGAGGTCACGGATCTCGACGTGGTAGTCTCCATCGGCCGGAGCCGACCATTCGATCCGTGCTTCTCGATCGGTGTTCCCGACTGCGGTGGCGCGACCGAGCCGTTTCTGGTCCGAGTCGGTCAGGGTCAGGATCGGCAGGATGGGTGAGCCGGGGATCGCGGCCTGTGCGATCAGGACGTAGCCCTGTCCCTTGGTGGCGGTAAAGCTGAAGCGATCGACATCGCGTGCCTTGGCCAGTCGTCCGTGGACGGTAACGGGAGCCTTGATTCGGCCTGCGGCCTCGAGAGAATTGTTCGGTTCGACTTCGAGGATGTGATCGTCGGTGCTGACTGCCAGGGCAGGTCCGCGGTCGCCCCAAGGTCTCAGCAGGTCGTTGCCGGCGGTCCAGTGGATTTCGGTCCTGGCGACGGCCAGTGGGCCGGGCTGGCCGTTGAGGGTGTGGAATTCGACCATCGATTTGCTGCCCGCACGACCTCCGCTGGGGAAGGCCGAGACGACCAGGGGTTGAGTCGAGAGCGTAATGCGGTAGACGCAGGCGGCGTTGCCGTCGACGGTGATGTTGGCGACTCGCAGCAGGTAGTCGCCGTCTTGGGCTGCCTTGAGGGCGAGCACCGGATCGCGGCCGACGCGGATTTCCTGGGCATCGAGCCGGCG
>Ga0310123_10004353_pt1 | contig 10731 bp, 8 predicted proteins | sample CB6_AW_1057_MG_FD_203505 | JGI IMG/M metagenome (GOLD analysis project Ga0310123, IMG submission 203505) | Marine microbial communities from Western Arctic Ocean, Canada - CB6_AW_1057 | ecosystem: Environmental > Aquatic > Marine > Oceanic | place: Canada: Western Arctic Ocean | collected...
CTCGGCCATCGACACCGACTTCACCGCCAAGCTGATCGATCTCTATCCCCCCGGCCGCTGGTACCCCCAGGGCTACGCGCTGAACCTCAGCGACTCGATCATGCGACTGCGATACCGTAAGGGGCCCGAGCGGGCAGAGTTTCTGGAGCCCGGTGAGATCGACCTGGTCACCATCACGCTCTACCCCACCAGTAACCTCTTCGCCCGAGGACACCGGCTGCGGTTGGACATTTCCAGCAGTAACTTCCCTCGCTTCGACGTCAACCCGAACACCGGCGAACCGATCGGCCGCGATCGCCTGAAGGCCGCCGCCGACAACACCGTCCTGCACGATGCCACCCACCTCTCGCACATCATCCTGCCGGTGATCCCGTCGTGAGCTACAGCCTCTCAACACCCTCGGGCCACTTCCGGTCACGGATCGGTCGCCCCTTCAGCTTGCGGGGATCAAGCACCACGTGGCGGACTCGCAGCCGACGCCAGGTATAGGTGATGTGCACTCGCCCGGCCTTGTCCTGGATCACCGCCGGGTACGAATACTCGCCCTGGTCGCGTTCCAGCAGCAGTGCGGCCGTCCAGTCACGGCCGTTTCGGCTGGTGGCGACATTCAGCATGTTGCGGCCGCTGGGGAACGGGCCGGTGCGGTTGGTGTGGTTGTAGACCAGCAACTGGGTCCCGTCGCCAAGCGTCACCGCGTCGGTGCCGGCGTTGGGGTTGGGCAACCCGGTTGACTCGAACCCGCTCCACGTCTTCCCCCCATCGCTGCTCCAGGTCGACCACAGGTCGCCCTGGCCATTGCGGTTGCGGCAGAGCATCTGCCAGCGACGTCCCGAGTCGTACAGCAGGAGGCTCGGCTGAATCGCACCGATCTTCTGCCCGTCACAGAACGGGCCCAGCCGTTTCCAGGTCCTGCCTCCATCCGAGGTGGTCTCCAGGTGTACCTGCCAGCCGTTGTGCTCGGTGCTCGAACCACACCAGATCGAGCCATCAGCCAACTGGATCGGCTTGTTCTTGACCGGCCCGATCCCCTTCTCGGGCAGTCGCCGCCGGTTCTTCCAGGTCCGCCCCGAATCCTCCGACGTCATCCACTCGCCCCACCACTGCCGTGGGTTGGGTCCGACCTTGAAGAACAGCGTTAGCGGTCCCTTGCGAGGCTGAAACAGGACGGGATTCCAGCAGGGGTGCCGCAGGGACTTCGATTGCACTCCGTCGGCGACCTGGACCGGATCGCTCCAGCCGTCCTTGCCGCGACGTGAGACCCAGATCGAGACATCCTTGCGGCCCTCGCGAGTGCCACCGAACCAGGCCGAGACCAGGGTTCCATCGCTGGCCTCGACGATCGTCGAGGCGTGGCACTGGGCAAACTCAGCTTTCTTGTAGATGAACTCGTGAGCGGTCACAGGGCCGGCCGCATGCGCGGCACCACAACACAGCACGCTAATGGCGAGGGAGGTCGGAATTGTACGAGTCATCTGAGCCTCCAAATTCTCACGAATTCGGCTACGCAGCCCGACACGGCGATCATACAACCGGGAGCTAGTTCTCGACCTTAGCCCGGCTGTACTCGATGCGATACTCGGTCACGTCGGTCGTCGTCGAGGAACTTCGACGTTGACCGGTGTCCAGGGTCACCAGCCCATCGGCCAATTGCACGGTCTGGCCGTCGGTGTCCTCGCCCGAAGTCGTCGTCTTGCCCACCACCTCTTCGAACTCGCGGTCGATCTGGTAGCCGTTCGGGAAATGACCTTGCATCAGCTTGTCGGCGTCATCACGGTGCTTCCAGGGCCACATGTTCGTATTGGCCGGAATCGCCACGATACCGCGATCCGATTCGCGAAGCACATACCGGGCGGAACTGCATCCGGCCAACCCCGCTACGGTCAATCCGACCACCAGCAGCAACACAACCCGCCCGCGAATCATCACGACCCTCGCTCGCCTTCTGAAAGCACCCGAATCTGTCCGTGGTCGACAGAATCGAGGCGGACTTGTAATGATGCCCCGGTTGCATGGTCAAGACGAGAAACGTCTAATCCCCAGATGATCAACTCCCGCCCTCCCCCATCCTCGACACTCCTCGCCGCACTCACGCTGCTCTTGCAGACCGCCGCACTCGGAGCAGAATTCCAGATCGGCCTGGAAGTCACCTCCCGGCTAACCCATCCCAACACGCCGATGTCGGTCACGATCGACTTCGCCGACCAGATCCGCCGGAACCGGATCCCCGGTGTGCTCGATGCCAATTCGATCCGGGTCATCAACGCCACGACCGGACAACAGGTCGCTTCGGCCCGCACCGAGGACTTTGCGTATTCGGATCGAGGTCGCATCGAGTGGGTGATCGCCGACCGGGGGCACACGACCTGGCGGATCCGCTTCCGCACCACCGAAACCCGCCTCCTCATCCGGCCCCAGGGCCACGTCCCGGCCATCGGAGTGGGGGACCTGCTGAGGTACAACGCGGGCCCGCATCGGCCGATCACGTCGTTCTTCCAGGCCGAGTTGCATGACCTGACCGGCGACGGCCGGCCCGATCTGATCGGCAGCTGGAACTACGCCTACCGCGACGGCGACCCCTGGGCAGCTCCGATCCTCTACCCGTCGATCGACCCACTTCGTCCGACCCAGTTCGGAAACCTGCAGAGACTGCGGTACTTCGAACCGAAGTCACCCGGGACGATCAAGGACCTGCATTCCGCCTACAGTGCCCTCGACTGTGCCGACTTCGACTCCGACGGACGCCTCGACCTGCTGTACCTCAATGCCACCACCGGCCGTGCCCGCATCCTGCTGTCGACCTCCGATCGCCAACCCGGCGGCGCCCCGATCTTCAAGGGCGACCTCGAGTTTCCCGTTCCCCGCAGCAACAGATGCCAGGCCGTCGATCTCGACGGAGACGGTGACCTCGACCTCGTGTTCGATCGTCGGTGGATCGAGAACACCTCGGCCACCGGCTGGCCCCTGAAACTCGCACCCGCCAGGTCCCTCGACCTGCCCGCAGGCTGTGCCTTTGTCGATCTCGACTCCGACGGACTCCTCGACATCATCCACTCCACCAGCTCCTCCCTCGAGACAGTCGGCGGACACCTCGTCTGGAGAAAACGACTCAAGAGCAAGACCTCTGCGCTGAAGTTCGCAGATCCCCAGCGGCTGGCTGGAGTCTCTGAGACCGGCATCACGATGGTCTGTGCCTCGCGAATCCAGTTTCCGGCCTCCGCAAAAGAACAGAAGCGGGAGCCCGAAGGGAGCGGCAAGCAGACCGTGCTGGTCATCCAGCACCACGCCTACCAGCACCTGGTCCTCTACCGGCAGGCCACTCGAGGTGACAGTCGATCGGCTCCCCGCTTCGAACGAATCGGCCGGGCCGAGTCGCCCGATGCGGTGCTGGCTCTCTCGGACCAGGCCTGGCCATCGCTGTGCGACTGGGACAGCGACGGCGACCAGGATCTGCTGATCGGTGGCGGCTACGGCTGGCCTCAAATCGTCATCAACAGCGGCAGCGACACGGCTCCCCGCTATGAAAACTCGCGACGGATCACAGCTCAGGGCACCACCATCCGCCTGCTCCGCAACCCGATCCTCGGCGCGCCCGCCAACGGCCACAACATGGGCTACCCCTATCCGGTGCTGGTCGACTGGGACGCCGATGGCCGGCCCGACCTGGTCTGCCCCAACGAGACCAATCGCATCTTCTGGTTCCGCAACATCGGCACGAAGGGCCGGCCGCCGAAGTTCGGACCTCGGCAACAGGTCCTCTGTGACGGATTCCCCGACTCAGCGGAACTCAAGACGCTCTCGGCCACCCGAGCCGCCTCGCCACGTTCCAACAATGGCATCTATCCCAGCGAACCCAACCGCCCGTTCTTTTGGCGAACCGGTGCCGCCGTGGCCGACTTCAACGGCGACGGACTGCTCGATCTGATCACCTGCGAGGGTTCGGTGCTCAGGGCCGCGATGTTCACTCAGTACCGCGACGGACGCGGCAACCTGAAGCTCAAACGGGACTCGGTTGTGAAGCTCCGGGACGGTCGGGAATTGACCGGAGAGGTGGCCAAGCGGGGTGCCACCTGGACCGAGTCGTTCCGGGCGGTCGACTGGGACCGCGACGGGCTGCTTGACCTCGTCTACAGCACCGGCGGTTCGCACCACGGCACGCTCGAGGGAGGCAGCATCTACCTGCTCCGTAACGTCGGCACTCGGACCAGCCCGCTCTTTGACGCCCCCCGCACCATGAAATGCTATGGCCGCCCGATCCGCATCACCAACCATGGACCTCACCCCTGGATCGGTGACTACAACGGCGATGGACTGCCCGACGTGATCGGGTGCGTCGAGTGGAGCGTCTACCCGTACTACTCGCACGCGGCCCTGGAAATGGACAAGCCGCCCACCGTCACGCTGCAGCAGGCCACCCCGGCCCGTTGACGCCACCGCGGACTAGCCCTTGTCCAACCCCGTCGTGTCTTTACCGGGCAGACCCGTGGCCTGGGTCCTCAGCGACACGGCCACCAGGATCAGGAACCCCAGCGGAATGGTCACGATGCCCGGTTGTGTGAACGGGGCAATCGCCAGTTCGGGATCCAGGCCATAGACCTTCTCGAACGTGTCGGCACTCAGCAGGATCCAGGACAGTGAACTGGTCATCCCCACGGCCACCGAGGCGATCACGCCCTGCCGGGTGGTCCGGCTCCAGAACAGGCACATCACCAGCGAGGGCAGGTTGGCACTGGCGGCAACACTGAAGGCCCAGCCGACCAGGTAGCTGACGTTGAGTTCCTGGAACACGATCCCCAGCACGATCGCGACGATGCCGACAACGACCGAGGTGATCTTGGCCACCAGCACCTGCTGCTGATCGTTCATCTGTATGCCCATCGCACTGCCAAGTAGATCGTGTGTCACGGCGCCGGCCGAGGCCAGGATCAGCCCGCTGACGGTACCCAGCACCGTGGTGAACGCGATCGCCGAGATGGCCGCGAACAACCACTCGCCTTCGCTGTAGGCCAGCAGAGGGGCGGACATGTTGCTGTTGGTCACGTCGAGCGTCCCGCTGGTCATCGCGCCCAGGCCCATGTACAGCGTCAAGACGTAGAAGAAACCGATCGTGGCAATCCCCACGATCGTGCTCTTGCGGGCACTCGCCTCGTCCTTGACCGTGTAGTAGCGAATCAGGATGTGAGGCAGCGAGGCGGTGCCGCAGAACAACGCCAGCATCAATGACAACAGGTTGATCTTGTCGAGCAGCTTGTCGCTGTGAATGCCCCGGAAACGGGGATGGGTGCCCGGTTGCAGGATCCGGCTGCCGGGGGTCGGCTTTTGGAAGTAGACCGTCGTGGTGCTGCGGTCCTCGTGAACCAGCTTCTGGTTGCCCCACAACACGACCTCGCTCTCCTCCAGCGTGCTGAAGAACTCCAGGGGACCCAGCGGCCCGGTCTCGGTCGTCTCGCCCGGCAGATCACTCACGTGACCCACCTGGAACAATTCCGGTTCACCCTTCTTGGACCCCTTCGGCCTTCCGTTGACGAGCACGGTCCCGTCGGCGGCCTGGTGCAGGGTCTGGGTTTCGCTGAGATAGACTCCGTCGTCGCGGGTGTCGATGTGCCAGACCGTATCGGGGTCCCCCTTCGCTCCGGCAATCCGCACAAAGGGCTTGTCGGTCCAGGCACCCTCGGCCGGCACGACCTTCGCCCCGGCGATCCCCCACGATTCTGCCAGTTCGGCCTCAAAGGCCTCGGTGCCGGAAACCGGGTCGGACTGCTTCAGGGGACCGATCGTGGTGAAGTGGTGCCCGTCGGCACCGCCCTCTTCAACCGTCAGACCGCGGACCAGGATCAACACGGTCAGGATCGCGCTGAAGACGACCAGCAACGAACCCTTCAGGAACTGAACCCAGGTGGTCGAGACCATCCCGGCCATCACCACGATCAGGATCACCGTCGCCCCGACCAGCACCACGCCAACCCAGTGTGGGAATCCCAGCAGAGGCTGAACCAGTACTCCGGCACCAACCATCTGGGGAATCAGATAGAACACGCTGACGGCCAGGGTGCTGATGCCGGCGACCAGCTTGATCCCCTTGCTCTGAAATCTCGCGTCCAGCGCGTCGGCAAACGTGAACTTGCCCAGCCGCTTCATCGGCTCGGCCACCACGAACAGTGCCACGATCCAACCGGCCAGGTAACCGATCGAGTACAGGAAGCCGTCGTAGCCGTAGAAGGCAATCATGCCGCAGATGCCCAGGAAGCTGGCGGCCGAGAGATAATCGCCGGCGAATGCGATCCCGTTGACGAACCAGGGGATCTGCCCGTGAGCGGCAAAGTAGCCGGCCGACGACTTGGCCTTGCGGCCCAAGAAGAAACTCAGGCCCAGTGTCACACCCACGAAGCCAAAGAAGCAGGCCACCGCAATCGGCGAGGCTTCATAGATCATGCCTGGCCCTCCGTGTCGGAGGAATCCGCCGACGGGCCACTTCGGCAAATCCAGCCGTAGATCAGCGCCAGAACCAGGGCCAGCACGATCAGGCCAAATCCCGACCAGACCGCCAGGTTGACCCCCGCCGGACCCAAGACCTGCAGCCGCTGGACATCAAAGGCCATCAGCAGCACGAATCCGCCGTACAGCAGCAGGTAAAAAACAAACAGACCCAGCCCGATCTGCCGGTTGCGCCTTTCGATCGACATCGTGTCGGTCTCCTCGCTTGGGATCCCACTCCGCAGGTCAAGCGCTCTAGACTGCCTGACGAAGATGAGAATTGCCAGCCGAGAACTCCAGACGGTGATTGCACACAGAAAAATGGCCGAGCTATGATGGAGGAGACCTGCCTGGTGTGGCGAAAGGGTCAGCGGGCCAGGCAGATTGCAGGAGCATGGTTTTGAGCGTGGAGCAGATCAAATCGAGTGAGCTGACGGCGGACCCGCCGCAGGATCCGGCTCCCGAATCGACCGCTCCGCGGCGACGGCGTCTGGGCCGCTATGCCCTGGGCGTGCTGATCCTCGCCGTCGGACTGGGCGGTGCGGCACTCCTGGCCCCCGCCGCCGCACCTCCGATGCTCACCGACACCGACCTCAAGTACCTGCAGGACGCCGAACACTTCGGCGGCTTCGTACTCGGAGATCGCACCCTGCCCCTGCTCGCCGGAGCACTGAAGGACGGTGACGGTGAAGCCGTCAAGTCATTCCTCGCCGAGTCGTTCCAGGGACACCTCTTCGATGAGGATTCCGGTGAGCTGAGTACATACGCCTTCGCGACCTTTCGCCGTTTTGACGAAGACGACGCGGCCGCACAACCACTGGACCGTGACGGCTTCGTCGAGACGCTGCTGGCCTACCGTGCCGAATTCGACGACCTTGCGACCGTCTCGCTCAAGGTGATGCAGATGCAGCCTCTGACATACGGCCAACTCGATGGCCCGTGGCAGGGAAGCCTCAAGCTCCGCCTGGCCGGTACCCGGGTCGAGGGGGGCCTCGCCGAACGCGTGATCCGCTTCCGCTGCAACATCACCGGCATCGACGACGACACGCCGGAGGCCGACGGCTGGCTGGCCTCCTGCACCGCCTTCAGAGCCCAGTACGCTCGAGGCGAGAAACGGCTGATGACCGACATCACGGCCCAGACCGGCATCGACGTCTCGAAACTGCACGACACCTGGAACCACTCCGAGTCACCTCAGACACCAACCCTCACCGGAGGCGTCTTCCTGGCTGACTTCAACCAGGACGGGCATCTCGATCTCTTGCTGACCGACGTCAACGGCCACCAGCTGTACCGTGGCGAGGGGGGAGGTCGCTTCAGCGACGTCACGCTCGAGATGGGCATCGATCCCAAGACCAGCGGCATCCGCGCCGTCTTCGCCGATTTCGATGGCGACGGATTCGAAGACCTGCTGCTGGGCGAGACCATCTACCGCAACGATGCAGGCAAGAAGTTCGTGGTGCTCGAGCCCGGCCGCGACACCACGCTGAAACTCGAAGAATGCACCGCCTACAGCGTGGTCGACTTCGACCGCGACGGAAAACTCGACCTCTACGCCGTCGGACTCCCCCAGCCGATGACCCGGCACGTTGGCTGGCTCGGTGACAACGACATCGACCGCAACCAGCTGTGGCGAAACACCGGAGACTGGACGTTCCAGGACGTGACCGAGGCCTCGGGGTCAAAGGGCAACGGCGCCTGGACATTCGCCGCGGTCTGGTTCGACGCCAACCAGGACGGTTGGCCCGACATGATGACCGCCTGCGAACTGGGAATGAACGCCTTCCTGATCAACAACGGCGACGGGACATTCCGCGAGGTGCAACTACCGGAGGGCTTCGGAGGATTCTCGATGGGAATCACCGTCGGCGACTTCGACAACGACGGCCGGCCCGATCCCTACGTGGCCAACATGTACTCGAAGGCGGGCGAACGGATCGTGGCCAACCTCAGAACCGACGCGTACGACCCCAGGATCGACGCAAAGATCCGCGACTTCGTGACCGGCAGCGAACTGTACCACAACACCGGCAAGGGGTCCTTCCGCAGGCTGGGACGCACGATCGGTGTCGCCGACGTCGGCTGGGCCTATGGACCCAGCTACGTCGATCTCAACAACGACGGACTGCTGGACCTCTACGCACCGGTCGGCTTTCAGAGCGTCACGCCCGACCGGCCCGATGGATGACGCTGTGTCTGGCTGGCTGCCGTGACGCAGCCGTTTAACTGCATGGCCAAGGTCGACAACCTCAGAGTGCTCGACGGAAAAAACGGAGAGTTCTGGGTCCGCAACCCCTGGGAATTCTCAAAGAGTGGCCAGAACCTCAGTGCCTATGAACGCAACGGTGTCTTCCTCAACAGTCACTCGGGAACCGACACCACCTTCCACGACATCGGGTTCCTCTCCGGGGCCGACAACACCGGAGACGGCCGCAGTGTCTGTGCCTGGGACATCACCGGCGACGGGCTCCCCGAGCTGTTCGTGAGGCAGGCCGGGGGCGGAGCACTGGTCGTCTACGAAAACGGATTCCCCGGTGGTCACTGGCTGAAGCTGTCGCTCAGAGGCACCGTCAGCAACCGGTTCGGGATCGGTGCCAGGGTGGTCTGTGAGACCGACCAGCGGGTGGTCCGCCGAGAACTCTACCCACACATCAATTTCCTCTCTCAGAGCCCGGCAATGATGCACCTGGGGCTGGGAGAATCCGAACGAATCAAGACCCTGACCATTCTCTGGCCCAGTGGCACCACGCAGGTGCTCGAGGACCTTGCGGCCGATCGTCACGTGCGGATCACCGAAGACAATCCCACGCTCGAGACGATCCGGGCCAAGTGATCGGCGGCCTCAATTGACCGACGGCCGTCGTGGTGCCGCTTCGATCACTTGTCGAAGTCGAAGATGAAGTCGTTGGGGCCCTTGGGATCCACGTGGGCCCTCAGTCCCGACTTCTCCGGGTCGATCAGGTTGGCCGGCAGAGCCCCTTGCTGGGGCTGCGATTCCTGCTCACGCGCCATCCGGTACATCCGCGTGGGATCGGCCTGGCCCGGTTCGGTTCCCGCGGGCGGCGCCCCGGGGTCGACGTCCAGGAGGGAGACGTCGTGCATTCTCATGGACCACGCCGGCACCTTCTCCACGCCCACCGCGTAGGGACCCGGCATCGCCCCGTCGTCGAAACGAATCGTGGTCAGGTCGCAGCGACCGTTGGGTCCGGTCGTCCCGGCCGCAGCCCGCAGCGGGACATCGTGGGCCATGGGAAACAGCGTGACCATCACGTCGGAAACCAGCTCACCGTTCTGACGCACGGTCACCGAAACCGGGACCGTCCCCAACCCCGATGGCTCGCTCCAGTCCATCGTCCGGATCACCACCAGCATCACGATCAACAGGACCAGCGAGAGAATCGCCCAGAAGGGACGGCTGTTGCCTTGCACCGAGTCCATCGCCATGGGTGACCCTCACCAAACCTTCGTGATGTGGTATTCTCGACTCTTCAGAGCCGGATCTCAACCCCGAATCAACTCCGGCACCGCTTGCTCGGCCCCCGACTCTGGTCAGCCACGGCTGCGGAGGTACACTGAGTCGAGCGCCGGATTCCGGAGAGTCGAGAGCGGAGCGAACGGAGTCGAGATGAAGATCGCGGTCACCGCCGACGTGCACCTCGTCCCCGGGCACGAGGTGCACCCGCAGCGGCTCGCCGCCCTCCGCGATATCCTCGAACAACTGCCCACCCTCGGCATCGATCGCCTGGTCATCGCCGGCGACCTCTTCGAGAAGGACCGCCAGGGATACGGCGACTTCGAAGCACTCTGCGGAGAATTTCTCGAAACCAGGATCGAGATCATCCCGGGCAACCACGACCCGAGCCTCGCGCCGGATCACCTGCTGGCCGAAAACGTCACGGTGTACGCCGAGCCTCAACTGGTCGAATTCGACCAACGACAGATGCTGTTTGTTCCCTACGCCCCGGGGACCAGGATGGGAGAGGTCATCGAGAGATTCAGTGACCAGTTGGCGGCGGGTCGCTGGATCCTGGTCGGACACGGGAACTATGCAGGCGGCCTCAGTACGCCGCATCCCCACGAACCCGGCGTCTACATGCCACTCTCGCGCCGCGACATCGACCACTCCGAACCGGCACTCGTGCTGCTGGGCCATATCCACGTTCCCAGCTCACAGCCGCCGGTCCATTACCCCGGCTCACCCTGTGGCCTGGATATCAGCGAAACCGGGCCGCGACGATTCCTGGTCCTCGATACCGACAA
>Ga0310123_10004355_pt1 | contig 10724 bp, 6 predicted proteins | sample CB6_AW_1057_MG_FD_203505 | JGI IMG/M metagenome (GOLD analysis project Ga0310123, IMG submission 203505) | Marine microbial communities from Western Arctic Ocean, Canada - CB6_AW_1057 | ecosystem: Environmental > Aquatic > Marine > Oceanic | place: Canada: Western Arctic Ocean | collected...
TCGGAATGGCCGGCTTGGATCGTTCCTGAGTGAGCGGCAGCAGCCGTGTTCCTTTTCCACCGCCCAGAATAATACTGATCATGTGCCTCATGACATCATGCCCTTTTCGCGGCAGTCGTGCGTGAATGACTCGATTCTGCGACGCAGCAAAATCACTGTCGATGGGTTGACAATTGGGTGGGGCCCAACGCGCGTCAAAGTTCTGCCGGATCGATGGTCCCCTCCGGACCGCACAACACCAGTGTATTCGTTACTGACGCCGCCAAAGAACCTGCTGTCCCGGTTGGCTGTCAATGCAGAACAGCAGCCTGACGGAACCGGGTTTCTACAGCGCCTCCTCGTTCGTTTCGCCGGTGCGAATGCGGACGACCTGATCGATGTTGGAGACAAAGATTTTTCCGTCTCCGACCTGCCCTGTGCGTGCTACACGGACGATGGCATCGATGAGTTTTTCCAGATCTTCTCTGCCTACAACGACTTCCAGCTTCACCTTCGGCATGAAATCCACGATGTATTCGGCACCGCGGTATGTTTCCTTGTGCCCCTTCTGCCGGCCGAAACCCCGCACTTCGGACACCGTCATTCCGTGAATACCAACTTCCGTAATCGCGGCTTTCACATCTTCCAGTTTGAAGTGGCGGATAATCGCTTCAACTTTTTTCATGGCTGCAATCCTGTCTGAAATGCGGTGGTGAGCCGTCGTTGAGTCTGATCGAGAGTGAAGCGGAACGGTCCCGGCGCCGACGACCTGTTAATGGCGGTCACTGAAAATATATCCTTCTTCGCCGTGCTGGGTGATATTCAGGCCGCGGATTTCCTCGTCATTCGTCACTCGCAGTCCCATGACCGCCCGCGAGAAAATCAGGCGGCACTGCAACCGGTGGGAATCGGCGGCGGGCGGCCGATGTCAGCGCATGAAAAAGCCCTTGGGTTGAGTGTGCTGGGGTATAACCGGGCTGGGGTCGGATGCAGGAGCTGGGTGACTACCTGAATTCTAGTCCCGATTATTCACATCTCAACCACAAGGGCTAGCTGGGTACCTGTATGACAGCAATGTCCGTGCCAATCAATTTTAAACACCAGTAGCAGACCATTATGGCGCCGCAACCTCCTGTATTCAAACGGGTTCGCCGCCAAGTCCAGCAAATGACGAAAGCGCCGAAAAGCGCCGGTTCGTTGCATACCGAGCGCCGAACGGCTAGTGTCATGAGCTAGGACACGTCGGCGCCGACAAATGTCACGTTCAAACTCCAGCTTTATTCAGCGTTCTCAGATCACGCTTGCCGTGGGCGGTGGGGTTCTGTATGCGCTGATTGTGTTGTGGTATGTGGCCACGTTTCCGGACCTTGGAATTCGCTGTCTCTTGCCCGCGGAGGCCGGACAGGGAACGTCAGTGCGCGTGGCCAGATTTCTCGGCGTCGGTGATGACAGCGCCCCCTATGTGATTGAGCCGGGCGATGAGTTGGTCGAGATCAACAATCGTCCGGTCCGCACGTTTCTGGATTTCCTTGCAACGATTGGCGACCTGCGTTCGGCGACGATCCCTCCAGGTGGACAGTTGGCGGCCGGAGCGGACCCGGCAGAGAAGGATGTGCCCGACCTGGTGGAAATCGCCGATCCGGAATCGGGGGCTCCGGTGCGCAAGGTGAAGGTGCGATTTCTACGGTCCGATTCACCGACACCAGACAAGCCGCTGACAACGTACGTGGCCGTCAAGCCGCCTCGGACGCAGGACATCCTGCTGACGGTGTTCTGGTTCCTGTGCGCGCTGGCGATACTGCTGGTTGCGATGACCGGTTACTGGCAGCGTCCGACGGATCCGGTGGCACGAACGTTCAGCGTGATGTGCAGTCTGGCGCTAGTGGCCTTCGTCGGAGGTTTTCACTGGTGGGTCATTGCCCGCAATCCTCTGCTGAACATTCCGCTGATCCTCTGCGCGACGGCTTTACCGGCAGCAACACTGCATTTCTTTTGTACGTTTCCGCGGCAGGCTCGAATTCTGAAAGCTCACCCGGTTTCCGGTGTGGCTGTGATCTACGTGCCGCTTGTCGTGATGGGTGTGCTGATTGCGTTCGTGTACTGGTCGGCCGCCGTGCTGAACGGCAATCCGGGCGGTGAAGGCCTGACGGCGATGCAGACACTGGCCAGCACGGCACGCAGCCTGTTGCGTGGCATCGACAGTCAGTTTCCCGCAGCACGTCTGGCGGCTTGGCTGCTGTACGTGCTGCGGCAGCTGGTCTACGCCGGGATTTTGCTGAGCAGCATTTATTTTTGTCTGACAGTGGGGTCGCTGGTGTTCAGCCTGCTGAGGACACAGTCGGCCATCGAACGTCGGCAGGCGTCCGGGATTCTGGCGGCATCGCTGATTGCGACTGCTCCGCTGCTGTACACACTGTACCTGGCGTTCTACGAGAAAGACGACTTTGCACTGGGCAGCGCCCAGATTCCGATGTTCATTGCCAGTGGCCTGTTCATGGCCGCGTACGCTCACGGAATGCTGCGACACCGGCTGATACTGGCGGACGAGCGTCTGCATCGAGGTCGGCTTTACCGCATCAGCACGGTGTTCGTCACCGTCGGGTTCGCCGGACTGCTGTCTTTCGGCATCGTAACGGCGCGCAGTTATTCGCTTCTGGACACGTCTTCTCTGGTATTGCGCGCGTCGCTGTTTCTGATTGTGGTGGTGGCCGTCAGTTTTGCACTCTGGATGCGCGATCGGCTTCAGGCGGCCGTGGACCAGCGGTTCTTCAGCGAAAAATATCAGCTCGACAAAGCGCTCGATCAGCTGAACAAGGCGGCTGGGTACCTTACCGATCCGTCAGCCATGGCGGACATGACCCTGAAGACCTGTCGGGATGTTGTGGATGCGTCAACGGCCGTAATGTACGTGCGCGAGGGATCCGGAGCCTTCCGTCTCATTGGAGCCCTCGGCAGCCCGGAGACTCCCCACATCCTTCCGGATTCTGCCGGTGCGAACGTGGATCCGGTTGATCCGGTGATTCGGAGAATCCCGGCAGCCAGTCGCGACACAATGACAGGAGTGCAGCGCCTGCTGCATGAGTTGAGTGCGGAGCTCATGTACGTGCTGCGGGACGAGCAGGGCGTTGCGGGAATGATCGTACTGGGCCGGCGGATTTCCGACACGGTGTATTCGGCCGAGGACATCGCGTTTCTGCAGGCCATCGGTCAGATGACTCTGCTGGCGCTGCACAGTTCGCGAGCCAACCAGAATCTGGCGCGACTGACGTCGGAACTGCAGGCGAAGGTGGATCATATTGCCGGGCAGCAGCGTCAGCTGGCTGTACTCCGCGCCGAACTGACCGTGTTGCAGCAGCATACCGCGGAGGAACCCGCTGATACGCTCGCCGGCAGTTTCGATCGGGTCGGAATTCGCGGGAACAGCCGCGCCATTCGAGAGGTCCTGGACATTGCCAGCAAGGCCGCCCGCACCGACGCCACGGTCCTCGTCAGAGGTGAAAGTGGTACCGGCAAGGAACTGCTGGCGCGGGTGATTCAGCGGAACAGCCGCAGAGCCGATAAGCCCTTTGTGAGTGTCAACTGTGCAGCCTTGGCGTCTTCCCTGCTGGAAAGCGAATTGTTCGGCCACATGCGTGGCGCTTTCACCGGAGCCCATTCGGACAAAGCCGGACGATTCCAAGCGGCGGACGGAGGCACTTTGTTCCTCGATGAAATCGGCGATATTCCTCCTGAGACACAGGTCCGGCTGCTGCGTGTGCTGCAGGAACGCCGCTTCGAACCGGTCGGCAGCAATCAGTCAGTAGCCGTCGATGCCAGGCTCATCACTGCAACACACCGTAATCTGGAGGAAATGATCGCGGATGGATCATTTCGAGAAGACCTGTACTATCGACTCAATGTCGTGAGTATCACATTGCCACCTCTGCGTGACCGGCGAGATGATCTGATTGAACTGGTGTTCTCCTTTCTCAGGAACGCTGTCAGAAGGACCGGTAAACAAATCCGCCAGATTGCACCGGAAGCCCTGGAAGTGCTGGAACACCACCGTTGGCCGGGCAATATTCGCGAACTGGAAAATGCCGTGGAGCGCGCCGTAATCCTGGCTGACAGTGACACGATCGAGGTGCATGATCTGCCGGCCGACGTTCGCCGGGCTCAGCCCCTTGTCGTCGACAGATCCGGTCGGGTGGAGTCGATCACGGAGTTCGTTCCCGAGGGCGTGACATCCTACGTGAGCCGGAAAACGCTGCTGCTCGACACCGACAGGAGCAACCGTCAGAAATCGGAACTGTTGCAGGCTCTGGCAAGTGCCGGCGGCAACAAAGCGAGGGCGGCCCGTCTGCTGAAGCTGCCTCGGAGCACATTTTACAGCAAGCTGAAAAAGTTCGGCATCGAGGGTGCCGCATCACCGCAGGCTGAATCGGAGGTCTGACCGTGCGGCGGGGTCAGAGACGTCAATATGAATCGAGTGTCCGGAGACGATCAGGCCTCTTTTGTCAGCGGCTGAATCAGGCAGATTTCGGCGGGGAATCATCCTCGGCGTTGTTTCTGCTCTGGGTTATTCAATCAGCAATCTGGCCCTGCGCCCCCTGTCGGACACCAGTTACATCAGCGGCGGGGACCTGTGGGTGCCAGCACTGAAGGGCCTGCTGACGGCAATCGTCGCTTGGCTGCTCGTGTCCCGCCGGCTGTTGATCCACAGGGAATCGGCTCTGCCGCCCGGGTGTCTGTTTCCAGCGCTGGTTCTTGCTGCCATTCTCATGCAGTTTGGCGAGAATCTGGCTTTTCAGGTTGCGCTGGGACACATTGGACTCGCCATTACTGTTCCACTGGTCTTCGCCCGCATCATCTGTGTCGGTGCCGTCTTGGGACGGATACTGCTGCACGACCTGGTCACCATGGAAGTCGTGTCGTCTATGGTTGTCATATTCGCAGCCATCTGTCCGTTGTCCTACGGGACGGTCGCCGACGTATAGCCGGACAGCCTGAATTCTGCCGATGTAAGACAGATTCTGACCGGCGTTGCGGCGACGCTGATCTCAGGATGTTCCTACGGTACCGTGAGAGTCCTGATCCGCAGGTTCGTTCGCGGCACTCTGGACGTGGAATCAATGCTGATCGTCTTCAGCACCAGCGGCCTGGTTCTGCCGGGGGTTCCGGCAATCGTGCTCTCCGGCTGGAAAAAAGTTGTGCCGGAACGTTCAGCAACTGGACGGCACTGCTCACGGCCGGCACAGCCAACACGATGGCGTTCTTTGCACTTGTGCATGCGCTCCGCGTGATCAACGTCAATCGGATCAACGTCATCAATGCATCACAGAACGCGATGTGCGCGGTGGGCGCTGTCCTGCTGTTCGGAGAACGACTCGGTCCGCCGGCCTTGGCGGGCATTGTGGCCTGACCATTGTCGGGCTCCGGATGCTGGTAAGACGAACGCAACAGCCCGAGCAGCGCATCCCCAGGGATCGGGACTCCTTCCCGCTCGGTCTTCTCTGTGGGTACGTCAATCAATCATTCTGCCATCGCCGGTGACTCGTTGCGCCAAACCATGTCTCGCATCGTCAGCAGATGGCGACAGGGGTTCTGCAGACTGACGGTCCGCAGTTGCCACGAGCAGCGACAGGCTCCGTCCAGGATTCTTCCATCAGCATCAACCGTGATGTCGCACGGCTGACTATTGACGCGACCCCGGAGGCGGCACTGTCCGCCCGCCCACGCTGCCGATTGATCCAGGACCACGGCTGAGTCATCGAGCTGAAAGGCGGCGACGCGTTCCGAATGTCCTTCCAGAATCTGCGATTCCTGTAGCGGATCACGATACAGTGGGCGCCATCTTGCCTGGCTGCTGTGCAGGTCAAACAGCACCTGTCCCGTTGCCACCGCTCGCTGGACACTCTGCCGTGCGAGGTTCAGGTCGCCCGACACGACTCCGGCAAGTTGATGCATCGTCAGGGTGCCGTGCTGGCGAAGGGCGGTGACGGCCGCGACTTCCGACGGTGTCGTCACGCCCGGTTTTGCCCGCACAGCATCCCACATCCTCCGAAAGGACCAATCGAATGTCTCAGGGCTGTTCAGTCCCAGTACCAGGCGCATACCGGTTAGGTGGACGACCCAGCAGCTCGGCATTTTCAATTCCGACAGATAAACGTCAAAACCGGTTGCCAGAGGCAACAGTCCGGCCAGCGACAGCAATTGTCGTCGGCCCAGAATTCGTACGGGGCGCCGGAGCGTGCCGACGAACCGGGTTGACCGGCTTTCAATCGTCATGTTCCAGGGTTCCAGTCCCAGGATCGGCGTTTGTCGGTTTGACAGTTCAAAACGAATGGTTGTCGGCGAACGACGAGCGCGGTTACGCCGCAGAAAAACCAGGACGGAGTACATCGCATCCAGTCCGAGCGGAATCCGCTGATGAGGCTCGGTCATGGCTGCCTGAAGGCAGGCCGTCCGACCTGCCCAGCCGTCCGGAAGATTCACCGTGTTCGTCAGTCCTCGCGATTTCTGTCGGGACCGGGTTGTCTCCACCGCTGCGATGATTCGAAGGGGCTGATGACAACTCATGGTTTGCAGGTCATCAAACAACCTACCGGACGACTGAAAACGGGTTGTGCCGGGAATTGACTCGCTGACATCTTCGAAGCAACCGCGATCAACGAACAGACAGGCCCAGCTGAGGCCATCCGGGGCCATGGCTTCGAACAGAAGCGCGTCATTGGCAACCGTGATCAGCGGATCGAGTGGCACACTGTGTCGCCAGTGAATGACGGATTCCTGGAACAGGTCGTCGCGCAGTCTGCGCCGGAGTGTATCGCCCAGCCTTTTCAGATCCGCGTCGGTGACTGCTGACGGTGCTGTGTGATGCTGGTGGCGACTCGAGGTTGCCTCCGGCGTGTGACAAAGGGGTCGTGCCGTCAGGAGTTCGCTGAGGACCTGGAGACACCCGCGAAATTCTTCCTGTCGGCGGATTTGTCCCGCAAATGCTGGCGGATCACGTCCGGTGTCAGTGCACAGCAGTAGAATCTGGTCGTCGCTGCTGCGAATAAGACGACTCCGACCGGAATACTGCGTGCAGATCTTCACCGGGGGACTCCCGAACCGTTTTCCCACAGCAGTTCGGGAATGTGTCGGCCAATGGCGGCCTTCAGCTCCGGGGCCTGGTGACCTGCTCGGGCCAGTGCTCCGAGTGCCGCCCGCCGGTCGGTGTGGCGGAGCGAACGCAGAGCAACCGCAACGATGGGCAGCACGGAATCGGCCTGGTCCTTGTCCGCTGTCAGAATGCGGGCCAGCTGGTTTAGCGCCCAGGCGCGGTATCGGTTTCCGAATCGAGTCTCCAGAACAGCGCGCCGGAAGATTGGCACGAGTCGGCTGTCCGGGACAGCAGAATGCGTATGAGTTCGTGCCACATCCATCAGCCACCACTGAACGTCACGATGCGGAGATTCCGCAATCGCCAGCCATGAGCTGCAGCAGTCCTCATCAAATGCCGGACAGTCCGAGAGCCGGTCCATGGCAGCTCGACGGACGCCTGGCAGTGCCGCGGCTAGGAAGGGCATCACATCAGCAGGCTCTTTGCTGTTCAGTTCCGACATTGCCCAGGCAGCGATTTCGCAAGCATGGGCAGCGCATTGACATTCGGCCAGCCGCGTCAGTTCTTCGGTTGTCAGCCCGGTGTGTCGATGGCGTGCCTGAAGGACGCGGAAACCCGCTCGAGCGACATCCGAATGGCATGACTGAGCGAGCGAAATGAGCTGTGATGAATGGATCTTCTGCGGATCAGCGAATTCGATGAAGCATTTGCTGATTGCCGGCAGGATTGCCGGGGAAGCCAATTCGAAGATGACCATCCAGAGTGAGCCGTCCATTACTTCCGGCTGCGGATGATGCTGCAGCACATCAACCGCGAACGTCAGGACAACCGGATCATGATGGCAGAGCAGTCGTTGCAGCGCATTCGGTTCCGCTGCAAAACCATCGTCCGCATGCTGCTGCGTGAGCAGCTCTACAGACCACCGCCGGACAAATGCGCTGTCAGCATTTGCTGCCACATCGAACAGAACCTGCTGAGCCGAAGCAGATCGCCAGATTTCCGGCTTCCAGGGAGCGGGTTCCAGATTGTTGAGAGTGTGCCCGGCTGTCACCTGAGTATGGACAGGATCGAATGTCAGCACCGGACTGTGCCGGAAGCAGGCGTGCATCAGGGACCAATTGTCGATGATGTTTTCGCCGGCCGCGAAGTCGTCGTCCTGAAATCGTTTCAATGCTCTGGCAAGCGCGACTGTGCAGGCGGGCGGGTCGGTGACGCTCAGTCGCCGAAAGTATCGCCACACTCGTCGGCGAAAGTAACTTCGGGTTGTCTGAGTGAAAAGGCGATCGTCGGGCTGAGGGACCGGTGAAGTATCCGGATGTGCGTGCGGCACAAGGCGCCCGGACCGTGCGCGCAGCACTTCTTCGGTGCGGGCTGTGCCCTCGGCTCTGGTGAGGCGCGTTATGCGTTCCCGCCGCACACAGCGGTCCAGTTCCACCAAGAGCCGCGACAGAATCTCATGATCATGGACGGCCTCGGCGTGTCCGAACAGCCGTCGGAAGGCTGCTTCATGACCTCTGCAGTACAGCACTGTCTCCGTGTAAGCCAGCAACTGCTGCCGCGACCACGGCCGATCGTCTGCCAGCCAGGTGTCGATCACAGCTGCGAGAATCTCAGAATCCTGCTGTTCGGCGAACTGCTGGACGAATTGATCGCTCTGTTCGTCGAACAGCTGACGAAGTTGCGACAGGCCGGTGGATCCGTGAATGGTCATGCCGAATGGTCTTTTGTTCCGGACGGACAATCTGGCAGGTTCATCGTTCGTGCCGTGTGATGCTGCGGATCGCCTGTCGGTTCACTTCATCAGCGCTTCGTCCAGATTCAGCAGTATCTTGGCAACCGCGATGAACGCAGCATCGCCGGATGTCCGGCCGGCAGAATTCAGCAGCTCGGTTGCAGCGTCTGGATCCGAAGCAAAGTCATGACTCAGCGATTCATACAACTGCGCCAGGCGAGCTGTTTCTTCCGGTGTTGGCGGACGAATGAGCACGCGAAGAAATCCGTGAGCAATCCGGTCGCTCAGCTCCTTGTGTGTATCTGACATGCGCTGTACCAGTGCGCCCGCAGCCTCAAAAAAAACCGGGTCGTTAAGCGTCATCAGAGCCGGCAAAGGAGCTTTCGTCCGGACGCGGTGGTTCTGGCACACTTCAGCGGTGCCCGCGTCAAACGTCGTCATCACCGGATACGGGCTTGTGTATTTCCAGTACGTGTACAGGGCCCGTCGGCAGCGGTCGGGGCCGGATGTCGTCTCCCATTTCAGAATGTTGCAGGTACTTCTCCAGACGCGTGGCGGCTGCGGCGACATGACGATGTCGGGATCGCTGCTTTCGATCCGCGCGATCAGCTTGCTGTCATCCTGTCGAGCGGGTTCAACAATCCTGCGTCCTCCCGAATCAGCAGCTGCTCCTTCGGCTGTATCCAGCCGCAGTTCTTCTACCCGCGCACCGGCGTCCGGCCCGTGACACGCGTAACAATGCCTCGACAACAACGGACGAATGTCGCGATTGAAATCGACCGACGCGTCGGCTGAAACAGGACTGACACCGACGGCAGCAGCGATGCACAGATTGAAGCAGAGGCGTGGCGGTTTCATGATCAACGATTATCTCACTCCGCCGCGCCCGTGTCCCCTGCGAGTCAGCCATTTTTGCGGAAATCTGCTGCCCGCGATTCACCGGAAGTCCCATAGCGCCCGGGAGACAAACTTCGCACTGCGCAGAAACCGGTGTGAGCACTGTTCGCCGGGCTGCTATCATCGGCGCTGCGGTCCCGTGACGTTACTTCCACAGTGACTGGTTCCCCCAAATGAAGAAACATGTTCTTCCTCTGATCTTCGCAGCCGCATCCGTATCGGCAGCCGGCCAGGATCAGCTGCCGGTTGTTGACGTGTCTCAGGAAAACGACCGGCATGTCGTCATTGCCGAAGGCACACGGGACGTTTACCAGGGACACCCCACCAGCCTGCTGATGCCTGACAATCGAACGATGTTTGCCGTGTGGTGTATCAACCACGGCGGGCGCTGCGGGCCGATGGCCCGCAGCGATGACGCGGGTCTGACATGGATGCGGCTTGACGACACCCTTCCGCCCGGATTCCGTCAGCACCAGAATTGTCCGAGTCTATACCTTCTGACTGATCCGGATGGCAGGGCGCGGTTGTGGGTCTATTCGGCTCGCCCCGGTATGCCGCGGATTGTCAGCGAAGACAACGGGAAGACCTGGCAGGAGCTTCAGCCACTCGGCTTTCCGTGTGTTATGACCTTCAGCAGCATCCTGCGTTTGACGGATGGCAGTTACCTAGGGATGTATCACCGAGGTGACGAGGACCAGGACCGGCCTCCGCTGAAGGTGTGGCAGTCGAGGACCGCAGACGGTGGCATCACATTGTCAGAATCTGAAATGGTGGCTGCGGTGGAGGAGAAGAATCCGTGCGAACCCTGCGTATTCCGATCACCGGACGGTACCGAGCTTTGCTGCCTGATGCGCGAGAACACTCACAAAGGCCGCAGTCTGATGATGTTCAGCAGGGACGAAGGGCGTTCCTGGTCGACGCCGGTCGATACGCCCTGGGGGCTGACTGGCGATCGGCACAAGCTCGTGGTTGCGAAGGATGGCCGTCTGGTGGTTTGTTTCCGCGACCGGGCAATCGGCAGCTCCACGAAGG